>Ga0187870_1000120_pt1 | contig 102677 bp, 84 predicted proteins | sample June2016WEW_13_1_3_FD_132974 | JGI IMG/M metagenome (GOLD analysis project Ga0187870, IMG submission 132974) | Peatland microbial communities from SPRUCE experiment site at the Marcell Experimental Forest, Minnesota, USA - June2016WEW_13_150 | ecosystem: Environmental > Terrestrial > Soil >...
GGGAAATCGGCAGAAGCCGTGCCTGTTCTTGCGAATAGTCCCGATAATGTGCCATGATCCCCTCCCGAGGGCATTATATATGAAAGTCGCCGTGGGAAGGGGAAGTCTTCCTACAGCCTCGTTAGGTAGCAGGAAGGCGTGCATGCTGGTGATTTGCACCAATGTTCCATTTCATTCAGTACGTTTCTGGAGACCTGGGACTTGTTCCTATCTATGAATTGACCCAGAGTTTTCATGGCATTCAAAAGAGAGCTTCATCACGCCTATAGGGGTTATGGGAACAATGATGACATTCGAAATGAACGCAAGCCTAACTAAGAAACCGACCAGTGTCTTGCGAAACCGGAATTTTTCGCTCCTCTTTTCCGGAAAAATCATTTCCCAGCTGGGTGATCAAATATATGCGTTCGCTTTGAGCTGGTACATTCTTGACCTTACTAAGTCAAGTTTGCAGATGGCGGTTTTTCTGGTAGTCGATACGCTGGTCGTTGCCATTGTATCCCCATTTGGGGGAATAGTTGCCGACCGGCTGAACCGGAAAAGGATACTGGTATGGATGGACGTCATACGAGGCATAGTGGTCCTGCTAGCGGCCTTTTTACTATACAGCCATATTCTGCAGATCTGGATGATCTACGTCAGCGCTATTTTCTTGGGCTTCTGTGGATCATTGTTTTCCCCGGCCGCAGGAGCAATCATTCCCAATATCGTGGAAGACAATCAATTGACTCAGGCCGTCTCTCTCAACAATTTTACGGGGAGCTTCTGTGCCGCCAGCGGGCTTTTAGTCGGCGGAATGCTCTATAAGCTGATCGGAGTTTTTGCCATCTTTGTAATTAATGCCCTTTCATATTTCATTTCAGGGGTTCTGGAAGCGGGCGTCCGTTTGCCAAATGTGGCAAAGGCAGTCCGGACCGGCACCTCATCATTCATCCCATCTATGAAGAAAACGGTGGAGGAATTGAAGGAAGGCCTTCAGTATGTTGTAAAGAACAGGCTGATCCTGAATCTCACCATTTTCAACGCTGTGTTTAACCTGCTCGTTTTCCCGGTTGTAATAGTATTGTTCCCATATACATTCAATGTCATCCTGAAAGCGGAGCCTTTTCAGCTAGCCCTTTCCCAAAGCTCGGGATGGATCGCGATATTGGCCAGCAACTTGCTGGCGCCGCTCTTTTTGAAGCGCTTCAAATTCAGAACTTCCATCTTTTTTGCGTTGTTGACCTACAGCGCCTGCAGTTTGCTGATGTCTCCCGCACTTCTGCCACAGCTTCGGCCCTTCTTTTCCAACTGGACGATCACCGCTTGGTTTTGCGCCGGAGGTCTAGTACTCGGGCTCGCAATGCCGTTCATATTCATTCCGATTAATGTGCTGTTTCAAAGGCATACCTTGGATCAATACCGCGGCAGGTTTTGGGGCATGCAGTCGTCGCTTACCACTGCCATGATGCCCTTGGGATATTTCATAGCTGGCTTTCTGGCGCAGAGGGTGGCTATGACGGTATTGTTTGCCGGCGTAGCAGTGATCATGTTTTCCGTAGATTTGTGGATCTCAAATGTAAAAGAAGTTAGAAACTTAAAGGAATAGTGGACGTGGCCCCAAGAGCGAGGAACCCTCTGCCACCTAACAAAAGGTTGAAGATCGAGTCACTTTTCAAAGAGCCAGTGCCTCTTCATTACCTTTTCCTGATGAGCAGTTTGATGCGGTTGTAAGCAACTTAGTATTTCATGAAGTGACAGACACTACAGACAAGGCAAGTCTGATCAAGGAGGCGTTGCGCGTTCTGAAAAAAGGTGGGGAGTTTGCACTGCAGGATCTACTCTACATTGAACGCATGTTCGGCAAAGCAGAAGACCTGCTTGATACAATAAAGAGTTGGGGTGTTCGAGAAGTCGAATTCGTGAGCTCAAAGAACTCATTGTTCATTCCTGCGGCGCTAAAGCTTTCATTTATGGTAGGTACACTCGGACTCATCAAGGGAAGGAAGTAGAAAAGATGAAGAGAAAGTGAATGAGCCAAGGACATAGGTAACAAAAGATTCTAAAGACATAGGTGACACTTATTCTAAGGACATGGGTAACACTTTCCTCGTAGAGGAGGGTGTCAGCCATGCCGTGGGAGGGTATTGTGAGTGACGAACGGAAAAAAGAATTTCTTTCCAATAGTATGAAATGAAAGACACGAGAACCCTCCTTTTAGCGAGCATATACCGCCCCCCAAGCCAGAGGGCTTTCAAATTGGCGATTCTTAATAATATAGAAACTGCCAACACAGAGGTCAAGACTCTCAGAATTGTCAGATTCAGCTATAAGGACATCGACCTACGGGATACTTTCTTGACAGCAAGCCTGTGAACGATAAGATATTCTTGGTCTAATAAGGGCACTCTGTAAGAAGCTTTGGACAGAAGCAACGAGATATTTAGGAAGGACAAAGAAACGGCAAATGGAAGGCCGACTATGAGTACGAGGACAAAACGGCGGGGATTGGTTAGGGAAACTGCAATAATCTTAGTTCAAATGATCTTCTTCATATACATACTTATTGGATGCGCAACTACAAAACAGAATAATGCTGCTGAGCAATCGATAAAAGTGGTGTTCAACGAAGTTTGGGGATATCTCATTCAGGGCAAAGAGGACGAACTGATAGGGCAAGAGCCGCTTACAGACATTTGTTATTTCGCGGCAAACCTAACGAACGATGGTCGCATTACAGATGCAGTCCCAAGGCCAGTGCTTGCATTAAGAGACGGATCAAAGCCTAAGATACATCTTGCCATTGCCGATCTTTCGAACTCTTCACTTATGCACTTTTCTTTGAGTCCCGCATACGGAATAAGACCTCTTCTCATAAACGATATATGCCGAGTATCTCAAGACTTCGACGGGGTTCAAATAGACTTTGAAGCTATATCCCCTGACGATGCGCAATACTTCTGGGATTTCTTGAAAGAACTAAGGGATCAGCTTCCTTCTAAGAAGATGCTGAGCATAGCTGTACCAGCAAGGACAGGGGAGATATTTGACGCATATCAATACTGGAAGATAGCGCCGATTGTGGATCGCGTTGTTATCATGGCATATGACGAGCATTGGAGTGATAGCTCTCCGGGCCCCGTAGCCTCACTGCCTTGGTGTGTAGATGTTATTGATTATGCACTAAGCGTAATTGAAAAGGATAGAATAGTAATGGGCTTACCTCTTTACGGGAGAGCGTGGCAGGATAAAAGGCTCGCAAAAGCCCTTGGCTTCCATAATGTACAGGATATTATAGCAGCAAAAAACGCGAAGACAAACTACCAATCGGAACTTGGCTCTTACTTTGAGTATTCCGAGAGGGTTATGGTGAAGGTATTTTATGACGATCTTCGGTCAATCAGGGAAAAGCTTCAGTTGTATAACTCGAAAAATGTAAAGTCGGTGGCCTTCTGGCGTATAGGACTCGGCCCTGCAGACTTGTGGAATAACATCGGAAATGCAGGTTATGAAAACATGCATTCTGCTGACCAAGGTGAACTCGGGTTGAAAGGGGAAAGAAATAGGGAAAAACCCTACTGATCCGCTCGGAATACTGAGTGCCAATTCTGCAAGATCCTTTCACACCCCTCCATTACTTATGTTGAATCATAAAAGACTGACAAATCGTCGCCAAGTTAATTGGAATCTCAAACATCGGGTAATGACCAGAATTGCTTAGAACCTCAATCTCTGAATTGGGAAACCATTTCAGGATTGTTTGCTTCATCATTTCAGCGGTGATGGTATCGTGATCGCCTACGAGCACCTTCAGAGGGACTTGTACTCCCTGAACCTTTTGCACGAAATTGGTTTCTGCCCATGCCAAGGTGTATTTGGCATACACTTCATGAGCGGTAATATCTAAGGACTTTTCGGCCATCGACTTAGCCCACGCTATGTTATGACGATTGGCAGTTCCTCCCATGAAGAAAAGAGCCAAACCCTCTGCGCTGTCACCAGCTTTCAAGAGGAATTGTCTCCTTCCTTCGTCCATCTGGGGGACGCCACAAGCGGGGACGGGAGTGACAGCTACGGCACTCTTGATGAGGGAAGGAATGCTCGCTGCTACCCACTGCAACACCATGCCGCCCATAGAATGCCCTATTAGGTGAAAGTTTTGCCACTTCAAATGGTCAACAAGTGCTATTGCATCCCCTCCGATCTCCTCGATTGAAAAGGAACCTTTTTGACCTTTTGAAAGGCCACAGCCACGATAGTCCATGAATACAAAAGTAAATGCTTCCGTATCAAGAGCAGGATACATGGAAGCAAAGGCTGAATGATCCAACCCCCAACCGTGGAAAATTAGCACCTTCTCCGAACCGTTTCCATGCCTTTCGTAGCCAATCATGACTTCCCTCCTTTTCAGATGCTTCTTAGATTAAGAATGGTCCTCAGAACGTCATTCATTCCCTCACTCCTTTATGCAGGGTTGGCTCCGATGCCTTGATAGCATAGGCTATGGACGAGCAATATTCTTCCATGTTTGGAATTGAATCTTTGTTGCATAATGACCACCTGGAACCATTAGGGATCACTTCGCTTTGCGTCTTTGCTTCATGATGGTGGGAGAAACGCCAGGTAGACGACCACTACGAAGAGGACTCACTATGATAAGACTTGAAAGCAGAAAGGTCATCTTCTTGGACATATCTTGCCTCAACTCTGAAGGATCGGATCAGAAAGCGCAAATTTACTGAACGCTTCCGATCATACCATATTGTTGTTCAATTGTCGTAGCCAGTCTTCCTCATCGTTCCACCACCCGATGAAGTGTTTGGCGTCGTGCCGTAGATGCTCAGCAGCAAACTTCCTGCCATTCAGACGAATCCAAGCACGATGATGGAATTCCGACATTGACCAGACCCCAGAGGAAATTGGGGGTGGCGTTGGGATGGGGGTCTCTTAAAGAATGCCTCCTTGAAGCCGATTCTGCCTTGACAAATCGGTCAAGATCAGTCGAACAAGTAAAACAAAGTCTATCTTAACTTCTAACCGCTGTGATGTCCTGTTTGGAAGGATACGTATAATTTTCCTGAGTACGGCCTGCCGCAGCAGATCCATACCGACAATGGGCAGCCCCAGACCACATCGAACCTTGGGATCCGAGGGTCGAGGTTCGGTCCGGAATCGATTCATATCCCAGGAAGTTTAGGGATTATTCGGTCCTGCCTCCATCGCCATGAAAATTTTTCCTCCACCGATGCTCTGGTTGAAGAGATCAGCGACCGCTTTGGCCCCAATGGAGGAGGTATGTACGAAAATGAGCACCTTGGCCGGGATGATTTCTGCCATCGCCTTGTTCTGGCCCATGGAGTTGAGGTTAATGAAAGCGATGTCGCAATTGCTTTTTGCCATATCCGGGTAAGCATCTGTTCCGCCGGCCTCATATAGGCGTATTCCATCTATGCTGACAATATACCCGGCACCTCCAGCCTCACGCGGGTGATTTTTACCGTAGGCTGAACCGTAGGCAGGCACCGCCTGTATACTGATGCCGTTCACTTCCGTAGTCTGTCCTTCGGACAGAACAATGTCAGGAATCCCCAGGTCGCTTTTCGCGGCCTCATAATTGCTGGCACACCACGGGCTGACGATCAGAGTGGTGTTGGGGCCGATGATCTTCTTGACATCAGCGAGTGACCAGTGGTCGGAGTGGGCATGGGTCACCAGAATAATGTCCGCCTTTGGCAGGTTGCCGCCAAGGCTGATCGGGTCAAAATAGAGAACTTTCGAGCCGTTGTACAGGATGGCGGATGTGCCAAACCAGTGCAATTTGGGTATCGCATCCTGAACAGACGGGATGAGAATTGGTGTTGGTTCAGCAGTAGCGGCAGGGCTGTATCCCGCCACCCAGGCCATTACCAGGCTGATGAACAAAAAGAACGGTATTGCGCGTTTCATAGTGGGGCTCCTCCTTCGAGCAAATGATAGCAGCTACTATAGCTTGCCCTCAGCCGTATGGACAGCGTGGAGGTCTTGAGTTCGCCGCGGACGTAGATCTGCGCATCGCGGAAGGAAGGTCGGACTGATCCCCAAGTGAAGCGAAGAGCGAGGACTCAGTTCAGCCACGCGATGTCCAGGCCTAGTGGGGGCTTTGCGATCTTGAGGAGATGGCGCAGGATCTTGAGCACCTGCGGGGATTCTGTGATGATGGCGAGCACCCTCATGGGTTGGCCACAGCGAGAGCAGGTCAGGGGATCCACCTCGTAGACCTTCTTGATCAGCCGAGCCCAGGCGGAGCGGCTCGGGCCAGGTGCAAAGGTGGTCACGCTGATGGCTGACTCTGGCCTCAAGTACTTACGCACGGATGTGTACCGGAGAAGATGAGACACTGTGGCCGGGACGTCTCAGGAGGATGAACGGCTAGACGCTGCCGAGTGCAGCAGCTCCGTGATCCTTGCCAGATGATGATCGTCATGCTCCGCAGTGAAGAATGCGATGTCGATAAGGCGCATGGGTGTGCCCAGGCGCGGATGGCGCGCGGTGCGTTCGAGAGCCGACCCGTCCGCCCCATCCAGAATCGAGACGAACTGAAGCCGAAGGGAGCGGAACCGCTTGAGCAGATCATCGAGCGAAGTCGCGTTATGGTTCGCTTCATCCGTGCCGCGATTGGTCAAATCGGCAACGGCGAGCTCGCTCCGCCCCTCCAGCAGCTGCTCTGCGCGCCGGATCCAGAGAGGCTCCAGGTCACAGAGGTGGCCGACGTTCTCCTGGATCGACCACGTGTCGTGGAAACGCGCGGTGAGCGTGGCGGGCGGGAGAGAGCGAACGCGTTCTTCAACCCGTGCCGGGCTCCCGCGGAGTCTCTCCAGGACGTTCGGAAAGCGCGCGAGGGGGAGGTCGAACGTGAACTTTCGTTCAAACCAGGGCTGCAGGGGACTCATTTATTACAAGATAGAAAGTGACTGCATCCTCGTCAAGCGAAGAGAGCTCCGGCTTAAAAGGTTAAGGCAAGAATGATCACTCACCTGAGAGATGTGAAGCGAGAGCAAGCGTCGCTGTTCGGTGGCAAGGCAGCGGCCCTGGGAGAAATGGCACGCAGCGGGATGCCCGTGCCACCGGGATATGCGCTGTCAGTCAAGGACTATGACGGCTTTCTTTCATTCAACCACTTCCCGTTCGCGAGCGAGGAGTACCTCGAAAAGAACGATGAGATCGTCGATTTCATTCTGGACTCTGTCATCCCGCCGGAAATGGGAAGGTCGCTTGGACGAGTGAATGAAGAGCTGATTCTGCTCAGCCCGGACAGGCTGCTCGCAGTCCGTTCCTCGGCTGTTTGTGAGGACAGCGAGTCACAAAGCATGGCCGGGGTCTTCGAGTCGTATATCGACGTCGCGTCCCAGGCAGACTTGCTGCAGGCTGTTCGAAAGTGCTATGCGTCGATGTTTCAAGATCGAGCGCTCGCGCAAATAGTGAGAAACGAGCTCGCCTGGGACAGCCTGAAGATGGGAGTAGTGATACAGCCGTTCATCAGTGGCTCTCCCTCCGGCGTTCTCTTTACTGCGGATACCATCGAGATGGATGCAGAAGTGATTGTCATCAGTGCCGTGGACGGCATCTGCGCGGATTTTGTACGCGGGGGAAAACCCGCATCCCTCTTCCGGCTGGATAAGTCAAGCGGCAGGCTCATTCAATCCACGGTTCCAGACAAAGCCCCGCGAATGGACGAACGCGCGTTGCAAGCATTGAAGGAAGCTGGTGCGGAGATTGAGCGTCTCTTCCACTTCCATCAGGACATCGAGTGGACGATCCGGGACGGTCGGCTACATATCCTGCAGGCGCGGCCGATCACCACCTTCCGTGAATCTCGCTTTCCAATAGACTGGAAGAACGACAAGGACTCCTCTTACACATGGAGGCTGGACGACCTCCAATACTGCCTCACGCCCCTTCAGCAGGAGATTGCTCTCCTGGCGAATGAAGGGAACAACCAGGGGGCCGACGGGACCGGGCTGTCTCAGTACTACTTGGATATCATTTTCCAGAACGGATACATCTACTACAGGCCGAAGGACATGCCTGAAGCTGAGAAGAAAAGAGCGGCTTTTCTCGAAAAGATGATGAGGTTGTTCAAAGAAGGCCGGAATGTTTTCCAGGACTTCGTTCTGGCCCGGCTGGATGAATCTCGAGAAAAGCTGGACGAGTATGTACGGTCTGCCTGGAGTCCTTCCGAGCTCATGCGCTTCATTGAAGATGCCCTCGATCACCTGTGCCAGAGCAAATCTTTGCACTGGCAGGCGGTCTGGGGGCGAGGGCCGATCGACAGTGGGACGCCGGATTTCCGATACACCCTCAAGGAGTACTTCGAGAAAAAGATCGACGCGCTGTCCGTGCCCGACTACTTCGACCTGGTATTTCGACAGAGCCGCCTTGCTCGCAGCCGGGAATTGATCATGAGAATGGCCGGGCTGGTCAACGAGACGCCTGAGCTGAAAGCGCTGTTCAAGGATCACCCCTACGATGAGGTGCTGTATCCTAAACTATCCAGATTCGAGGGAGGAAGGATCCTCCTTCGGGAAATCGAACGATACCTGGAGGAGTTCGGCCTGATCAGCATCGAGCCCTTAAGGGACTTTACATTCCCACCCCTGCTGCAAGACCGTCCGAGCGTTGTGCTGGGATGGGTGCGCTCTTCTCTTGGACGGGACCTCGGGCAATACGAGGCTCGTCTGAAGGAAACTCTCCGAAATAAGGAGCGGCTGGCCGCTGAGATTCTCGCCCGCATGACTGAACCGGAGAAGAAGGGGTTTCCCGGTATGCTGGACCTGGCCGAGAAAGCGTTCCTGGTAAACGACGATCACGCCTATCATATCGACCTTATGCAGTATGCGTATCTGAACATCGCCCTTAAGAGGGCGGACCGATGGCTGTCGGCAAACGGCCTGCTCGAGAGATCAGGGGACATCTTCTTCCTGTCCCTCGACGAACTGAAGGCCCTTCTCAACGGCGCGGGCAGTGTCTCTCGTCAGGAAATTGAAAAACGAGAATCGATCTTCAAGGCGCAAAAGAGAATGAAGCCGCCGGCGTTCCTTGGCAAGCCTCCTCAGCGTCCGGAGAAGTCGGAAGAACCGCAGCTCCCACCAGTGAAGGTCTTGAAGGGCGTCTCAGGGCTGCGGAAAAAAGTGCGGGGAAAAGTGCGGGTGCCGAAAAGCCCCACCTTCACCCTGGAGGAGAAGTGCATCCTGGTCTTCGAAGAGGGCCACTGCAATATCGAGCCATACCTCGCGCACATCACCGGTCTCGTGTTCGATGGCGGATCCCCCTTCGATCATCCTGGGATAATCGCTCGGGAAATGGACATACCCGCCATCTACTATACCCAGGACGCTACCAAACGGCTGAAAGACGGGGAGGTTGTCGAGCTGGATGGTTTCGCCGGGGAAGTCAGAACACTATAGTGACTTTCACCTCCTAGGCGAAACCGTGGATATATTTCGCTCGTAAGATTTGATGGATCAGGACAGTTGTGGGTCTTACGTATTACCGATTTGTCTTATTATAGTAGTCGACCAGGCCAGTGGGCGCACCGGGAGCAAGCATACCGATAAAAACTGCAACGCCTCCGGCTACCATTACGCCGAGACGTATGTAATGCCCGGTGCTGTTGAGTGTACTCTCTTTGTCTTTGGTCGTAAAATATATGTCAACTGCCGCAGCGCCAAGCACAAGCGCTGCACCTGACCAGAAAAGACCCCTGCAAAAGGCAAGTCTGAAATAATAATCATTGATGTACTGCTGCAGTTGCTTATCCGTGGATCCAGACGCGGCAATTGCGTCCGCTATGGACCCAAATCCTGTGTCCAGTATGTCACCCTGGTATAGTTTCCCATTAAACAAATACCCGCCTCTATAAGGGTCAAAACCAATGGGAACCAACAGGGCCGGCGTGCCATCGCTGCCGGACCTTAGAAAGGCCTCTACTTCTATTCGGCGAACTGACATAGGGTAGGAAATTCTGCCAGTATAATTGACTATCCTGTCGCGTACAGGTCGGTATCCCTCCTTCTCGATCTCAAGTTTCCCGCTAAGCTGCCAGCCATAAGAGCGAAACAAGAGAGTGCCTCCGCCGCTGGCATCAAATTCAGGTTGCAGCACGGCTGTGCCTGATTCGTCAGTAGTCGTCTGCTCCTGCACGCTGTCTGCAGACTCGCGCGAATTTGGTTCCTTAAGATCTGTCAACCTTACTGTAGCTCCAGGAATCGGTTCCCTGGTGTCAGCCGAACGAACAATAACAACCATGTCGACCTTTTGTGTTCCCCACCAGTCGAAATAAACCTGGCAGTATGCTTTTCCACATCCGAGCACTATGATAAGAATCGTAAGGGAAATAATAGGCTTTTTCATTATGCTGATTATATGCCGAATCAAAATGCCGTCAATCTAAATGCTTCGCCCCTACTCATTGATCGCTCAAGCTAGTAATATCAGAAACTGCAGGTTGAAAGCGACAAGCGGCAGAATCCACCAATGAAAGGAAGCCATCATGAATGACCTGAAAATCGCCGCGGCACAGTTTGAACACAAGAGTGGCGACAAGAAGCACAACCTGAGCATTATCAACGGTCTGGCGCAGAAAGCCTCCGAATCCGGCGCAGCGGTGATTTCATTTCATGAATGCTCAATTTCGGGATACACATTTGCGAGGAAACTGGACAAGACGCAAATGTTGGATCTGGCCGAAGTAGTACCGGAAGGAGAAAGCACCGCTGAGCTTGTCGAAATAGCCAGGAGGAACAACATTGTTGTGCTTGCCGGGTTGTTTGAAAAGACCAAAGCTGACGAATTATATAAAGCATACGTTTGTGTTGATGGAAACGGCATTAAAGCAAAGTATCGAAAACTGCATCCCTTCATAAATAAGCATTTGAAAGCCGGCCAGGAGTACGTTGTTTTTGATATTAACGGATGGAAGTGTGGAATCCTGGTTTGCTATGACAACAATATAATTGAGAATGTGAGGGCCACGACGCTGCTTGGCGCCGACATCATATTCATGCCTCATGTAACAATGTGCACACCATCGACAAGGCCGGGCGCGGGATTTGTATCGCCAAAGCTTTGGGAAAACAGGGAAAAGGATCCCACCTCGCTCAGGAATGAATTTGATGGATTGAAAGGTCGATCATGGTTGATGAAGTGGCTGCCTTCAAGAGCGTATGACAATGGAATATATGCTGTTTTCACAAATGCGATAGGCATGGATGATGACCAGCTTAAGAACGGGTGTTCGATGATAATCGATCCATTCGGCGATATCATCGCTGAATGTCGGTCATTTGACAACGAGATAGCAATCGGAAATTGTGTCTTTGGCAAACGGCAGGAGTCCGGGGGATACCGGTACACAATGGCCCGAAAGCCTGAGCTATATAGAGATATACTCGGACGGGATCATAAGTCAGTGCAGAAGGTTTCATGGTTGTCCGACAAGCAAGTCGCACCATAGAATCGAAGGGCGGGCCTGGCTCGCGGCATGGTATTGCGGAACTCTTTTAGGCCTGTATAATGGAACGCAAGAAAAGTCATAGGAGGAATAAAATGAAACGACTGATTCCAGGCCTTCCCATCCTGGCCTTTGCATTGATTTTTATTGGCTGCCCAAATCCTGTCGTGGGAACCAACACAGGTAGTCTCACAATCAATGTGGGGGATGCGGTGTCTCGTACGCTCATTCCTGCAATCAGCATGGAGCCGACCAGCTATGATATCAGCGGGACAGGGCCAGGCGGCGCTACTTTCGCGCAGACAATCACAGGCTCGTCGAGCCTGACCATTGATAAGCTGGCCTTTGGCGACTGGACGGTGTCAGTGACCGCCAGGAACGCGAACGGCACTGCAATCGGAGCAGGCGCCAATACGACCACGGTGCACTCCAATGCCACGAGCACAGTAAACGTAACCGTCAAGCCTTATGATGGATTTGGCACGTTGAACCTGCATTTGGGATGGACGGCCAGCCAGGTGCAGACTGCACAGGTTGAATCAAGCCTGTTGCCATTCAGCGGCCCCGCCCGGGTCCTGGACTTTGCAGTGGATAGTGCAGCCGGAACTGCCAACTTCAGCGCAAGCGATGTTGCAACCGGGTATCACACACTCACACTGAAGCTCAAAGACAACGGTTTCCTCACAATGGGTGCAGTGGACATTGTACGCATCGTCAAGGACCAGGCAACTTCCGGCAGCTATGTCTTCAGCAATATCAACCAGGCCACAGGTACTCTGCAGGTGAATGTGACTCCCGAAATGGCCGATCCTCTTTTGGTGAACATAAGCGGCGCCAGCGCAGCCAAGCCTGCAGACCAGAGCATGAGCCTGGGAGGTTCCGTGTCTAATTATTCAGACAACGTGGCATATGTCTGGTATGTCAATGGTGATGCAGTGGGAACAGGCGCAAGCTACAGCTTTGGCACCACCTGGGCGCAAGGCCATTATCGGATTGACCTGACAGCCTTCAGCGCAGATGGAAAAAGGGCCGGGAGCGCGAGCGCCAACGTACAGGTTACCGCAGGTGAGACCAACCCCTCCAGCCCTTCGGGGTACTTCACCTACACTGTCACTGCAGGTATGGTGACCATCACAGGGCTCTCGTCCCTTTGGGTCTCTTCTGCTGATCCGAACAAGAACATGCTTTCGATTCCCTCTGTCATCGAGGGGAACCCTGTGACGAAGATCAGCACTTACGCCTTTCTGAACCGGAATACCATTGTTCAATTGACGATTCCCTCGAGTGTCATCACCATCGATTCCGGTGCCTTCTACGGATGCTCAGCGTTGACAACTCTGAACATTCAAAATGGCGTCCAACAAATCAAGGATTGGTCGTTCTTTCTTTGTACCTCCCTGGTCAGTGTATTCATCCCGGCCAGCGTCACGGAAGTAGGAGCGTATTCATTTGTCTTGTGCCGGCAGCTTGAAAGCATCACTGTGGATTCAAATAGTCCCTTTCTCACCAGCACGGATGGTGTGTTGTTTACCAAAGATAAGACGCGCATACTCCAATATCCCATGAGAAAACAGGGGTTGAGTTATGCAATTCCCGGGGAGGTCCAGGTCATTGGTGACGCTGCATTCTATGCGCCGTATTCCTTGAGTCAAATCTCGATACCGTACGGTGTGAAAGAAATAGGAATGCAGGCCTTTGCCTCGAACAGCAATTTGACCGCCATATCGATCCCAAATAGCGTAACGGCGATTGACTTCAAAGCATTCGAGTATTGCTATCTGACAGATTTAGTGATTCCGGACAGCGTGCTTCAAATTGGAGACTATGCATTTATCTCCGACTTCTACCTCGCGTCAGTCACCCTTTCTTCGGCCATTCCGCCTACGCTCGGAATGCATGTATTTGATTCAAATGCGTCCAACGAGCAAATCCATGTGCCGCCGGGAAGCCTGGCCGCATATCAAAACGCGCCTAACTGGGCAAATTACAGCTCGAGAATTGTCGCACCATAAGGCTCGAATAGGCCAATCGAGAAAACCATCCGAGCTTCGGCGAGCCGAGTGATGCGCGTATGCTTTGTTTCTGTCCCGTATGACATGGGCAAATACAATGTGGGCCATGGACAGGGACCTGGCAGCTTGATGGGCTCTGGACTTGCCCGGCTTCTCAGTGAATCCGGACACACCGTGGACAGCAAAACGATCATCTGTGCCGACGCAGAGCAGTTGACTGATACTCAATTGTCATTCAAGCTGAACGCGCTGTTGTCAAAAGCGATCTTCGAGATTACGCAATCCGGTGCCCTTCCCATTGTCCTTGCGGGCAACTGTGTGACCTCGGCCGGAACACTGTCCGGATTGCACGAGGACGACATAAGCATGCTGTGGCTCGATGCTCATGCTGACTTCAACACACCGGAGACGACACAGAGCGGCTATCTGGACGGGATGGCCCTTTCAATCGCGTGTGGGCGATGCTGGAAAAGTCTATCAGCGACGGACTCGAGATATCTTGCCATCCAAGAGGACCATGTGACGCTTGTCGGCACGAGAGATCTTGATCCAGAGGAAGCAAAAGTGCTCGCAAAAAGCAGGATCAGGGTCGCCACCACGGAGCAGCTTAAGAAGAATAGTTTTCAAATTCCAACGGACGCTGCACCGCCTTCCGGGGATCTCTATGTCCACCTGGATGCGGATGTACTGGACGCCGGCGTCGGCCATGCCAACAGATTTGCATCTCCCGGTGGACTCCAGAAAGCAGAAATCAAGAGCCTGCTGTCGTGGGCGGTTTCGTCTTACAACGTTGTGGCGCTGGCAATAACCGCGTTTAGCCCGGGTCATGACATGGACGGGACAATCAGGGACGCCCTCAAAGACATAGTCCTTTCCACCGTCAATGCGATGGGGATTCGATGATCGGCGCCTGACCCGAGAAGGAGGGCAAGGCATGATCACAGGAGCGCATTCAATCATCTACAGCAGCAATCCCGAGAAAGACCGCGATTTCATACGCGATGTATTGAAATTCCCTAGCATTGACGCGGGTGGCGGATGGCTGATCTTCGGGCTGCCTCCCGCGGAGGTTGCCGTTCATCCGTCAAAGAAGAACCATGTGCATGAGTTTTATCTGATGTGCGATGATATTGAAAATCTGATTCGCGAAATGAGATCGGTAAAGGTCAAATGCAGCAAAGTGCAGCGACAACCCTGGGGTCTATTGACCAGGCTGAAGTTACCGGGGGGCGGGGACTTGGGAGTCTATCAGCCCCTGCATCCCCGGCCGCGATCTGCAAGAATAAAGGCTAGTACCGTACCCCGAACCCCATGAAACCGATCCCGATGCGCGGAGTGAATTGAACCTTGCCCTGGTCCACGAGGGTCACCATGACTTTTCCATGACTTTCGGCACTGTCCGGCACCTGGGGGCCCGGCGGCATATTCGTGCCATGATCAGGAGGAATGACATGGCACTTGTCGAAGTCAGGGAGCTGCGCAAGCAGTACGGGAGCATCACGGCCGTCGACGGCGTGAGCTTCGATGTCCACGAAGGGGAGGTATTCAGCCTCCTCGGCCCCAACGGCGCGGGCAAAAGCACGAGCATCGGGATGCTTTCCGCGCTCATCGAGCCCACCGGCGGGGAAGCGCTCATTGGGGGGCTGTCGGTGCGTGGGCGCAGCGCGGCGCTGCGCCGTTTGTTCGGGGTTGTCCCGCAGGAGATCGCCCTCTACGAGGAGCTTTCCGCGAAGGACAACCTCCTCTTCTGGGGTCGTCTCTACGGGCTGCGCGGGGGAGACCTTCGCGGGCGGATCAGCTCGATCCTAGAAAAGGTGGGCCTTGCCGACAGGGCGGGAAGCGCCATCAAGACGTTGTCGGGCGGAATGAAGAGGCGCCTCAACATCGCGGCGGGGCTGCTCCTTGGACCGCGGCTTGTGTTCATGGACGAGCCCACGGTGGGCATAGATCCCCAGAGCAGGCGGTCGGTCCTGGACCTCATTCTCCAGCTCAAGCGGGAGGGGACCACCATTCTCTACACCACGCATTACATGGCCGAAGCGGAGGAGCTTTCGGACCGGGTCGGCATCATCGACCATGGGAAGCTTCTTGCCATGGGGACCTGCCGGGAGCTTGCCGCAAGCGTCGGCGGGGATGAGCAGCTCCGTGTGGCGCTGTCAGGCAGGGAGGAAGGGGAGCGCCTGTCGCAGTCGCTGCGCGCGGTGCCCGGGCTCTCAGTGAAGAGCGACGGCGCGCAGGTGACGGTGCGGGCCCCCCGGGTCCGCCAGCTCCTGCCGAGAATTGTCGAGGCAGCCGCGGCCGTCCGGGCCACACTGCGCGACATCGAGATACGCGAGCCCAACCTCGAGACGGTCTTCCTTGCGTACACGGGCCGCGAGCTTGCCGGCCAGGGCGCCGACGTACCCGGCGGATTCTTCGGAGCAGAGTGATGGCCGTCCTGATCATCGCCTGGCAGGACCTGAAGAGATCGGTCCGGGACCCCGTCGGGCTCGTCATGACCCTCGCGGTCCCGCTCGTCCTCATCGTGGCCATCGGGCTGGTGGCCGGGCACACGCCATTCCAGCCGGCGCCCGTGGGCGGCTTCGACGCGCTTTCATACATCGCGCCGGGCATGGCGCTTTTCTTCATGATGCTGTCCGTCCGCCAGTCTGCGCGCACCATCGCCGAAGACACCGACCGCGGCGTGCGGAATCGGCTGCGGTCCGCCCCTGTTGCCGACATCAGCATCACGGCGGGCAATACCGCATCACACGTCATCCTCCTGTTTCTGCAGCTGCTCGTGCTGATCGGGATTTCGAGCCTCCTCTACGGGCTGAGCTGGGGGCCCACTGCCGTGCTCGTCCTTGTCTGTCTTGCGCTGGCTGTCAGCGCGAGCGGCTGGGTTGCGCTCCTGGTGTCACTGGGCCGCACTCCAGGCCGGATCAACGCGCTGGGGCTGGCGCTCACCCTGACATTCGGGATCCTGAGCAGAAGCTTCGGGGCTGTCATCCCCACGACACCCTGGATGGACACCCTGTCCCGCGTGACCCCGAATTACTGGGGTCAGCACGCCTTCTTCAGCCTTGCCCTTGGGGGAGGCATGACGAGCATCATGCGGGACCTGGGCGCTTTGGGAATCATGTGCGCCGCCCTGTGGGCAGCGGCGGCCCTGCTGAGTCGTACTCGGTCCGCAAAAGGTAAATAGAGATGCGCGCATTCATTGCAATCATGATCAAGGACCTTCGGGTCAGGTTCTCCTCTCCTGTGGAGCTGGTGTTTTTCATCCTGCTCCCCCTCGTGTTCACCGTCGTGCTGTCCGGCGCATCGATTGCCGGCTCCGCCAGGGGGCAGGCTGCGCCTCTCGTGCTCCTCAACGATGGGGTAGGGTCGCCGGAAAGCCGCGCGTTCACCGCGATGATCCAAACCATGCCGGACGTCCGGCTTCGCCAGGTGACTGATCCCACCGCCCTCATCAGCACATCGGAGCCTGACCTGCTTCTCAGCCTCTCCCCGTCATCGACTCCCGGGAGCGGGCTGCCCTTCACGCTCACGTTCAAGCTGTCGCCCTGGCGTGGATCCGCGGCTGCGACGGCGAAGCGGGTGGGGGATTGGCTGCAGGCCGCGCGGACCGGGGAGGCGGCGGCTCCTGCCCCAGCCGTTGAGTCTCCGGCTGAAAGCAGCGCGCCGGCAACATCGGGAGCAGCAGAAGGACCGTCGTCCGCGGCAACGAGCAATGCCGGACAGATCATCACGTGGGCCCTGGTTCCGCTCCTCGGGCTCGGTGCTGGCTTCATCACCGAGCGGAGACGGGGAACCATGCGGCGCATCTACACGACCCCCGCGTCCCGGGGCATCGTTGCCGCGGCGAGCGTGGCCGCAGAGATGCTCGGCGCGCTCGTGCAGATCAGCCTCTTGATAGCTTTCGGCACCCTGGCGTTTCATCTGCCCTGGTTCTCCCACCCGCTGGAGCTGATTGCGCTGACCGCGGCTTTCTGTCTGGCAGGCTCATCCCTGGGCATGCTCCTCGGCGCGGTGTGCAGAACCTCACGGCAGGCGGCATCACTCGGACTGGCGCTCTCGATGGTGCTCGCGGTCTTCGGCGGATGCTGGTACCCGTCCGCCTTCTTCCCCGCGGCTCTTCGGAGCGTCAAGGGACTTGATCCTGCGGGCTGGGCGATGGACGGTTTTCTTGCGGCTCTCTCTCCGTCCGCGGGGGCAGGTCCTGCGGTACAAGGCGCTGCGCTTCTCATTGGTTTCGCGCTGGTCGTCTTCCTGCTGGCAGCGGCAGCGTCCCGCGCGCGCAGCGCATCGATCGCCTGACATGGTATACTGCGGCCATGGTGCCCGCTGAGAGTCCACCGGCGTCCGCGCCCCGCGAAAAGACGCGAGGCCGCTACATGATCCTGCACCTGGCGGGGTATCTCACTGTGGCGGGTGTGGCTGTTGCGGAGCTGCTCGAGATTCCCTTCGGCCCTCGCTTTGCGTGGACTGCCGGGCTTCTGGCAGCGTTCGCGGCGGCTCTCGCGGCGATCTTCCGCACGGAGCATATGCGCGGGAAGGCGCGATTCCTGGCGGCCGCAATCGCCGCTTCGGCAATCGGCATCGCCATCATGGCAGTGGGGGCAACGCCGATCTACGGAGCCATTCTTTTCTTTGTTCTTTGCACGATTGTGGCGATGCGGCTGTCGCTGGGAGCAGCCATTGCCTGGGTGAGCTGCGCGTATGTCGCATTTCTCGCCTGTCTGCTCGTCTCCGGGGACCGTAATTGGCTGTCCACGATACTGAGCTTTGGCGCAGGATTCTTTGCATTCATCGCTTTCTCCGTGGCTTTCCGCCGCTCGCTGCAGGCGCGCGCGGAAAGCCAGCAGCTCCTGGCCGAGCTCATGAGCGCCCAGGGCCGGCTGCGCGACATGGCGGTGATGGAGGAGCGCCAGCGCCTGGCGCGCGAGATGCACGATGCGGTGGGGCACAGGCTCACCGCGGCGGCGGTCCTCCTGGAGGGCGCTGCGCGCCTGATCGGAACCGAACCCGCGCGCGCCACCCGGATGGTGGAAACGTCGCGCGCGCAGGTCCGACAGGGCCTGGATGAGCTGCGCGGGGCAGTGAGCGCGCTCCGCACGGACATGCCGGGAACGCAATCTCTTTCCGAGGTGCTCGGCGCGCTCGTGGATGTGTTTGCCCAGGGAGCAGAGGCGAAGGTGACCCTGGATCTCCAGCCCGGCGTGGCCGAACCCGAACCCGAGCGGAAGCTCGTGATCGTTCGCACCGCCCAGGAGGCGCTGACGAACGTGCAGAAACACGCTGCGGCCACGCGCATCGAGCTGGCCCTGAAGACCGAGGGGAGCTCGTATGTCCTTACCTGTCGCGACAACGGACGAGGCATTCCAGGGGCAAAAGACGCACAGCCTGTGTCTGTCGGGACCGGCTTCGGCCTTGAAAACCTGCGGACACGGGCCGCGGCTTTCGGGGGCAGCGTTGACCTGGAGCCGGCGCCGGGCTGTGGCGCGCTCCTTCGGCTCACGCTGCCTGCGGCAGAGGGTGCAGCCAGTGCGTGAGCCGGCAGAACCATCTGCAGCTCTCCGCGTGCTCCTGGTGGACGACCAGCAGCTCATGAGGGAAGGGCTTCGCACGCTGCTGGAGATGGAAGAGGGCATCACGATCGTGGGTGAAGCGGCGGACGGGGCAGGAGCCGTGCAGGCATTCGAGGACTGCGCGCCGGATGTCGTGCTCATGGATATCCGCATGCCGAAGATGGACGGAGTAGAGGCGACCAGACGGATCCGGGGAAAATGGCCCGGCGCGAAGATCCTCATGCTCACCACATTCGACGAGGATGAGCTCGTGTTCGAGGCCGTGCGAGTGGGCGCGCGCGGCTACCTTTTGAAAGACCTCTCCGGCGCGGAGCTGGCCACTGCTGTGCGCGACGTTGCCCGAGGGGGCGCGGCGCTCCAGACCGGCGTGGCGCGCAAGGTGATGGATGCCTTTGCCCGGCTGGCCCAGCCCGGCCCTGCCGCAAAGCAGCGGCTGGTGGAACCGCTTTCCGGCAGGGAGCGCGCCGTGCTCGGCCTGCTGGCACGGGGGCTCAGCAACAAGGAGATCGCGGAGAAGCTCTTTCTTGCCGAGGGCACGGTGAAGAACCACGTCAGCACGATTCTGCAGAAGATCGACGCGCGCGACAGGACGCAGGCGGCACTGAAGGCGCGGGAGCTGGGTCTGCGGGAAGAATAGGCGGGTGGGGTGATGAGGATCATCGCTATAAAACGATTCATGACGGCCTGCGCGGTGCTTGCTCTCTGTGCATCACCCTGCAGCGCCCAATCTTCTGTCGACATTCTGCCCGGGCCCATAGACTCAGGCATCGTTGGTCATGTCACTGTTGATGGCCTGAGGCTGCGGACGTTTCCCATGCCGAGCGGGGAGAAAGTGGCAAGACTGACAAAGGGCGATGAGGTACACATCGCTTCGCGCACTTCATGGGTCGACAAAATAGATGGCATCACGGCCCCCTGGCTCGAGGTAAGCAAGGGATGGGCTGTCGGCTGGTGCTTCGGCGGCTACGTGGACCTGAGCGGCCGGAATACCCCACCGACAAGTACCGTGGGAAAAACAGACACCATTCCGGCCCGGTCGTATTTCGCGGGCGCTGATGGCGGCGCGCTCGGGGGCCTTCCCTATCTGAGAATGCACATCACCGGAATCGAAGAAGGCCCTGACATGCCCTCGAAAGACGGCTTTATCGCATCATGGGACGGCTTGAATAATACCGTGTTCGTGGAAGGATATCCGCCTCCACAGGAAAACCTGCACGTCGTGGCAACCGACCCAAAGGGGAGCAGCTTTTCCAGGGATTTGCACTTCAAGAGCTATCCTGGCTTCAATGTTTACCTTTCGAGCCGGGCCGGGTTTCAATATGCAGCCCCGGTAATCGGGTTTTCAGTTCGGCCGCCTGCCAGCACATTTGCGGGGAAATGGACTTTTCGACTCACTTCGGACAATAGTATTTCAAAGGCCAGGAGTTTTTCCCTGGAGCTGTCGACTGCCTCCGCAACCATTTCAAGAGACAAGAGACCGGATCCATTTGATTATCCCCATTCAGTAACGGCAAAGGCAGGTGACAGCTTATACTTGTTCGGCGCAAATGAAGCCCCCCGCGCGAAAACGAAAGTCGTGCTCTACTCCATCACCGACAGCCAGTACATGGATTTGTCCTTCAAGATGGCGCCGGCAATGGCCGCGGAATTCCAGACAAACGCCCAGGGGAGGTATTCTTCCGTCATCAAAGTGGGAAATGACCTTCAAAAAGGCGCCTACAAGGTGGCCACAGGTCAAGGGGATCCTGTCATCAACTTGTTTGACGTCTATCTTCTGATAGAATGACGATTGCTAAGAATAGAGAGCAACCTTCATGGAGTTCGTGTCACTCTCCCGCCCCTTCATAAAGAAAGCATCGCACGGTATGTGCAGGGCTCGTATGATAGAGCGGAGGAATTTTCTGTCTGCATATAGCCATTGCATGCGGGCATCGATCTACGAACTTACACGCGGTTTTCATGTTCTTTTTATTCTCAGAGGATTGATCTGCGGGAAGAAAATCTTCATGCATCCATTTCTTTTCTGGAACACGATTCGGAATTGATGAAATCAATAGTCTCGTGTAGGGATGTTGCGGCTTCTTAATAACCGTTTCCACATCGCCGGCTTCTACCAAAGACCCCTTATAGAGTACCAGGATATTATCACTTATTTGATAGGTAGTTGTGAGATCATGACTGATATAGAGAAGAGAGATTTTAAACTCTTTCTTTAATGTAAGAAGATTCTGTAAGATAGTGGCCCGGATGGAAGCATCTACCATCGAAACCGGCTCATCGGCAAGGATAATCCGAGGTTTTATGAGAATTGCCCGCGCAACCATAATGCGTTGTCGTTGGCCGCCGCTCAGCTGGTGGGGATATCGTCCGAGAGTTTCTCCTGGTTGAAGACCAATCACCTCCAGCGCGTTTTCTATCATTTGTCGCATTTCAGTCTTTGAACCTGCAAGATGATACTTTGCCAACGGAGTAGTCAGCACGTGATCTATTTTATGGAATGGATTATACACCTCGAATGGATCCTGAAACACAGCTTGCACATCTCGACGGAATAGCATTCGCTCATTTTTAGTCAGCTTTTCGAGCTCTTTCCCATTGTATTTCACCTTTCCTTCGCTCGGCGATATGAATCCCAACAGCAGTTTCGCCAAAGTAGTTTTGCCGCTTCCACTTTCTCCCGCGATACCCGTAATTGTAGGTGGGCTGTCTTGTATCTGCAGACAGAGGTCTTCCAAAGCCATGGTCTCATTCTTTTTTAAAAGGCCCCCGCTCCTGAATACTTTCTTGATATTCTGCGCCTCAAGCAAAGGGGTCATATCTTCTCCTCTGAATACAGGTGACAGGCGACCCACCTTCCAGGATATATCTCCTTCAAATTGGGAACCTCGGTGAGACAGCGTTTCTTGACTTTTGGACAGCGGGAATGAAAGATACATCCGGATGGCGGATTGAGTAATTGTGGCGGAATGCCGGGAATTCCCTTGAATTCCCGTTTTTCCTGCAGAGTGGGCGGGCATTCGATGAGAAGCTGGGTGTACGGGTGCAGGGCATTTTTGAACATGTTTGCAACGGTGTCAAGCTCGACAAGCTTTCCTGCGTACATTACCCCAAGCCGATCTGCAAACTGAGCCATGAGTCCCATATCATGGCCTACGAGAAGCACCGATACGCCCATGGATTCCTGCATGCGACCCAAAGCAATCATCACCTGCCTTTGCACCACTACATCAAGAGCGCTTGTCGGTTCATCTGCGATGATGATACTCGGTCTCAGCGAGATTGCTATTGCCAGACAGATTCTTTGTTTCATCCCGCCGCTCAGCTCGTGAGGAAACAGATCCGCGACCTCGGGTTTCAGCTGCACTCTGTCCAACAGCTCGCGTATGAAATCCCTTGCTTCTTTTGCTGACAGCTTCCTGGAATGATCTGCCACGCCGTCAAGAATTTGATCCTTGATTCGCTCTACAGGATTAAGTGAATTCATGGATTCCTGGGGTATCAGTGCTATTGTCTTCAATCTCAGCCTGCGTATTTCTTCTCGTGAGAGATTCAGCAAATTCTGGTCGCTGAGCAGGATTTGGCCATCCATAATACGGCCGGGAGGTTTGATGAGAAGCAGCAAAGCATGCGCAAGCGTCGATTTGCCTGATCCCGATTCGCCTACCAGTCCAAACCTTTCTCCGTTCATGAGGTCGAAGCTCACTCCGTCAACTGCTTTTACCGGTCCTGCGAGTGTATCGTAATAAACGCGTAGATTCGAAACTCGAAGAATTGCAGTGTTCACCTTACTCTCCTAAGCCGGGGGTTTGCTATATAATCCAGCCCTGAGGTGAGCAGGAACAATCCAACAAAAAGAATTACTATGACAACAACCGGAGGCAGCCACCACCACCACATGCCGCGCAGCAAAGCACTGAATGAGATTGCCCAATAGATAGTCATGCCCAGGGTCGGAAGCGACTGTGGACCCAGGCCGAGTGCTTCAAGTCCAATACTGGCAAGCACCGCCGTTGATGAAATACTGACAAAGCCGGCTGCCATAAAGGGTATAAGAGTGGGCATCAACTCCTTGATGATTATCTCCAGGTTGTTCATTCCAGAAAGTTTGGCGATCGAGACATATGCCCTCTCCCTCAGGGAAAGTACCTGGGACCGTATTGTTCTGGTGGGCAGCATCCATGACAAAGAGGCAACGATGAAGATCATGAAATTCAGCGTGATGGCTTCCGTCCTCATTGCGGCTATGACCACAAGAACTGCAAGAGGAGGCACCGTAAGAAGGACATCGACTATTCCTTTGATTACCGCGTCCAGCACGCCACCGTAGAACCCTGATATGAATCCGAGAATAACGGCTACGCCAAGACCTATGATTCCCGCCGAGAATCCGATTTTAAGAGTAAGACCCGTTCCGACAATCATTACGGCAAAAACATCTCTTCCGTTGCTGTCTGTGCCCAAAAGATAGCGGGAGGAAGGACTTTGATCGGGCAAGCCTGATATAGGCTGTGCCCTCTTGAGATCCACAAACAGGGAGCCCGCCAGCCAAAAGAAGAACAGAAAGAGGATGAGAATCAGTCCGGCCAGCAATTTGGGATTGTTGCGCCAGTATGTCGCTGTAGAGCCGAGAGTGCTCCAAATCGATTTGAATATTTTCATGCAACTTGCCTTCTATAACTTATCCTCGGATCCAGAATTGGATATAAAAGGTCAATGATGAATGTCGCTACTGCCACGATGAGAATTATGATAAAAACAATTCCGCTGATAAGATTATAGTCAAAGGAAGAAACGGCTTTCAGGAGAAGCGTTCCCAGGCCTGGATACCCGAATACTACTTCTACGAGAATAGCGCCTGAGATCATCTGGCCTAGAGAAATGGCCAGGGATGTTGCTTGCGGGATAACGGCATTACGAATTGCGTATCTGAAAAAGATACGGTCTTCCTTCAGCCCTTTTGCCTCGGCATAGTTGATATAGTCTTCCTCCAGATCGATTACCATTGTTCCGCGCATTTGAAGCGACCAAAATCCGACGCCGGATAGAAATATGGCCAACCCGGGCAAAAGCATGTAGCGCAAGGCGTCCATGAAAAACGAAAGAGAAAAGTCTGGCACCATTCCGATTGAATGTCCGCCATACAAGGGTAAGACCCGCAGTGTAAACGCAAAGACAAACAGCAAAACGAGACCCAGCAAGTAATACGGAACCGCGGAGAGGGTGAGAAAAAAGGGAAGAAAGTATTGCAGGAATTTGGGCGCTTTTGGCCATGCGAGCAGCGCGCCGGCCAAGCTGCCGAGCAAAAATGATATGAGAGTCGCCGTGCCGAAAAGACACATGGTCCACGGCAGCGCCGATAAAAGTAGTGCATTCACTCTCGCCGGAAAAAAGGCAAGGGAATATCCAAAGTCGAGAGTTGCGATATCCTTCATATGATAGAGGTACTGTCTCCATAAGGGTTGGTTGAGCCCGAACTTAGCTTCCCACGCTTTCACCATTTCCCCAACGTTTTGCGAAAGGTATCCGGCCGCGCCTGCCGTTTGCCCTATTCTTGCCGAAATAGGATTTCTTGATGTCGCGAGCCTGGGGAGAATGAATATGAGAGTCGCTGCTGCCCAAATTACTAAAATAAGAATGCCCATTCTTTTCAGCAGGTACATTACCGTCATAAAGCCTCCCTTTTGTTTTCAGGTCTATTGACGTTCATGTACATCGGACCATAGGATCGTACAATTGTTTCACGCGAATTCCTATCGTTTTTCTTTCGTGACGTCAACAAAATATAGGGCAACGAGAGCTTATTGAACGTAATAAAATCCCCCCTCAAAGCTCATGCTGCCAATCGCTTCGCAGGGGGGATTGTTTCAACGTCGCTGCTACATAGAACTACGAGAGTTTATACCCTTCCTCCTGCTATTGCGTGTTCTTGAGATTGAGAAGTATGAGCAAGAACGTTTTGTGCCAATTGGCATCGTTCGCATAGGGATTATCAACGTTCGGCCATCCCTCCCAATAGGTGTGGTTTATAGGATTCCTGTGGTAGTAGGAGCTGAGAGGAATATCCGGCAATTCCTTAAGCCAAACCTTCATGTAGTCATGGTACAAGCCCAGCAATTTGGGATCATTAGGGGCAATCGTGGCCATTTTCTCGACAATCTTGTCTGTTTCAGGGTTCGACCAACGATAGAATGGGAAGGTCGCAGTTCCCGTGGGTGCATTATATTGACTGGTGTAAAGGCTGCATGCCGCATAGGGATCGCGCACGCTCGCGGCGTGCCCAAAAAGGAAGGCCTTTGCGGTTCCCTGGCTCATCCGTTCATACCAGTCTACAGGCAATTGGAACGAGGCATCGAATCCGGCCCTTCGCAGATCTTCAACAACGGGGGGCGCTATGCCTTGAAGCACGCTGAAGGTTATAATTTCGATTTTCACCCTTTGGCCGTTGGAATCTACCCAGAATCCGTCGCTATCCTTCGTGTACCCTTTCTTATTCATGGTAGCTGCGGTCTTCTGAAGATTATATTCGTTCGGGTCATAATTCTTGTACAGATCTTTGACGGCATCGATGTACTTCATCAGCGGAGGAAACTCCGGGAAGAAGGACCTGGTTGACGATCCCATTCCCTGCAAACCATAAGTAATCACGTCGCTGGGATTGATCGCATGCGCAATGGCCCAACGAATCTCGGGATCATCGAAAGGCGGCTCGCTGCAGTTGAATCCCAGAGAAGTCGGCCACCAGTCCTTGTATCCATAAGGCGGCTTATTGCCGCTGAATGTGCTTACCTTCGGATTCGACTTCATTACCTTCAGGATGTTCTCCGGCGAGAGGTTCAAACTGACATCCACTTCGTTGTTAATCATCATCTGGGCATGTTTGGTTTCATCAAATGCCGGAAGGAAGATAAGCCGCTGTACTTTGGGCAGGGCTTTAAAGCCGGCCTTCACCGCCCACCAGTCACTCCTCAAATCCCAAATAGTCTGGTCCCCGGTTGAAAGAGCAAGTTTGTACGGCCCGGTGAGCACAGGCCAACCCTTATCCATGTCGAAATTCGAGAATTGGGTCGGATCAATTGTCTCCCAAATGTGCTTGGGTACAATCCAGATCCCCATATCCTGATGGTTCGTCAGGTAGTCGAACATGAATCGGCTGTTCGGCGTGTTAAAGGTTATCTTGACGGTCGATTTGTCTGCCGCGAGAGCGTCCTTGACCCATTTTTTCATGTCGGTGGAGTAACGAAGATCCGGGGAGTGATCCCTCAGCATCGTCAGAGTATAGGCCACGTCGGCGGCCGTGAAATCAACATTGTCACTCCACTTTACGCCTGGTCGAATTGTTATCGTAAGGGTGGAAAAATCACTATTGTACTTATAACTAGTCGCCAGCCAGGGGATTTCTTTATCCTGCATGTAGTTGTAGAAGTAGAGCGGCTCATAGACTACCTGCGCGCCATGCGATGAGATATGAGCAAGATAGTAGGGGTTCATTGATTGGTAGTCGGTGAATTGCAGAGGGGCTTCTCCACCTCCTCCTACGCTGATCAAAGTCCGATTCCTCGGTACAGCCGTTGGAGCGCCGGTTGCTAGAATGAGAGGAATCAGCAACAGAAATCCGACCAAGAGAAACCTGATTGCACTCGTTTTCTTTTTCATAGTTTCCTCCTTCGAGTGAGTTTGTGAGTTTCCCTTCATTATTATGCAAGAATAGTGCCATTAGCGCGTCCATGTGGCCGCGTATGATAAGTCGATATGATTAAAGAAATTACCTTTGCAAAATATCCGAAAAGAAGAAATGAACAGCAATTTGAACATGTACAAAAAGCAGACATGAGTTGCGACATGTCTCATAAAACCACCAACGGTCTTTCCTATTGCGCGGGGAATGGCGGGGGCACGTGCACATACGCGCTTCAGAATCCAGACCTTGCGCCCAGCGCCTATCGGCGCTATACTCGGGCGATGGTGGGCAACGCGTCCCTCCAAGCGCTGTGGCGGCGATTCGCGGTCGACAAAGGGGAGATCCCTGCGAGCGACGTCCGGCCCTTGATTCTCGAGTCCTGGAAACGGTCGCGGGCATACGGGATAGACCCGTTCCGAAGCTGCGGATGCATCAGCGTGGAGCCGTCGGAGCTGGAACGGAGAAAGATCCTGCGCGCCGACCTGCTGGAGGCTGCCGTCCCCTATCTCTACGAGCTGTACAGGATTATCAAGGGGAGCAGGTCCCTCATCACCCTGACTGATGAGGATGGCATCGTCCTCGACGTTGTGAGCGATGACGAGATTCGCGACATGAAGAACTTCCCCCACCCGGGATCTGTCCATTCAGAACAGGTGATCGGCACGAGCGGCATTGGGACCTCGCTTTGCGTGGACAACCCGGTCCAGATACACGCGGAGGAGCACTGGCTGCAGGACAACCACAGCTGGTCCTGCAACTCTTCCACGATCCACCGCTCGGGAAAAGTCGTCGGCTGCCTGAACCTCTCCTGTCCTTTCGACACGAGCCACGAGCATTCCCTCGGCCTGATCGTGGCCTCGGTGAATGCCATCGAGCGGGAGCTCGAGTTGACTGCTTCTCTGACAGAGAAACAGGGGCTGATCCAGCAGCAGAACGCCGTCCTGGAGCTGGTGGATACGGGAATCATCCTGATCGACAGACAGGGCATGATCCTGAAGACCAACCGGATGATGCACGATATCCTGCACATCGATGCCGACATGGTGGGGCATCTCGTCTCGGAGACCATTCCGGTAAACATCGATTTTCTCTCCCTTATGGCGGAGGAGCACTCCTTGAATGACCAGGAGGCGGCCGTCAGGGTGAAGGGAAAGCAGCACTACCTGTGCTTCTCCACCGCCCTGGTCAAGAGCGGCACGTGCATCGAAGCCATGGTCATCAGGGTGCGCGAATCAAAGGCCATTCTCAAAATGGTGAACAGGATCACCGGCTCCCGCGCCATCTACACCTTCGACGACATCACCGGCAATTCGACCGAGCTTCTGAAATGCATCAGCCTCGCCAGGATGGCCAACCGCAACAACTCCAACGTCCTGATCATGGGGGAGAGCGGCACAGGGAAGGAGCTCTTCGCTCACGCAATCCACAACGACAGCAACCGCAGGAACGGCCCCTTCGTCGTCATCAACTGCGGGGCGCTTTCCCGGGATCTCATCCAGAGCGAGCTGTTCGGCTATGAGGGAGGCGCTTTCACGGGCGCAAAGAAGGAGGGGAACCCCGGCAAGCTCGAGCTGGCGGATGGGGGGACTCTGTTTCTGGATGAGATCGGCGAGATGCCCCTCGATGCGCAGGTGAACCTGCTGCGCGTTCTGCAGACCGGGGAGGTGATCCGGATCGGCGCAAAATATCCGAAATCGGTGGACGTGCGCGTGATCACCGCCACAAACAAGGACATCTATCAAGCTGTCGAGGAGAAGACGTTCAGGGATGACCTTTTCTACCGCATCAACATCTTCGCGCTGAAGCTCCCCGCCCTGCGGGAACGCATCAGCGATATCCGGACCCTGGCAGATATTTTCCTGACGCGGTTCTCCAAGGACATGGGGAAGAGCATCTGCGCCATAGAGGAGGATGTCTATGCCATTTTCGAGAGGTATAGCTGGCCGGGCAACATACGCGAGCTGGCGAACATCATGGACCGGGCGATTGCGGTGGCCGAGACATCCTGGGTCTGCGTGAGCGACCTTCCCGCCGCTCTCCAAAGCCTGGGACAGAAAAGGGCCGAGCCGGAAAGGGCTCCCGCAACTGAAACCAGGAGCGGCCGAAGGATCGACGAGCTGGAGCACGACTGCCTGCTGGACCTCTTGAACGAAACGGGAGGGAACCTGCGTGAAGTCGCACGGAGGATGGGTGTCGCGCGCAGCACTGTATACAACAAGATCAGGAGCCTTCGAATACCGATCCAGAATTACCGGCGCTAGAATCTTGGACATGTTGCAAGACATGTCCAAAAAAACTACATAAAAATTTCTTGAAATCCAGCGATGAGACCCGAAAACGTCAAAAATGCGCGCGAAGTTGCCTCTGCGGTCCCTTCGGGCAAGTACCTTATAGGCACTGGGCTTGGCACGCCGCTTGCAAATCTAGAGTCATCTAATGGTTCAAGGAGGTCTTCGAGATGAAGAAAAAGCTCACTCTCGTGGCAGCGTGTCTGCTCCTGGCTGGAATGCTCTGCGCAGGCCAGCTCTTCGCCGACACCACGCTGGTCGTCTCGATCAGGGGCATGGACAACCCGTACCACGCCAACTACGCGGTGGGAGCAAAGGCGCTGGGAGCGCTGCTGAAGCTCCCCGTCGACGTCCTGGCCACCGGGGCGGACAGCCAGAAAGGGATTTCGGACGTCAAAGCGGAGGTGGCCAAGACCGGCGCGAACATGGTGCTCAGCATCGACCCGAACCAGGCGCCCGACGTTGTCCCCATCGCCAAGATCCTGGAAGACGCCCATGTATACTGGGTGAACTGGTGGAACAAACCGGATGACATAAAGGTGGTGAACTACAAGTACTGGGTCGCGCACATCACCTTCGACAGCGTGGGCACCGGGTATTTCAACGCCACCCAGCTCTTCAAGGCTTTCAAGACACCGGGCAAGGGAAAGATCATCGCCCTCCAGGGACAGCTCGCCAACAACGCCGCAATCGGTCGGTTCCAGGGCCTCCAGAAGGCACTCAAGGAAAACCCGGGCGTCGAGCTGGTCCAGTGGGAAGGGGGGGACTGGGACAGGACGAAGGGCTATAACCTTACCAAGTCGATGCTCGTGGCGCACTCCGACATCGACGGCATCTGGTCTGCCAACGACGAGATGGCCATGGGCGCCCTCCAGGCGTTGAAGGAGAAGGGGCTCGCCGGCAAGGTCCCGCTGACGGGCACCGATGGGATCCCCGAGATATTCGACGCCATCAAGGCCGGGTACGTGACCTCCACCGTCATGCAGGACGCCAAGTACCAGTCCCAGCTTGGGTTGTCGATGGCCCTCGCGGCAAAGTCGGGGAAGCTCAAGGTGGCATCAATGCCGGCCAATCATCGCTCCTTTATGATCCCCGGCACCCAGGTCACCCGCAAAAACGTCGACCAGGTCGTCAATGACTTCATCAAGAACACGCCGAAGTACGACCTGAGCGACTTCTTCAGCCGCTGGGTGGCGGAAACGCCATAGGATCTCTTCTCCCGCACAACATCCTCTCCACGGTCGACCTCGAAGCCGGCCGTGGGGGGGCCATCTTGTTCCTATCGGCACCCCCTGCGGCGCCGCAGCGCAAAGGAGAAACCCACCGATGACGTCGGCACGCGGTGAGTCAAAGTTCAGGTCACCTGCGCGGGAAAGCGTCCCCGGCTTGTTTGCACGAGCATGGCGATGGCTGCAGCGAACAGGCGTTGCCGGCCAGATCGTTTCACTGATCATCGTCGTGGGCATATTCACGATCGGAACGCGCGGCAAGTACCTCTCCTTGGACAACCTCCAGGTGATCCTCAGCATCGCGGGCATTCCCGCTATCCTTGCCGTCGGCCTGCACCAGACCATCGTGCTTGGGGGGATCGACTTGTCCGTGGAGGGAGTGGCAGGGCTGTGCATCGTTTTAGTGGGGCTGCTGTTGAAGAACAAGTTCAACTCAAACGATGTCGGCCTGTTGATCATCCCCGTGGTCGTGGGAGCCGGCGGGATCGCGGGGCTCCTGAGCGGGCTGGTCATCACCCGGCTGCGCATCCCCTCCTTCATCAGCACCCTTGGTTTGAGCTGGATACTCGCGGGCCTCGCCGTCTACATCAACAAGGCCACGACCGTGCCCTTGGAGGACACGCGCATCCAGAGCATCGTCACCGGCAACCTCCTGGGGATTCCCCTCATCGCGCTGATTGCCCTCGGCCTGACGCTGTGTATGCAGCTCGTCCAGGACAGGACGCGTTTCGGACGGTATGTCTACGCGATTGGCGGTGATGAGCAGCTTGCCCAGCAGGCAGGCGTGCAAGTGAACAGGATCAAGGTCATCGTTTTCATCATCGCGGGCATATTCTACGGGCTCGCGGCCCTGGCCCTCTGCACGAGGCTGGGCAGCGCGCACCCCAGGACGGGAAGCGAGATCCTCTTTCCCGCGGTCACCGCTGTTGCGGTGGGCGGGGTCGCCCTGACGGGCGGGATCGGCGGGGCAAAGAATGCGGCCCTCGGGGCGCTGATTGTCACGGCGCTGAATGACGGCCTGATCCTGATGTACGTCAGCCCCTACGTCCAGCAGGCGGTGAACGGGATCGTGCTGATTGCGGCGGTGGCGCTGACAATCGACCGCAGGAAGCTGGGCTTCATCAAGTAGCGCGGGGAAGAGGCATGAACGATATCGGCAGCACGGCGGATCGCGAGGCCACGTTGGTCCTGAAAGGAATCACCAAGGTTTTTCCTGGCGTGGTGGCGTTAAGCGGCGTGGATTTTTCAGTGTACCCGAACGAGATCGTGGGCCTGGTGGGGGAGAACGGGGCCGGTAAATCCACACTCATGAAAATCATGATCGGCCTCTCCCAGCCTGATGAGGGAACCATCACGCGGGACGGCGAGCCGCTCTCGCTGAAGCATCCTACCGACGCCATCGGGCACGGAATCGGGATGGTCTTCCAGGACGGCAGCCTCGTGCCCAACCTGTCAATCAGGGAAAACCTGTTTCTCTGCCACGAGCTTCCCTTTCGGAAGCTCGGCCTTCTCTCCTTCCGTCTCATGCGCGACGCTGCCGCGCGCGTTCTCGAGCAGGTCAAGCTCAGCGTTGACGTGGATACGCCAATTTCCGAGGTGAGCCCGGCTGAAAAGCAGATGGTGGAAATTGCGCGCCTGCTCTGGCTTTCAAAGCTCTACAAGCAGGACCGTCCTGTGCTGATCCTGGATGAGCCCACCACGGTCCTCAGCGACAGCGAACGGACCATTCTCTTCGATATCCTGCGCTCCATCAGGAAAGAGGCCTCCGTCGTCCTCATCTCACACCGGCTGCAGGAAATCGTGGAGAACACCGACCGGATCGTCATTCTGAAAGATGGACGGAACGTCACCGAGGTGCCCGCGGAGCGCGCCCGCATTGCCGAGATCGAACAGTTCATGGTGGGCCACTCCTTCTCCGCGGATCGCTACCGCGAAGACGAGCAGACGCAGGCGGGAGCAGAGGAGGTCTTGCGGGTGCAGGACCTGGGGAAAAGCGGCGCATTCGAGCCCCTCAGCTTCGTCATCAGCAAAGGCGAGATCGTGAGCCTGGTGGGCCTGGTCGGGTCGGGCAAGGAAGAGGTGTGCATGTGCATCAACGGGCTGGAGAAGGCCGACACGGGCGCAATCTTTCTGAACGGAAAGAGGCTGCCCATCGGCTCCCCCAGCGGCGCCGTCTGGGCAGGGGTGGGGCACATCCCCATCGATCGGCGCAACGACGGCCTTGCCCTCGGCATGAGCGTGGCGGAAAACGTCAACCTCCTGGTGCTCAATCGCCTGAAGGTCGCAGGCTTTCTCAGTCTGCGGCTGGAAAAGAAGAATGCCAGGACCTGGGTGGAGGAATGCCGGATCAAGACTCCCTCCCTTGGTACGATGTGCGCGAACCTGAGCGGCGGGAACCAGCAGAAGACCGTCATCGCCAAGTGGCTCAGCTCACGGGTCGCGCTCCTGATTCTGGATCATCCTACCCGGGGCGTCGATGTCGGGGCAAAAGAAGAGATCTTCAGGCTGATACGCAAGCTCGCTCATGGGGGGATCGCCATGCTCATCATGAGCGACACCCTGGAGGAGGATATCGGCCTGTGCAACAGGATGATCGTCATGAAGGACGGCATGTTCGTGAAAGAGGTGGTGTGCCCGCCGGGCAAGAAGCCGGGCCCTCGGGACATCATTGACGCCATCGTGTAGCTTTCGAGGCGCGAAGGAGCACGCACGTGACGGTGAAAAAGAGGGCGGAGACAGGGAACGGGAGGGAGCCATCCACAGCGCGGGGAGGGAGGGTCCGCATTCCGAACATCTACTACGCGGTAGCGCTCCTGTTCGTTGTCGGCCTGGTATTCTCGCTGGGGAACGGCAATTTCATCTCCGCGTACAACCTGAGCACCATCCTGAGCTACGCCGTTCTCCTCCTTCTCATTGGCCTGGGCCAGATGTGCGCCATCCTGGTGGGCGGGATCGACCTGTCGGTGGGCGGCCTGATGTCTTTCGTGTCGGTGTCCTTTGTCATCGTCGTGCAGGTGATCGGGTACTGGGCATACCCACTCTTCATTCTCGTGGGTGTCCTTGTCGGCTACGCCAATGGGATCCTCCTCACGCGGATCAAGATCCCCTCTTTCATTGCCACCCTGGGCACAGGCGGCATCCTCATGAGCCTTGCCATGATCGTGGCCCCTGTACCGGTCAACGTGCCCACTCCGAAATGGGGGTACCTCGATATCTTCAACGGCACTTTCCTGACGATCAGCAACGTGCTCTACATCGGGCTCCTCGTGTTCCTTTTCTACTTCGCGCTCCTGAGATTCACGACGATCGGGCGAAGCATCTACTACGTGGGCAGCAACATCAAGATGTCGTGGATGTCGGGGATCGACATAGCGAAAACGCGCAACTTCGCCTTTATTCTCTCAGGGGTGGGAGCATCTCTTGCCGGGATCATGGTGTCCGCGGTCCAGTACGGCTGCAACCCCTACGTGGGGTCCACCTACATCCTGACCTCGATTGCCGCTGTCGTGGTGGGGGGCACCGCGCTCACGGGAGGGACCGGCGGGTCCTTCAACACCCTCTTCGGCGCCCTGATCATGAGCGTTCTTCTCAACGGCATGACCGTCGTCGGCGTGGACCAGTACTTCCAGCAGAGCATCCTTGGACTGATGATCATCGTCAGCGTCGTGCTGACCTTCGATCGGAGCAAGACACCGGTGATCAAGTGAATCGAGGATCGGAGATGAGTGAACAACCTTCGGCAGCACGGTACGGTTCCATGGTGTACCGCAGATGCGGACGCAGCGGCCTGTTTCTGCCTGCCCTGTCCCTGGGTCTCTGGCACAATTTCGGAGGCACATCGCCGATGGAGCCTGCCAAACGGACGATTTTTCGCGCGTTCGATCTCGGGATCACGCATTTCGATCTTGCCAACAACTACGGCCCTCCCCCGGGTTCGGCGGAGGAGAACTTCGGGAAGATCCTGGCACGCGACCTTTCCGCCTATCGCGACGAGCTCGTCATTTCCACCAAGGCCGGCTACCTCATGTGGCCCGGCCCGTACGGGGAATGGGGCTCCCGGAAATATCTTCTGGCAAGCCTCAATCAAAGTCTCAAGCGGATGGGGCTTGACTACGTCGATATCTTCTACTCACACCGCATGGATCCCGAAACGCCGCTGGAGGAGACCCTCGGGGCGCTGGATACCGCGGTCCGGCAGGGAAAGGCGCTGTATGTGGGAATATCGTCATACTCGGCGGCCAGGACGCGAGAGGCTGCCGCGATCCTGCGTTCCCTCGGGACCCCCTGCCTCATTCACCAGCCCTCTTATTCCATGTTGAACAGGTGGATCGAAAAGGGGCTCCTCGATGTGCTGGGCGAAGAGGGGATCGGCTGCATCGCCTTTTCTCCCCTTGCGCAGGGAATGCTTTCGGACAAGTACCTGGCAGGCGTGCCTGCGGGAACGCGCGCAGCCACGCCGGGGACTGCCTTGGACAGGAAGCTGCTCACGGAGGAGAACCTGCGCCACATCAGGGCGCTCAATGCGATTGCGAGGGTGCGCGGCCAGAGTCTCCCCCAGATGGCGCTCGCGTGGGTTTTGCGGGACCCGCGGGTGACCTCCGCTCTGGTCGGGGCGAGCAGTCCCGAGCAGCTCACGGAGAACGTCGCGGCCCTGTCGAACCTGCGATTCACCGCCGAGGAGCTTGCCCGCATTGACAAGGACGCCGTAGAGGGCGGCATCAACCTCTGGTCCCAGTCCAGTGATGAGGGCTGAGGCTCTGAAGCAGAAGGAGAATGCCATGGACCTTAGGATCGTAGATCTTTCGGTGGAGGCGCTGAAAGGCATCGGTTGGATGCTCACACCGGAGCTGTGGGTCCCGCCGAATCCTGGCGCGGACTACATCTATGCCGACACAAACAGTGACATCGGGATCGAGGCGCCCTGTTCCTCGGGGGTGATCGAATGCTCGCCGCGGCCGAAGAGAGTGAACCGGATGGAGCGGCACCTGCGCACCCGGGAGGCGCTGATCGCCCTCGGCGGGGAGGCCATAGTCTGCGCGGCACCTCCGCAGGAGAGCGTGGATGGCGGGCTTACCGGGATCATGGCTTTCAGGGTCCGACCCGGCCAAGCCTACATCATGGAACGGGGCGCGTGGCACTGGATCCCTTTTCCCGTCGGTGAGAGTCCTGCCCGATTTCTGGTGATCTTTCGAAGCGGAACGGGAAAAGACGATCTCCACTATCATGATTTTCCCCGGGCCGTGCTCGTGCGTGAGTAGGCAGCAGGCCAGACGATGAGGCGCGTATTCCTGGGCAGCAGCGGGCTGGTTGTTTCAGAGCTCGCCATGGGCACGCAGACCTTCGGCTGGGGTGCCGATGAGAAGACCGCCCATGCCATGGCCGACCGATTCGCGGAGGCCGGCGGCATGCTCTTCGATTCATCCAGCACGTACAACAACGGCGCCGCTGAATCCATGCTGGGATCCTGGTCGAAATCCAGGAAGAACCGGCACGAGATCGTCCTTGCGACGAAGGTTTTTTTTGCCACAGGAGAGGGGCCCAACGATAGGGGCCTCTCGCGTAGTCATATCCTCCAGTCTGTCGAGGAGAGCCTTCGCAGGCTGCAAACGGACTACATCGATCTCTACCAGGCGCATTGTTTCGACATGTCGACACCGCTGGAGGAGACGTTGGGCGTCTTCGAGGACCTGGTGAGATCCGGGAAGGTCCGCTACCTCGGTGTCTCGAACTTCACTGCTTCCCAGCTCACCAGGGCGGTTATGCTGGAGAGAATGCGCGGCTGGTCCACCCTGGTTTCGCTCCAGGCGGAATACAGCCTTCTGGTCAGGAGCACGGAATGGGAGCTGCTTCCCGTTTGCAAGGAGGAGGGCCTGGCCCTGATGGCCTGGTCTCCCCTCGCGGGAGGGTGGCTTTCCGGCAAGTACAGAAAAGGCCAGGCGCCCGACCAGGAGAGCAGGGTGGGCCGGGGGGACAGGTGGGACGATCAGCCGGCGCAAAGGGAAAACGATCTTGCCTGGCGGACCATCGGCTGCCTCCAGGAGATCGCCAGAGCACGAGGCAAGACTGCCTCTCAGGTCGCGCTTAACTTTCTTCTCAGGCAATCGGACCTGGTCTTGCCCATCTTCGGTGCACGCACGAGGGAGCAGCTCGAGGAGAACCTCGGGAGCGTCGGTTGGGAGCTCGCAAGAGAAGAGATCGATCTCCTCGATTCCGCGAGCGCAGTTCCTCTCCCCTATCCCTATCGATTCATCGAGCGATACACACGGAAGAGAGAGGATGCTGCCGCTCCATGAGCCGGGTGGCTCATCATGGGGGGATTCTTGCGCAAGCTACAGGTCGCGGTCTGCATAGGATTGCTTGCCGGTATAGTCGCTTGCTCCAGCTCGGGCAATGAGGCGGAGAGCCCGGTCTCGGCGCCTGTGCTGAATGATTTGAAAGTCCTCGTAACCTTCGGCGGCGGCTCTGCCATGACGCCCGGGTTTGCTGCTGATACTTTGGAGTATTCCCTGAGTGTTCAAAGCGATATCTCAACAGTCGGTATTATCGCTTCCTCTGATCCGGCTGCCAAATACGAGATACAAATCAATAAGAAGAAAGCGTATTCCGGCATCATGGAGAAAGTCGAACTGGCCATCGGCGACAATGGCATAAATGTAGCGGTCTCTGACGATCGCCATGACCCCCGGGTCTACGTGGTCCATGTCAATCGCGAAAACATTCAGCCGGTCGTCGACAAGTTTCTCGAGCTGAGCTTCGTCGACCCGTCAACCGGCATTACCATGGGCTACCGGCTTTTCGTGCCCGACGGCTACGATCCGTCAAAGCCCTGTCCGCTTGTGTTGTTCCTTCATGGAGCCGGCGAAATGGGCAGTGACAATGAAATCCAGCTTGTCGCCAACCAGGGTGCAACAGTATGGGCCAAGCCGGAGCTGCAAGCCCGGCACCCCTGCTTCGTCCTTGCTCCCCAATGCCCCATGGATCCCTCGGCCGAGCCGGCCCGGTTTAGATATGGCAAGAAGGGCTGGACATCGCTTATCCCTCTCGGCTTTGCGGACCCCTACAAGCCCCTGCCGGAGCTGGAGACCGCGTTTGATATCCTGAAGAGCGTGAGCGGCAAGTACCGGATCGACGGGGACCGGATCTACTGCACGGGTCTCTCCATGGGCGGATTCGGCACATGGGCAATGGCTGTTGCCCATCCCGAAACTTTTGCCGCGCTCGTGGTGATTGCCGGAGGCGGTGACCCGGACGCCCTTGCCACAGTTGCGCAGATTCCGAGCTGGATTTTCCATGCGGTCAAAGACCCGATGGTTTCCGTCAGTTTTTCCGATAACACGGTCAAGGCTTTGACAAAAGCCGGCGGCAAGCCCAGGTACACCACGTATGCCGAGGACGCGTATCTCTATCCGTCCGCTCATCTGTCCTGGGTGCCCGCCTACGCCAGCGCGGAAATGAGGGAATGGCTGTTTCAGCAGCACGGGAATACCCGTTCGGCGCGAACGCCATCCCTGCCTAGGCCTTTCCCTCCGACATGAATTGTGGCAATGTCGTTGCGGAGGGGCTGTTGAAATTCGAGCTGAAGCGCGGGGCGGTCTTCGATGCCGCCGCGATTGACTATGACACGTACCGTCCGAGCTACCCTGTGGAGGTTGTGCGCGAAGTTGTTTCCCTGTCCAACTTGAGATCGTCATCACGGCTGCTTGAAATCGGATGCGGCACCGGCAAGGCCACCATGCAGTTCGCCTCCCGCGGATACATGATCGATTGCGTGGATCCCGGCAGGAACCTGGTCGCCCTTGCCAGGAGGAATTGCCAGCGTTGGCAGAACGTGTCATTCAAGATCGGCAAGTTCGAAGAAGTGGATTTCGACGTGCTTTCGTACGACCTCATCTATTCCGCCCAGGCCTTCCACTGGATCGATCCCGCGGTCCGACTTCAGAAGACCGCCCGGCTGCTCGCACATGAGGGTTCTCTTGCCTTGCTGTACAACTACCCGGGACGTCACAAAGACAGCGTGCTCGAGGAGCTGGGCGCAAGAATCAAAAAGGAAACTCGCGGCAAGCTGAACGTCTGGGACTACGGCGGTGATGTGGCCAATTGGGTGCGGGAGCTGAAAAGCTGCGGATTGTTCAAGAAGGTGAAGCTCCTGAAGCACAAATGGGTTCACGAATACGACGCGGAGAGATATGCCGGCCTGTTTCGGACCTATTCCGACTTTCTGTCGCTGCCCCGGACTGTTCAACAGAAAGTGATGAGGCGTATCGAAGAGGTGATCAACAGGAACGGCGGTCACGTGCGTCGGTCGTATGATTGCGTCCTGATTCATGCTCAGAGAAAACCGGGGAGGCTCTGATGCCGCGTTTGCGCAATGTCGCTATCCTCATTTTTGATGACATCGAAATACTGGATTTTGCAGGCCCCTATGAGGTGTTCAATGTGGCCAGCCAGACAACGACGCCGCCTGCTTTCTACGTCTACAATGTGGGGCTTTGGCATCGCCCCGTGGTCGGGCGCGGCAGATTCACCGTGACTCCCTCCTATACAATCGACGACTGTCCGCAGCCCGACATTCTGATCGTGCCCGGCGGGTATGGGACACGCCCGCTCCTGAAGCATGAAAAGCTGCTTGCGTGGATACACGGTCAATCGACAAAGGTCGAATGGCTCCTTTCCGTGTGCACGGGCGCGCTGCTGCTGGCAAAAGCGGGACTGCTGGAGAACTGTGAGGCAACGACTCACCACACGGCGTTCGAGCAGCTCAAGGAGCTCTCTCCCACCACGTCCATCATCAGCGACAGGCGCTTTGTGCAGGCCTCCAATCGCATTATGACGTCCGGCGGAATATCGGCCGGCATCGACCTGTCGCTTCATATGGTGGAAAAGCTGGTTGACGCGGAAACACGCGCCGCGGTTGTCACGGAAATGGAATACTTCGAATCCGGCATCTCGTGGCGGCGGGCGTAGCGCACCATGGGAAAGTGAGGGTGCTGTGAAAACAATGGAGTTCTCGTTCACGGACACGGATGGGGTCGACCTATTCGTCTACAAATGGCTGCCTGACGGGCAGACCCCAAAGGCGGCGGTGCAGATATCGCATGGCATGCAGGAACACGCGGGTCGTTACGCTGAATTGGCCGAGCTCCTGACAAAGAACGGCTACGCGGTGTATGCAAACGACCAGCGGGGGCACGGCAAGACCGCGTTCGGGCAGGACAGGCAGGGGCAGCTCGGACCCGGCGGATGGGACAGCACAGTCAAGGACCTCAAACAGCTGACGGACAGGATCAAATCCGAGCTCCCCGGGATTCCCGTATTCCTTCTCGGACACTCGTGGGGGTCTTTTCTTGCTCAGAACTACATCGGGAAGTGGGGCGGTGAGCTGAAAGGCGCGATCCTGAGCGGCACCCATGGGAAGGATCCCCTGGTGAAGCTCGGTGTCATGCTCGGCAAAAGGGACGCGAAACGGCGCGGCCCGGTTGCGCAGGGCGGAATACTTGAAACCCTGTCCGTGGGGAGCTTGAACAAGAAATTCGAGCCTGCCCGGACCCCCAAGGATTGGCTCAATCGCGATCCTATGGAGGTGGACAAGTACATCGCGGATCCCTGGTGCGGCAAGCCCTTTCCCAACGGGTTCTTTTTCGAGCTTACGAAGCTCCTGGCCGATACCTGGAACACGCACAACGAAGCACGCATCCCGAAAGATCTGCCCATCTACCTCTTTGCGGGCACGCGGGACCCGGTCGGCAAGTTCACAAAAACCGTTCAGGCGCTCGCAAACCGCTACAGGCAGTATGGGATCAAGGACGTCACCACGAGGTTTTATGAGGGCGCCCGGCATGAAACTCTGCATGAAACCAACAAGGGGGAAGTCATGAATGACATTCTCGCCTGGCTCAATGCCCACTGCAGGTAGCGGCTGCGCACAGTGCGGGAGAAAACCACCTGACTTGCCCGTGCGGGGGAATTCTGTTAGTGTCCTTTCCACCAATCTCGGAACGGAGGCGGGGACTGGTATAATCTTGACACCGATCACGTCAATATGGTGTTGGAGAAGTAGACAGACAGTTCCCCGTTTATCGTGTTACATTGATCCCGGAGGGCCTGAATATGAAACCAGGAAGGCTTCTACTGGTCGGTTTGCTTGCCGTCCTGACATCATGCGTCACGTACCAGCTTGTGCCTCAGGAGTCGGAAAACACGACCATTAAGCACAGCAGGGGCACGCAAACGCTCATGTCCGGCAATGACTCCATGGCCGTGGTGGTTTCGGCCCAGGTCGATCAGGACCTGATCTATTTTCAGATCATCGTCAAGAACCTCTCGGATAAGAGCCTTTACGTCGATGACAGCCACATCAAGCTGACGGAAACCAGCCCGCTGGGCGGCTTCCCTGCTGACATCAGGGTCTACGGCGCGGAAGAGTATCTCAAGAAGAGACAGAAAGAGATCACGGCCGGGCAGATCATGATGGTGGTGGTGGCGGGAATGTCCACCATGAATGCCGGACGAAGTACCACGACGACGACGGTGACAACGGGACACTATTCGAGCTATGGCCGGGGCCGCAGAAGCTACTATCAGGGCTTTGATACCTACACCTACACCACCTATACGTATGATTCCGCCCGTGCGGCATATGAACGGGACGTCGCCTTCTCCAATGTGCGTGACTATATCAATGGAACGAATCGTGAGCTGGACTACCTCAGGGACACGCTTTTTTTCCCCTCGGACATCGACCCGCACGGTGAATACTACGGCCTGGTGGTCGCGGAACTGGGAGAGCGCGCGGAGGCCCTGATGACATTGAGCACGGAGTTTGGAAACTTGTGGTTCAACTTCAACTTCCGCAAGGACCAGATAAACGTCGGAGAATGAGCAACATCCCATGATCAAGGAACCCCTCGCCGTGCTTGTCCTGCTCGTGATCGTTTTTGCCGGGTGCGCCACACACGCGCCGGCACAACAAACGGAGCAGCCGGCGGAAACGGCCTCTCTCTGCATGGATGGTGACCAGATGCGCAATGGCCCCTATGTCTACGAAAACAATCAATGGGGAAAAGCAAAGGCCAATGGCCCCTACTCTCAGTGTATTCTCCGTCGGAACGCGGACGGCGCGCCCCAATACGGCTGGAGCTGGGAGTGGCCCGGATTCAACGCGAGCGTGTTCGCCTATCCTGAGATCATCTACGGATGGAAGCCCTGGTCGGGCGGCAAGTCCACCGACCCGAAGCTGCCGATGAAGGTCACCGACATACGCACCATGAAGATGCAGTTCGACATCGATCTGCAGGCAACCGGGGGTTACAACCTCGCTCCCGAGATCTGGCTCACGAGCACCGGCGAGGCATCAATGGGGGCCGCCCCCGCCCGCATCACTACTGAAATCATGTTCTGGATGAACCGGGAAAACATGCAGCCGGCGGGCATGTTCATGGAGAAAGTCACGGTGGACGGGGTGGACTACCAGCTCTGGAAGCTCGACAGCATGGGGGACAAGGGCAACGGGCAGGGCTGGGCGTACTACGCTTTCATGAGGGCAAAGCCTCAGAACAAGGCGACCCTGGATATCGGGCAGTTCATCCAGTATCTCCTCTCGAAGAGCTACATTGCCGCGGAAAACTACGTGGCATCCATAGAGTTCGGCACTGAAATCGCGGGAGGAAAGGGAACGGCGTGGCTGAAGGAGTACTCGCTCCTCGTCGAGTAGTCCCGGCCGGAGCGTCTTTTACCCTCCCGCGGCCGTGAAGGACCCGATAATCGACAAGAACGGCGCAGGGTAAATCCCGAGGGCCACCACGGCGAGGGCCAGGAGCGCAATGGCCAGGGCCGCAAGCAATGGCGCGCGCGCGGCCCCTGGTATCGACCCCGCCCCTGGTATCGACCCCGCGCCCGGTGTCGACCCCGCGTGCAGGGCGGCGCCGGCAGCAGCAACATGGGCAGAGGCCGGTGGGGGCTCTGCGCCTCGGAACATCGCTGAAACGATCTTCAGGTAATAGAAAATCGAGATCGTCCCGTTTATCGCCAGGATGACGGCGAGCGTCCAGAGCTCCGCGCCGGCACCCGCGCTGAGGATGAGGAACTTGCCGACAAATCCCGCGGTGAGCGGAAGACCGGCCAGGGACAGGAGCATGGTGGTGAGCATGGCAGCCGTCCAGGGGCTGCGGCCGGCCAGCCCCCGGTAGTCTTCGATCTGGTCCGCGTCCTTTTCGGGGCTGGAGAGCGCGCTGATCACGCCGAAAGCTCCCAGCGTCATTGCAAAGTACGCAACAAGGTAAAAGGCGATGGTGCGCAATGCCTGGGGGCCGCCCGCAAGGAACGCGACAAGGATGTAGCCCAGATGGGCAATGGAGGAATAAGCCAGGATGCGCTTGACGTTGCTCTCCCTGAGCGCCAGAAGATTGCCGGCAAACATGGAGAGGCCCGCGATAAGGGCGAACACCCAGGGAAATCCCGCTGCCACAAGGGACGGCGCCGCGGTGGAAACCTGGCTCACGCCGCCGCTGCCCACAAAGGCGGGGGCGAGCGCGCGAGCCAGGACCACCACCATTGCACCCTTGGAGACCGTGGCGATGTACGCGGTGACCGGGGCAGGAGCGCCGTCATAGACGTCGGGAGTCCAGAGGTGGAACGGAACCACGGCAAGCTTGAAGCCGATTCCCACCAGGATCATGCCCAGGCCTACGGGTGCGGCCAGACCCTGAGCGGATGTCATTGACGCGAGCTTGAACAGGTCCATGGTGCCGGTGGCCTCGTAGATCAGGGCCATGCCGAAAAGGAGAAAGGCTGAAGTGGCCCCGGTCAGGATCAGGTACTTGATGGCAGCCTCTGTCCCGGCTGCCCGCTCTCTTCGCCAGCCGATGAGCGCGTACAGCGAAACGCTCAGGAGCTCCAGGCCGAGGAAGAACGACGCAAAGGCTGTGGAGGCGGCCAGGATGCACGCTCCCAGGCATGAGAGCAGCAGGAGGAAATAATAGTCCCCGCCCTCGTCATCGCGTCCTCGAAGATACGCCCAGGAGCTGATGGCGACAAAAATTGTAGCGCCAAGAATCAACACGAAACCGAAGAGCACGAACCCATCGAAGGAAAGGAGCGCCCCGACCTTGAGGGGCAGCCACGTCCAGGCAATGCCCACGCAGACCAGGGCCGCCGCAAGTCCGACCAGCGTCAGCACAAGGGACACGACGAGCCGGCGGAGGAACGCCGCGGCAAGCAGCACGAGGAGGGAGGTCCCGGCCAGGATCATGAGGGGGAAAAGGCCGACCAGGTCGCTCACGCTCATGCGCCACCTCCCGAGGGGATCACGGCCAGCACGCCCGCGACCACCTTGTCCACGATCTGCAGGAGCGGCTGAGGAAACAGTCCCAGTCCCACAAGGAGCCCGATCATGATGAAAAGGACGCAGGTCTCGATCACCGAGAGATCGGGGATGTCCCATTTCTCCCTGGGCCCGCCGTGGAACACCATCTGGACCATGCGAAGCGCGTAGACGGTCGCGATCACCAGCCCGACCCCCGCAAGCACCGTTGCCACGGAGCTCACCTGCCACGTGCCTACCAGAACGAGAAACTCCGCCACGAAGTTCACGAGCCCGGGGAGCCCCACAAGCGCCATGGCAAGAACCATGCCCGCGGCGCCCATGCGGGGGACCTGCTTCCAGAGTCCGCCCATGCGGTTCATGTCTCGCGTGTGAATCCTGTCCTGGAGAGCGCCCACCAGGATGAAAAGCGCCCCCGTGCTGATCCCGTGGCTCACCATCTGCAGCACGGCACCGGACAGCGCCTGCGAGGTGAAGACGTACACGCCCAGAAGCACGAAGCCGAGGTGGCTCACGCTGGAATAGGCCACCAGCCGTTTCATGTCGGACTGGCTGAAGGCCATGAGCCCCCCGTAGATGATGCCCGCCACCGCGAGGGCTATTGCCACGGGCGCGATGGCGTGGGAAGCAGCGGGGAAGAGCGGGAGGGCGAACCGGATCAGGCCGTATCCACCTGTCTTCAGGAGCAGGCCGGCCAGGATCACGCTGCCGGCCGTCGGCGCCTCCGTGTGGGCGTCCGGGAGCCAGGTGTGCAAGGGAAAGGCGGGAAGCTTTACCGCGAACGCCAGGAAGAAGCCGAGCATCAGCAGCATCCCCACCACGGGGGACATGGCCGTTCCGATCAGCTCACTGTATTCGAATGTGAGCGACCCTGAAGCCATGCTGTGCACCACGGCCAGGCCGATGATGGACACCAGCATGAGCAGACCGCCGACCTGGGTGAAGAGGAAGAACTTCACCGCGGCCTTGTGGCGGTTCTCGTGGCCCCACAGGTCGATGAGGAAATACATCGGGATCAGCATGAGCTCCCAGAAGAAGGCGAAGAGGAAGAGGTCGGTGGCAAGGAATACGCCGTTCACGCCCGCCAGTACCAGGGAAAGATTGAAGTGAAAGAACCCGATCCTGTCCTTGATGCCCCTCCAGGATGCCAGGACGGACATGATGCCGAGGAACGCGGTGAGCGCGAGGAGGGCGAGGCTGAGCCCATCCAGGCTCAGGGAGAAGGAGATGCCCAGGCCGGGTATCCACGGCCAGCGGACCTGCGCGAGCCAGGGCGTGGAAGGAAGCGCCGGGACGCCGATGTTGAGGGCGCCCGCGGCACCCGCCCACAACAGCGCGACGATCACGAGGTTGATGGCATTGGAGGCGAGCGTGAGCCACCGGCTCCAGTCCGTATTCCGACTGCCAAGGGCCCATCCGGCAATCCCGAAAACCAACGGCACGGCCACGAGGAGCGCGAGGATCATAGCAGCACCACCGCGGCGGCAATGAGCACGGCACCGGCAGCGGCACCCGCCGCATACCAGCGCACCCGGCCGTTCTGCGTCCAGCGCAGCCCTTTGGAGAGGAGCATGTTCAGGCCTCCCACGCCGTCAAAGAGCCGGTCCACCACATCACGGGCGTTGACCCTTGCCAGCAGCATGAAGGGCTTTACGAACACCTGTTCGTAGATCCAGTCAAAGCCCCAGCCGTTCCGCAGGAATCGCACGTGCGCGGCTTCCCGTACCGGAGCCGCACTCGATGCCGCTCCTGCCGCCGCACCCGCCATATCGGCCGCCCCCGCGCGCAGGCGCAGCCTGACGATTATCCATGCCACGGGTATGCCCAGAAGGGATGCGGCCTCGGCAATTATCGAAAGCACCCATTCAGTCCGCACGGAAGTCTCGACCGCCCCGGCTCCCTGGGGCAGTGAAGTCTGCAGGAAATCGACCAGGATGGGCTTTCCGCCCAGGAATTGCGGAAAGCTCAGGAGACCCCCGCCCAGGCAGAGCAGGGCCAGGAGAAGAAGCGGGATTCCCATGACCGGGCCCGCCTGCATGCCATTCCTGCCGGCCGCGTGTCCCGGGGCCACGTGTCCTCCGGCCGCAGACGCGCCATGACCGTGCCCGGCTGCCGGAGCGGCAGCCCGGGGCTTGCCGCCGAACACGATGAAGATGAGGCGGAATATGTAGATCGAGGTGACGAACGCGCCCGCGATCCCCAGGGCCCAGAACACCCTGCCGGCGCCCCCGGACTGCCACGCCTGGGAAAGGATCATGTCCTTGCTGGAAAGACCCGCCGTGGTCGGGGGAATGGCCGCAAGCGCGAAGGCGCCGATGAGGAACGTCCAGAAAGTGAAGGGCGATTTTCGCGCCATGCCGCCCATGGCGAAGATGTCATGCTCGTGGTTCATGGCCAGGATCACGACACCCGCGCCGAGAAACAGCAGGGACTTGAAGAAGGCGTGCGTCACGAGGTGAAAGATTGCCCCTGACCATGCCCCGACCCCCAGGGCAAGGAACATGTAGCCGAGCTGGCTCATCGTGGAGTAGGCAAGGACGCGCTTGATGTTCCTCTGCGCGGTTGCGCTCAGCCCCGCAACGAGGATACCGGCCGCGCCGATAATCGCCACGGTCATGAGCACCGCGGGAGCCAGGCGGAAGAGGGCATTGGTGCGCGCAATCAGGTACACGCCGGCGGTGACCATGGTGGCAGCGTGGATCAGGGCGCTGACCGGCGAAGGGCCGGCCATTGCATCCGGAAGCCAGGTCTGCAAGGGGAGCTGGGCCGACTTGCCCACCGCGCCGCCCAGGAGAAGCGCCGCAGTTGCCACGGCGAGCGTCGAGCCGACCGGCCACAGGGAGGTCGCCTTTTGCGCGATCTCCTGGATGTCGAGGCTGCCCAGGGTCGTGGCAATCAGGAAAAGCCCGACGGCGAGGGACACATCGCCAATGCGCGTGACGATGAACGCCTTGCGGGCGGAGCGCCCGTTTTCAGGGTCGGAATACCAGAAGCCGATGAGCAGGTAGCTGCACAGGCCCACGCCTTCCCAACCCAGGTAGAGAAGAAGCAGGTTGCTCGCAAGCACGAGGATCAGCATGGAGCCGACAAAGAGGTTCATGTAGGCGAAGAACCTGCTGTAGCCTTCCTCATCCGCCATGAACCGGGTCGAGTAGAGATGGATCAGGAAGCCGACGCCGGTCACCACCAGGATCATAACCACGGAAAGTGCGTCCAGGGTGAAGGAAATGGTCGGTGAGAAACCGCCGACATTGACCCATTGCCAGAGGAGCAGGGTGAACGATGAGCCGGCAGGCGGGTACGCAACGAAAAGCGCGCTCGCGGCCGCGGCCGCCGCCAGGGAGAGGCCCACGGATCCGGCACCGATGACCGCCGTCAGGGTCCGGGAGAGCCTGCCGCCGAACACGGCCAGGACCAGGAACCCGGCAAGCGGGAGGGCGGGAATGCACCAGATCCAGCTCAGCATCTCATCCTCCTCCCATCAGGTCGGCATTGAGCGTCTTGCGCCGATTGAAATGCAGGATCAGGAGCGCCAGCCCCACCGCAACCTCCGCGGCCGCCATTGTGAGGAGGAATATGAACATCACCTGGCCGTCCGGCTGGCCCCAGCGCGCCCCGGCCACTACGAACGCGAGCCCTGCCGCGTTCAGCATGATCTCCACGCACAGGAGGATGAAGAGCAGGTTGCGGCGCACGATCACGCCGACAAGCCCCAGGCAGAAGAGCACGCCGGCCAGCAGGAGGGCGTATTCAGGAGAGACCGATGCCATCTAATTCCTCCTCCGCCCGAGATGGAATGCTCCGACCAGACCGGCAAGAAGAAGAAACGCGGCCATCTCGGCCCCCAGCAGATAGGGCCCGAAGAGCGCAATGCCCACCTGCTTGGGTCCGACTTCCGTGGCGGCGGTGCCGGTAAGCTCGCCGCCGGCCAACACCCAGACGAGCTCCGCAAGCAGGACCGCGCTCAGAACAGAGGGTCCGATCCAGGCCCGCGGATTCATTGCGATGCTTTCGTGACCGATCAACATTATCACGAACACGAACAGGACCATGATCGCCCCCGCGTAGATGATCACCTCCAGGGCCGCGACAAACGCGGCGCCAAGGAGAAACATGATCACGGCAACGGCCAGCAGCGACACCACCAGGTACAGGAGGGCGTGCACGGCATTGCGCCGCGTGATCACGAGGACCGTGGCGGCTACCGCCACCGCCGCGCTGAGGGCGAATACGGTGTTCACGGCAGGAGGCTCCTTACGTCGACGGGCGGGCGCTCGTTCTCCGCTTCCCCCTTGCCCTTGCCGCTGATCTCCATGCCGGACACCTTGTAGAAGTTGTAGCCGGGGTACTTGCCCGTGCCCGAGATCAGGAGGTCTTCCTTCTCGTACACGAGGTTCTTTCTCTCGTACTCCGCCATTTCGTAGTCCGGGGTGAGCTGGATGGCGAAAGTGGGGCAGGCTTCCTCGCAGAGCCCGCAGTAGATGCAGCGGGAGAAGTTGATCCGGAAGAAATCAGGGCGTCTCCGTCCCTTCTCATCGATTCCCGCCTGGAGCGCAATGCACGCCACGGGGCATACGGCCGAGCAGAGGTAGCAGGCGACGCACCGCTCCTCACCGTCGGGATCCCGGGTGAGAACGATCCGCCCCCTCCAGCGCGGGGGCAGCAGGCGCTTTACTTCGGGATAGAGCACCGTCACCCTTTTCACAAAAGAGTGGCGGAAAGTGATCCAGAGCGTCCTCAGGATGCTCCACATCGTTAAAACTCCTATCTTCCGACGGCAAGCACGATGCCGCCGGTCACGGCAAGATTCACGAGGGCGAGGGGAAGCATGAGCTTCCAGCCGAACGCCAGGAGCTGGTCGTAGCGCGGCCGGGGCAGCGCCGAGCGCACCAGGATGAAAAACGCGACAAAGCAGAGAGTCTTGACGAGAAACCAGACGAGAGGGGGAAGATACGGCCCCTGCCAGCCGCCGAAGAACAGCGTCACGATCATCATGGAGATCAGGGTGATGCCGATGTATTCCCCGACGTAGAACATGGCGAACTTGAAGCCCGAGTACTCGGTATGATAGCCGGCCACCAGCTCGCTTTCCGCCTCGGGCAGATCGAACGGGATGCGGCGCGTCTCCGCCAGACCGGCAATGAAGAAGACGACGAACCCCACGAACTGCGGGACCACGTACCACATCCCCTTCTGGGCGGTGACGATGTCCTGGAGGCTGAATGAGCCTGCCATGAGCACGACGCCCATGAGGGACAGGCCCATGAACACCTCGTAGCTCACCATCTGGCCCACCGCGCGTATGCTGCCCAGGAGGGAATACTTGTTGTTGGAAGCCCATCCGGCAAGCGCCACGCTGTACACGGCGAATGAGGACATGGCAAGGAAGAACAAGAGCCCCACGTCGATGTCGGACACGAGGATGGCGGGGGCGATGGGAATGACGGCAAAAGATGCGAGGGTCGTGATCATGATGATGGACGGGGCAATAACGAACACGGCCTTCTCAGCGAAGGGAGGTATCCAGTTTTCCTTCGTGAAGATCTTCAGCATGTCTGCCACTACCTGCAGCACGCCGAAAGGGCCCGCCCTGTTGGGTCCGTAACGCTCCTGGAAAACCGCAAGGAGCCGGCGCTCGAACCAGATCATCCCGGCGGCAAACAGCAGGGCGCCCACCAGGACTCCGAGGATCACGAGGATCGACAGGCCGACAGCGCTCATGTGCCGCCTCCTGCAATGCGGACCCGGGCAGGGAGCTGGGTCCCTGTCAGGCCGGACCGGCCCCAGGGCGCCGCGGCCACGCCCGCGGGAAGCTGCCTGATGACGACTGTCAGGTCCATCATCGCGCCTTCCTCTGTGGTGACGCGCGCGGTCTGCCCATCTGCCAGCCCACGGCTTTCTGCTTCACTGCGGGAAAGAGCGATGTAGGCGTTCGGGGACCGCTCGGCCACCCCGGGTGAAAGTATGGAGAGCTCCTCCGACCCGAACACGTGATACCGGGGCACGAGCAGCAGGAGCCCGTCACGCGCAGCAGGGGCAGCGGGAATTGCGGCAAAGTAGCTTCCCGCAGATTTCGAGGGCGCCTCCACCAGGCGCACCCCTGGATCACCGCCGACAAGCTGACCGCCCACTTCTGACTGGAACTTGTTGAGGGACTGGTCGGAGTTCCAGCCTGGAGACCAGAACCTGGCAAAGAGGGCCGGGGGTGCGCCCCGGCCGAGTCCTTCCATTGTGTAGGAAAGCGCAGAGTCAGGATCCTGGGCAGGCCGGGGCTCGTGCAGCTCAATGTTCGCCGTCACTGCCGTGCGTCCGCTTTCCCGTATGGACTTGCGCGGGACGCGCAGCCCGTTGATCCGGAAGGCGGCATTGGGGGCAGCCTCGCGGACGCCGCGCAGCTCGGGAAACTCCGCCACCATGGCATCGATGATCGCATCGAGGTTCTGCCATGCCGGGGCGCCGTTGCCCGCGCCGCCTCTGGCGCCGGCCGCCAGCTCTCCCAGCCAGTGCCAGCTTTCCCGCATGTCGCCGATGGGCGGCATGACGGAGAAGAAACGCTGGGCCCGGCCTTCACTTGAAACAAGCGTCCCTGAAGACTCCGCGTATGTCGCGGCCGGCAGCACGATCTGCGCCGCCTCGGTGGTGGCGTTTGTCGAATGGTCGATGGCGATGACACATGAGGCAGCGGCAAGCATAGGGCTTACCGTCCTGGCGTCCGCCTCGCGGAAGAGGTCCGCCTCCGCGACCAGGAGCGCCACTTTCTCGGCGCCGTGCGCCCCTTTCCGGGCGCCGAGCGCCCGCGCGGCTGATTCGATTCCGCCGCGCGCGAGCATGGCAGCGCCGAAGCTGTTCGCTTCGGGGAACACGAGACTGATCCGCGCGTCCCGGCCCGCTGTCATCAGCGCGCGCGCGACGTTTGCCGCTGCCTGGATGACCTCCGCGCTGCCCAGGCCTGCCCCGCTCACCACGAGCGGGCGCTCGGCGCCCAGCAGCGCCCGCCCGATGCGCGCGGCCAGCTCCTGGACATCCGGCGCCAGGCCGGAAACCGCGGGCGCCTTCGGGTCGATCTCCCGCGCCACCGCAAAACCCAGCCGCGCGATGTCGGCGGGCGCTGCGTGGTAAGCGGCCTTCGCAACTTCATCCAGCCGGGTCTCCTCGACCGAAGCCACGAAAAAGGGGCCTTTCTCGTGCCGGATTGCTTCCCGGACCGCCGAGTCATCCCAACGGTTCAGTTTCTGCTTTTTGATGGCTGCCGCGGCCGGCGTATTGGTCGAGGCCTGGCGGAGGTTCAGCGCGAGAATGGGCGCGGTATTCCAGACGTCCTCACCAAGCACGAGGACCGCGTCAGACGCGCCCGCCTGTCGCACCGATGCGCTGGGCGCGGGACCGTCCTTCAGGACCTTGAGCATGAGCTGGTGCAGGCTCAGCCTTGAATCTGAAATGCCCATGAAGAAGTTCTCAGCGCCCACTAGCCTCCGAAGTGCGTAGTTCGTCTCCAGGGAAGCCCGGGGAGAGCCAATGCCAACGGCCTTGCCGGCGCCGAGTGATTCGCGGGCCAATGAGAGCGCGCTTTCCGCGGGCACCGGGGCGAGCGCGCCGTCCTTGGCGGCCAGGGCTTGCCGGATTCTCCGTGGGCTGTTCACGAACTCGTATCCGTACCGGCCCCTGTCGCAGAGGAAATAGCCGTTCACCTCCCCGTTGAAACGCGTGCGCACCCTCCGCAGGGTGCCGTAGCGCTCGCCCGGGATGATGTTGCAGCCAACCGCGCAGTGCACGCAGATGGAGGGCGCGGTTTGCAGGTCCCACTTTCGCGTGTAGTGTTTTTTCAGGGTCTTGTCCGTGAACACTCCCGTGGGGCAGACCTCCACGAGGTTCCCGCTGAACTCGCTTTCCAGCGTCCCGTCCGCATGGCGGCCGAAGTAGACATTGTCATGAGCGCCCAGCACTTCCAGGTCTTTGCCTCCCGCGTAGTCGCGGTAGAACCTGATGCAGCGGTAGCATTGGATGCAGCGATTCATCTCATGGTTCAGGAAAGGCCCGAGATTCTGGTTGCGATAGGTCCGCTTGGTGAATCGGTAGCTGCGATAGGTGTGGCCCGTCATCACCGTCATGTCTTGGAGATGACACTCGCCCCCTTCATCGCAGATGGGGCAATCGTGCGGGTGATTGACCATGAGCCACTCGGTAATGCTGCCGCGGAATGCCCGGGCCTCGGGATCCTCGATGGACACGCGCATTCCGTCCGCCACCGGTGTCATGCAGGACATGACGATCCTTCCCCGGGTGTCAGACTCGTCTTTGAACAGTTTCACGGCGCACTGCCGGCAGGCGCCCACCGAGTGAAGGGCGGGATGCCAGCAGAAGTAGGGAAGGTTCAGGCCGAGGGAGAGGCTCACGGCGAGGAGGTTCTTTCCCTCTCCTTCCACCTCGTAGCGCTGTCCATCTATCGTCAGGGTGAAGGTCTTCATTTCCAGGGACACCTCTTCTCCCGTACATGGCGTTCAAAGTCATCGCGGAAAAGTTTCAGCGCGCTTCCCAGCGGCTCAACGGCCCCGGGGGCAAGGGCGCAGAAGGTGCGTCCGGGCGCCAGGAGGCGCACGTGCTTTTCCAGGATCTCGAGGTCCCGGGTCTCCCCCCTGCCTTGCTCCAGCGCCTCCAGGGTGCGCGCGACCCACGGCAGTCCCTCGCGGCACGGCGTGCACCAGCCGAAGGACTCCCGCGCAAAGAACTTCTCCAGGCTGAGCACCATGCCGACGGGACACGTATGATCATCAAGGACGACCATGGTGCCCGTTCCCAGGCGGCTCCCCGCCTTTGCCACTGAATCGAAATCCATCCGCACATCGAGCTGGTCCGCGGCGAGGAAGTCCGTGGAGGCGCCGCCGGGGATGAGACCGCGGAGGACACAACCGTCCGCCATGCCGCCGGCGTGCTCTTCGAGAATTTCCCGGATGGTCGTGCCGATGGGCAGCTCCCACAGCCCGGGCTTCTTCACCCTGCCGCTCACGCCGTAGATCTTCGTGCCCGAATCCGGCGAGGTGCTCAGCGCCTTGAACCAGTCCGGCCCTTCGCGCAGTATGTGGGGGACATTGCACAGCGTCTCCACATTGTTCACGACCGTGGGCCTTCCCCAGAGCCCGCTCACCTGGGGGAACGGCGGCTTGTTCCTCGGGATGCCGCGCCTGCCTTCAAGCGCGTTCAGGAGACCGCTTTCCTCCCCGCACATGTACCGGCCCGCGCTCAGGTGCAGCCTTATCTCGAGGTTCCACCCGGTGCCCAGGACGCGCTGTCCGATGTACTTCCGCTGGCGCGCCTCTTCCATGGCCTTTGTCAAGGCCGCCGCGCATTTCATGTATTCCCGGCGGAGGAAGATGTAAGCGATATCCGCCTGCATGGCCCAGGCGGCAATGAGCGCGCCCTCGATGAGCTCGTGCGGATTGCCCTCCATCAGCCACCGGTCCTTCATGGTTCCCGGTTCTTTTTCGTCCGCGTTCACCACCATGTAGCGGTGCCCGTCGGTATCCGTCATTCCGCCTGCGGTGCCGCCCACGGCGCCCACCGGGCCCGTGCCCATCGGAACGAAGCTCCATTTCATCCCGGTGGGGAAACCCGCGCCGCCCCTGCCGCGCAGCCCCGAGGCGGTTACTGCCTGCTGGACCTGCACCGGGTTCATGGCCAGCGCCTTGCGCAGCCCCTGGTATCCGCCGGCAGCCTCGTAGGCGCCGACGTCCAGGGCAGCGCGATCCGGACGTATGTCAGCGGTGAGCGGTCTGAGCATCTGCTCCCATCCCATCCGCCGCTCCCCGCGGCAGCCCATAGCGGGCCAGAATTTCGTCGGCCCGTTCGGGCGTCAGGTTGTCGAAGAGCTCCCCGTCCACCATCATTGCGGGCCCTGCGTCACACGCGCCCAGGCAGCCCACGGGCAGAAGGGTGAACGCGCCGTCACTCGTGGTGCCGCCGGGCTCGATGCCCAGCCTCCGGCGGAGATGCGCGGTGATGCGCTCCTCACCGGTGATCCAGCAGCTCACGCTGTCACAGACCATGATCACGTGCCTGCCCACGGGCTTGCGGTAGATCAGCTCGTAAAAAGTGGCGATCCCGTCCACCTCCTCCACGCTCATCCCCAGAATCTCCGCCACGTCCGCGATGCCTTCATCCGAAACCCATCCCCGGCTTTCCTGGACGATCAGAAGCGCCTCTGAGACGGCGGCCCGCCTTTGCTCGTGGTGCCGCGCCTCCTCCTCGATCTTTTGCCTCTCGTGATCGCTCAGCATTTCCCTTCAGACCCCCTCATCTGTCGATGTCCGCAAGAACGTAGTCGATGCTTCCCAGGATTGCCACCAGGTCCGGGACGGTCAGCCCGCGGCACAGCATGGGCACCATCTGGATGTGCGCGAAGGAAGGCGTGCGGATCCGGGTCCTGTAGCTCATTGTCCCGCCGTCACTCACCAGGTAGTACGAGTGATTCCCCTTTGACCCCTCCGCCACGGCAATTGCCTCTCCTGCCGGGACAACCGGTCCCCAGCTCACGCCGAGGAAGTGGTTGATGAGCGTCTCGATGTCATGCATCGTGCGCTCCTTGCGCGGCGGGGTGGCCAGCGGGTGGTCCGCCTTGTACTGCCCCGCGGGCATGTTGTTCAGGCATTGCTCCATGATGCGAAGGCTCTGGCGGATCTCCTCCACGTGCACGGCCACCCTGTCATAGGAATCCCCGTGCGTCCCGGTGGGAACATCGAACTCGAACTTCTCGTAGCCGCCATAAGGCCTCTTTTTTCGGAGGTCCCAGTCCACGCCCGTTGCCCTCAGGAAGGGTCCCGTGGCGCCCCATGCAATAGCCTCCTCCTGGCTCACCGACCCGATTCCCACGGTGCGCGCCTTGATGATCCTGTTTTTCATGACCGTCACGTCATAGTCACGCAGCCGCTTGCGCATGTACGTGATGAAGTCCCGCACCATGCGGTCCCACCCCGTGGGCAGGTCCATGGCCACACCGCCGATCCGGAACCAGGCGGGGTGCATCCGTCCCCCTGTGACCGCTTCCACGATATCAAAGGCGCGCTCCCGGTCGTTGAACATCCAGAACAGGGGAGACATCTGGCCGAGATCCGCGCTGAACGTGCCGTAGAAAACGAGGTGGCTGATGACCCGGAACAGCTCCGCCATCATCACGCGGATCACTTGCGCGCGTTCGGGGATTTCTATTCCGGCGAGCTTTTCCACGGCAAGCACGTAGGGGAAATTGTTCAGCAGGCCGCCCAGGTAATCGATGCGGTCCGTGTAGGGAATGTAGGTGTGCCAGGTCTGCCTTTCCCCCATCTTCTCGGCGCCCCTGTGATGAAAGCCGATGTCAGGCACCACGTCCACGATCTCCTCTCCGTCGAGCTGGACGGTGAGGCGGAGGATGCCGTGCGTGGCCGGATGCTGGGGACCGATATTGAGGAACATGTACTGATGGTCGCCGCTCTCCCGCTTCATGCCCCAGTCTTCGGGCTTGAACTCCATTGTGGCGAGCATGCGCTGGGCGTCCTCGCTGGTCATATGGTACGGGCCCATTTCGGTTGCCCGGGCAGGGTGCTCCTTGCGGAGGGGATGACCCTCCCACCAGGGAGGCGTAAGGATACGGCGCAGGTGCGGATGTCCTTCAAATGTGATGCCGAACATGTCCCACGTTTCGCGCTCATACCAGTCCGCATTCGGCCAGAGGTCGGTGATCGTGCGCAGAGTGGGATTGGGTCCCTGCAGCGCTACCTTGAGGCGCACGTCCTGGTTGCGGTCCATGGAGACGAGGTGATACACGACGCTGAAATCAGCGGGCGGCTGGTTTTCCCGATGCGCCCGGCTTCGCTCGTCGATGGCGGTAATATCCAGGAGCATCGTGTAGGAGCCGCCCTGGGTGGACTTGAGCCAGGCCAGGACGTCCCTGAAACGCTCGACGCCTGCCCAGACGGTGGGGACGCCGTCCTTTGTCGGCTGCGCATGGAGAGAGCCTGCGCCGAACCTTTCAGAGAGCTCCCCGATCGTTCCCGTCGTTGCGATCATCTCCCCAATCTCCCGAGCCGCGGATAGCCCGCCTATACTTCGTCAGGCGAGCGCAAATCTGTCTGTTTCTGCCGTTCCGGGCGCATATTGTCGCGCAGCGACGGTTTCACCGTCCGGATGACCCCCTGCGGTCCCACGACCCACGAGAGCGGGCGTTTCTCCGTGGCGACCGCTTCTCCCAGGAGGACGAGGCCTCTCATGAATGAATCAGGGCTCGGAGGGCATCCCTGGACATAGACATCGACGGGGAGGAACGAGTCCACTCCCTGCACGACGCTGTATATATCGTACATTCCTCCCGAGCTGGCGCAGGAACCCATGCAGATGACCCAGCGGGGCTCCATCATCTGCTCGTACATGTGCAGCACCAGGGGGGCCATCTTTGCGAACACGGTCCCCGCCACCACCATGACGTCGGCCTCCCTCGGGGAGCCGCGGATGATCTCGGAACCGAATCGTGAAATGTCGTACTTGCTCGTGATCGACGTGGCCATTTCCACGTAGCAGCAGGACAGGCCGAAGTTGAACGGCCACATCGAGTATTTCCTGCCCCAGGCAATCAGGTCGTTCCTTCGGGCCATGTAGACGTCACTGCCCGAGGACTGCGGGCGCTCCAGTCCCCGCGGCAGCCCGACGGGCCGCTTTCTACGCAGCATGACCCACACCGTGCCTTTCCCGGTGCTCCCGCAGCCTGCGCGCGCCCCAGTCAAAGGCGCCCTTCTTCCACAGGTAGGCGAGGCCCGCCACCGTTTCAATCATGAATACCACGGCAGCGACGTAGCCGGGCCAGCCCAGCTCCCGCGCCGCCACCGCCCATGCAAAGAGGAACACGGCGGAAATGTCGAAGATGACGAAGAACATGGCGATGAGGTAGAAATCAGCGGCAAAACGCAGGCGGGCGGAACCGGTGGGAGGAACGCCGGATTCATAGGGAGTGCCAGTGCCGCTCTGGAAGTGGCGCTCTCCCGAGAGATGCGTCACCAGCATCAGAAAGCCGACGAGGAGGACGACGACTGCAAGATAGACCGCCAAAGATAGTATTGCGCTCATCGTTGTTCCCGGTGCACGGCCGCAAAAAATGCCGCGCATACGCGGCCCGCAGAAATGCCGCGCATGCGCGGCCGTTTACAATCTAACCAACGATGAAACTGGAGTCAAGGAATCGCGGATGCGCTCACGTAATCGACGAGATTGAGAAGCGAATCACGGTGGACGCTCGGCGCCAGCCACTCGATGCCGGCCCGCGCTTTTTCCGCGTACTCCACGGTGGCGGCCTTCAGGTCCACGCGGGAGTCCAGCCCGTGGTCCTTGTCCACCACGTCGTCGGCCATCTGGAACGTGAGCCCGAAATGCATGCCGAAATCCTGCAGGCAGCGAAGCTGCGGCGCAGACACGTCACAGAGGAGCCCCGCCGTCCTGCAGCACGCGGCAAAAAGCACGGCGGTCTTGTCCGAAGCGATTTCCACGTACTCCTGGAAACCAAGCGGCCGTTCGGCGGTGGCGGCTTCCTGGGCCAGGATCTCTCCGGTGCACATCGACTTTGTCGTGTCCAGAAACGTGTCCAGCAGTGAGAAGCGCTTTGCCGCATCTATCGTGGAGAGGCCCGTGATGAGGGAGAAGAAGTGGGTGTAGAGGATGTCTCCCGCCAGCACGGCCACCCGGTTGCCGAAGCGCTTGTTGAGGCTGACCTGGTGACGGCGCGAATCGGCGCCGTCGATGATGTCGTCGTGCACGAGGGAGGCGGCATGCAGGATCTCCACCGAGGAGGCCAGCGCGATGAGCGAGCGGGGATCCGGGGCCCCGCCAGTGGCGCGGGCGGTGAGGAGGACAAGAGCCGGCCTGATCCTCTTGCCCGGCACCTCGAAGGGGTGCTGGACGATCCGGTCTATGATGCCCGCTTTTCCCCTGGCCGCGGCGGTCTGCACGCCGACGCTCCGCATCACCGTCTTCAGCTCCCTGTCCACCTCTTTCATCTCGTCCGCCACGGACGCGAAGATCCGTGCAAGCTCCATTCATGCGCCTCCTGGTGCGCGCCCGATGTGCAGGTAAGCAACTCCAAAGGTCAAGCGGGTATACGAGACTTCCCGAAGCCCGGACTGCCTCATAAGGTCGCGCAGGGCGTCAGGAGAAGGGAAGTGCCTGATCGAATCCCCCAGGTAGTGATACGTTGCCGGATTGCCCGCGAAAAGCCGGGCAATCCCCGGCAGGACCCGCCTGAGATAAAAGCCGTAAAACGGGCGGAAGGCCGGGGCAGGCGCGAAGGTCATTTCCAGGATCATCACCTGCCCCCCGGGGACCGTGACACGCGCCATCTCGCCGAGGGCGCGGCGCCGGTCCGGTATGTTGCGCATGCCGAACGCAACTGCCGTGACGTCGAAGGACCTGTCTGGAAAAGGCAGAGAGAGGGCATCGCCTTCAAGCAGGCTGATACGCTCCTGCAGCCCCTCCTCCCGCACTTTCCTGCGCCCGACCTCCAGCATCGGCGCCGCGAAGTCGATGCCCGTGACGCCGATCCGCGGGAACCGCCGCGCCGCCGCGATTGCCAGGTCCGCCGTGCCGGTGGCAACGTCGAGGAACCGCATGGTGCGTCCAAAACGCATCTTGTTCACCGCCACCGCACGCCATCCCAGGTCGCGCCGGAAGCTCAGCAGGTGATTGAGCAGATCGTACCTTTCGTGGCCTGTCGTGAATATTTCACGCACCACGCGCGTCTGCCCGGTCGGCGACAACGCCTCCATGGGGGGATAGCGTTTGGGACTCATCCCGCGCACTATAGCATGCTCCGTGGGGCGGGAGAAGCGGCCGGCCGAAGCGGGATTTTTTTCTTGACAGATCCTTTGCGCCTGTGACAATGCTGATAACCGCATGCGCATATCCGATTTCGAGAGAATCACATGATCACTCGATCGGGCACGCATGCCCTCAAGGCCATGGCATACCTTGCGAGCCTTCCCGTGGGCGCATACGAGGGGGCAGGGGAGATCGCTCTGCAGATCAAGGCCCCCCAGAACTACCTGGGCAAGCTCCTGCGCCTGCTCGCCCGGGCCGGCCTGCTGGAAGGCCGCAAGGGGAGCAACGGCGGTTTTCGCCTGGCCCGGGACAGCGGGAACATCTCCCTGTATGACGTGCTCGAGCCCATCGAGCACGTGAGCCGGATAAAAGGATGCGCGCTCGGCAGGGCCCAGTGCACCCGGAAAGATCACTGCGCGCTCCACGAGGGGTGGGCCCGGATCAGAAACGAGTACCTCGGCTTTCTTCGCAACACGAGGCTGTCCGAGGTCGCGGACTAGGCGACCTTTAATACAATCGACGGCCACAGCGCCGCAGGAGGTCGTGCATGAACAATCCAAAGGTACGCGCTCTTTTGCTCTTCATGCTCGCCGTCACATTCGGCGTGCTCCTCTTCGGAGGGTACCTGATCCACAGGGAGAAGCCGCCCATCGCCGGCACGGTGAAAACCGCCGCGGGGGAAACGGTCTTTACCCGGGACGACGTGAAAAACGGGCAGAAGCTGTACCTGAGCAGAGGCGGCCAGGACATGGGCACCATCTGGGGCCACGGCTCCTACCTCGCGCCCGACTGGTCCGCGGACTTCCTGCACCGCATGGGTCTGTACGTGGGGGCAAGGCTGACCGGGCTGACCGCGGGCGGCGCCGCTGCCTTTACGCAGAAAGATCTTGATGCCATGGAGGACCTGAAGAAGGCAGAGCTGCGCGCGCTGGCCACCCGGGAGATCAAGACGAACAGGTTCGACCCGGCCGCCGACCAGCTCCTCTTCACCCCCGCGCAGGCCGAGGCCTTTGCCGCGCTCCAGGGGTACTACACGGCTCTTTTCCGTGACGGCAACGATCGCATGGGGTTGCAGCCCGGCATCGTGAAGACCGACGCCGAGGGCCACAATCTCACCAGCTTCTTCGCCTGGCTGGCCTGGGCTGCCGGGACCAATCGTCTGGGAGACACGGTCACGTACACGACCAACTGGCCGTTCGATCCGCTTGTGGGAAACCAGCCCATCGCCGGCCTTCTGATCTGGTCGATCGTGAGCGTCATCATCCTCATCCTCTTTCTGGGCGGTGCCGTATTCTTCTATGCGCGCTACATGCACGAGGCGGATTACTCGGCGCACCTTGTGCTGAAGTTCAGCGAGCCGAAGCCCACGGGAAGTCAGAAGACGACACTGGCCTATTTCATCACGGCCATGGCGCTGTTCGTCCTGCAGGTGGTGCTCGGCTCCTTGACCGCGCACTACACTGTTGAAGGCGCGACTTTCCTGGGCATGCCCATACAGAAGATTCTCCCGTATGCCTCCGTGAGAACCTGGCACCTTCAGCTCGCAATTTTCTGGATCGCCACCTGCTTCCTGGCCACGGGTCTTTTCATCGGCCCGTTCGTAGGCAAGGAGCCCAGGCGCCAGGCAGCACTTTCCGTGGCTCTGTTCCTGGCCGTGGTGGTCGTTGTGCTGGGATCCCTGGCCGGAACGTGGCTGTCCATCCAGGGCAGATTCGGGTCCAACGGGTTCCTCTTCGGGCACCAGGGCTATGAGTACATCGAGCTCGGCCGGGTGTGGCAGATCCTGCTCATCGTCGGCATGATCATCTGGCTCGTCCTGGTGATCAGGGCCATCAGACCCGCCATTCTCGGGGAAAAGGACAACGGTGGCCTCACGCACGTGCTCCTGTACAGCGCGGTTGCCATCCCGCTCTTCTACATGGCCGGCCTGATGTACGGCAAGTCGAGCGATCTTTCAGACGCCGAATACTGGCGCTGGTGGGTCGTGCATCTCTGGGTGGAAGGCTTCTTCGAGGTCTTTGCTACGGTGGTGCTCGCATTCCTTCTGTCGCGCATCGGCGCAGTGAGCGCGAAGTTCGCCCTGAAAGTGGTCTATGTGAGCATCTTCCTCTACCTGGGGGCCGGGATCATCGGCACGTTCCATCACCTGTACTGGACCGGCACGCCGGTTCCCGTCATCGCCCTGGGCGCCGTGTTTTCCGCGCTGGAGCTCGTCCCTCTCGCGCTGCTTGGTTTCGAGACGGCGCAGAACCTCAAAACGCTGAAGGCAGGGGGCAGCAACTACGCGTACAAGTGGCCGCTGTATTTCTTCATCGCCGTGGCGTTCTGGAACGTGCTGGGCGCCGGGGTGTTCGGATTCCTGATCAATCCGCCCATCGTGCTGTACTACGCGCAGGGCATGAACACCACCCCTCTGCACGCGCACACGGCGCTGTTCGGCGTCTATGGCTTCTTTGCCATCGCTTTGATGCTCTTTTCCGTGCGTCATATCGTGGCCATCAGGGCGTGGTCGGACAGCATGCTGAAGTGGGCTTTCTGGCTCCTGAACGGAGGCCTGGTGGGCATGACGCTCCTCAGTCTTCTGCCCTCGGCCTTCTACCAGCTCTACTATGCGGTCACGTACGGCGTGTGGTATGCGCGAAGCCCTGAGATTACCTCAGGACCGGTGATCAAAGTGTTCAACTACCTGCGGATCCTGCCGGACACGGTATTCGGCATCGGCGGTCTGGTGATCTTTGTATTCATCGTACGGGCAACCTGGATGACGTTCGCCCGGAAGAAGGGCGTGAGCCTGCAGGCGTAGGTATTTTCGCGGACGTAGTATACAATCGGCCCCGGGCGGGAGGTCACATATGAGCAAGCTCATCCGGAGCGCGGTTGTATCGTTTGTTGTCATTGCGGGTCTTGCCGGGTGCCTCAGCATGGGCAGGGGTCATGGCCCGCTCGACAGCTTTGCCTTTCTAGCCGGCGTGAACAAGTCGCTCGCCCAGAACATTGTGGGTGCCATCGATGAACGTCCCCAACCGCAGGAGATCCGCCTGGTCGTTCCGCCGGGGACCGACGTGCACGCGCTGGTGGCCACGCTCTCGCTGAACAAGGAAGCGGCCATTTCGGTCATCTCCAGCGGAAGCCGGGTCGTTCAGCAGAACGGCGTCACACCCAATGACTTCTCCGTCCCCGTGATCTACTCCATCGAGGTGCCCGGGGAGAAAAAGCCCTGGGACTACAAGGTCTTTGTCAGGGAGGCGCAGAGCAATGCCCGGCTGAACATCCTGGTGATTCCCCGGGGGACCCGCCTGCAGCCGGCTTTCAACCCCACGGTGCACAGCTACATTCTGGACGTCCCCTTTGCCACCACGGCGGTCCGCCTTGAAGCCAAAGCCCAGAGCCCCAACATGAAGAGCATCGCAATCGACGGCGCGGAATCTCCCGGTACCGCAGGGAGCGCCATGGTGGAGTTCCAGGCCGTGCAGGAACGCGTCGTCACCATTGACACTCTCGCAGAGGACGGCGTGACCCGGGACCGGTACACGGTGAGAATCGCCCGTGCCGCGCCGGACAGCAACGCCGCCCTCGCATTGCTCGATCTGCAGGACACCCCGATCTTTCCCGCCTTCTCACCCGTGCAGGCGGGCTACCAGGCGCTCGCTCCCTTTGCCACAAAGCAGCTCGTCGTCCATGCGCGCCCTCAGAGCGATGTGGCAACCTTGACCCTCACAGCCTCGTCGGTCGGCGGCGCGGGCAGCGCAGGTCAGCTTCAGTACCAGGGCGACCCGGCTTCCCCGGCGGGTGCTCTCGTTGTTTTCCCCCGATCCGGCAGGCTGGCGCTTGCGATCACCGTCGTCGCGGAGGACGGAACGGCCCAGCAGTACCTCCTGGACGTACGCAGGGCGCCGCCGGATCACAATGCCGACCTTGCCTCACTGGGCGTTTCAGCAGGCGTCTTGAGCCCTGCCTTCTCCTCCCGGATCGTGTCGTACAACGTCGCGCTGCCGGCCACCGCGGAAAGTGTGGTGGTGAGCGCGGTGGCGGCAAGCCCTGTAGCGTCCGTGAGCGTGGCCGAGCTGCCGAACCTGAAGCCCGCGCCGCGCCAGGCTATCACCATTGCCGTGGACCCCGGCGCCGCCAATGCCGCGTCGTTCATCGTGGCCGCGGAGGACGGCTCGCAGAGGCTTTACCGCGTGCAGATCCAACGGGCGGCCGAAGGGAACGCGCTCTTGTCGATGCTGCAGCTCACCGGCGCGCAGCTGGTGCCCGGCTTCGATCCATCGATCCTTCAATACGACGTAAGGGTCCCGGCAAATGTCGAGTCCGTGGCGGTCGCGGTCCAGCCCCAGGGCCGGCTCGCCTCAGTGGCAATAGACGGCACTCCGGCGGAGAAGTCCGGGCGCACTGTGCTCCTGCAGCCGGGAGTTACGCGCATTGTTTTCATCGACGTTGCAGCGCAGAACGGCGCGATGCTCCGCTACACTCTGCGTGTGACCCGGAGCGCCGCCGGCGCGGCACCCATCCCTGCGCCAGCTCAGCCGGCAGCAGCTCAGCCTGCGCCAGCACAACCGGCACCCGTGCAGCCCGTTGTCACCGTTCCCCCCGCGAAGCCCGGCGGCCCTGCCCCCACCACGCAGCCCGTTGTCACCGTTCCCTCCGCGCAGCCGCCGGCGGAGGCCGGTCATGACCGCGTCACTGTCACGGCCAGAAACTTGAAGCTTCCCGCTCCCACACTTGCCGCGCTTGCCAGCAACGGTGATCAGGTTGGCAGACAGGCGCAGGTCAGCGTGCGATATTATCGGACCAACGAGGTAATCGCGCAGTTCACGGCGCCTGTCGAGGTCAGGCTACAGGGTCTCAACCTTGTCTTGACGCTGTCCGCCCGGTCCGACGCAGTGTCTCTGAACAGGGATCGGCTGGTAGAGGTAGAAACGGTCATTCGGACAGTGGCCGGACATTTCCTTTCCTATACCGAGGCGCAGGCCGCCGACGATGAGGTCAGGGTCGACATACCGTTCCTTGTCTTTGGCGACAACCCTCGACTGAGCTGGCCCCCCATCGGCAGCCCCACCACGGTGACCGGCTACCTCTCGCGGACGCCCCCGGGCAAGGATCGCGCCGTGGACAAGGAGGACTTCGACAAGAACGACAAGGGAGAGTACGCGATCTCGGTGCAGATCGTCGATGAGCGGACCCATGCGGCCTATGGCACGGATACCGTTTTCAGTCGGCCCGGCCGCGAGCGGGATAAGGCCCTTACGTTCGGCAAAGCAATACAGGTCCCTGAAGGGGCCATTGTGCGGTACCTCCTTTCCGCGAAATCGAAGAAGGGGAAAGTGTGGACGGCATCAGGTGTCACGCAGGTCTGGACCACCATGATGAGCTATCCCACGGGCTTCCAGCCCGTGCTCCTTTTTGTAGCGGACGACCTGGCGGCTGCCGAAGGGTCGGGCGGCCAGCAATAATCACCGGATTCCGTCGAGTTGACGGCGCGGTCCTGCTCGTTGCAGCGCTGCTTCGGATCCGCAAGACTCGCACGGAAGGCAGCGCGGCGTAAGTGCCCGACAACCCGCGGGGGTGGCTGATCCAGGTCGCCTCGCGCCGCATGATCGACTCCCTGTGCAGCGTGCTCTGCAGTGCAGCTCCATCGTTCTGGAGTTTACAAACATAAATTGAATTCTGGAGAAAACAGACTATAATTCAGACTGTAGCGAGATAGTTTCATTTCAGCCAGAAAAAGGAGAAAACATGAAAAGGTTACTATTGGTACTGGCCCTGGTATGCTTGACGACTGTTGCATTTGCATTCGACATCGGAGCCGGATTGTCCGGTTCCTACTACATGTCGAGTTTGAAGGCACAGGTCATCGGAATCCCGACGGAAGGGCTCATAACCGGAGTCCCATTCAACTTCATGGCGTTTGTCGACGCAGGATACCTGCAATTCAATGTCGGTTATCGGATGGTCGATGGCTATCACGCGAAAGCCATTGTGAACGGCACTGTCCAGTCCGAAATGGATGTAGATGCCAAGCTGAGCTATGTGTCCATCGCCGGCTACGGCAAATTCCCCATTGAGCTTGGTCCCATCGTGCTCTTCCCAATGGTAGGCATCGAGTATGACCTGGCCGTCGCTGGCACCTCGGCCGGAACCAAACTGACCAGCCAGGATCTGAAAGATGCGACCGAGTTCTGGATCAAGGCAGGTGTGGGCGCTGACATTCCGATCACGCCGCAATTCTACCTCCGACCCGAGCTGATGCTCGGCTACAAGCTGCTCAGCGGGCCAGAGAACGACGAGGTCTCATCCGCCAAAGCCAGCGGCGCCACTGACGTTTCAATGATCGACCTGAGCTTCGAGCTCGCGGTTCTATTCGGGGTCAAGTTGTAGGATTCAGCGGCACTTGCCGCGCGCTATACCTGCAACTCAAAGCCGCCTCCGGGCGGCTTTTTTTGCGTCCGATTGCGGCTATAGATTCTGCAGCACGCCGCCGCTCCTGCATGATCAAAAAAAGCCCCGCCGTCGGACCGACAGCGGGGCTCTCTGATTCAATCAGATGGCGGTCTATTTCTTCTTGCCTTTGGCGGCCGACTTCTTCACGGCAGCCTTCTTGGCAGCGGCCTTCTTGGCAGCGGGCTTCTTGGCCGCCGCTTTCTTCGCGGCCGGCTTCTTTGCTGCGGCCTTCTTTACAGGTGCAGCCTTTTTGACCGGGGCCTTCTTAGCCGGTGCTTTCTTAGCGGGCGCTTTCGTCACGGCCGACGCCTTCTTCGCGGCGGGCTTGGCCGCCTTCTTGGCCGCAGGCCTGGCAGCCGGCTTGGCCTTTGCTTTCTGCAAATCCGCTGCCGCTTCCTGCGCGGCGGCCAGCTTGGCCAGCGGCACACGGTAGGGGGAGCAGGACACGTAGCTCATGCCTACCTGGTGGCAGAACTTCACGGATTCGGGCTCTCCGCCGTGCTCGCCGCAGATGCCGATCTTGAGAGTCGGCTTCACCGCCCTGCCTTTGCTGATGCCCATCTTGATCAGCTCTCCGATGCCTTCCTGGTCGATGGTCTGGAAAGGATCTGCAGGGAGAATCTTCTTTTCAAGATACTTGGGCAGGAACCCGCCAATGTCGTCCCGGGAAAATCCGAAGCCCATCTGCGTCAGGTCATTTGTCCCGAATGAGAAGAAGTCGCACTGCGCGGCGAACTTGTCCGCGGTCACGCATGCGCGCGGGATCTCGATCATGGTCCCGACAACCAGGGCCAGCTTCGATTTGGGCATCGCGAACTTGGTGAGCACCTTCTCATAGACCTTGTCGATGAGCTTCCTCTGGTCTTCGATCTCCACCACGGTCGAGGTGACGGGGATCATGATTTCGGGTCTGGCGTTCTTCCCGGCCTGGATCAGCTCGGCAGCGGCTTCGAGGATTGCCTGGGTCTGCACTTCCGTCATCTCGGGGTAGGAGATTCCCAGCCGCACGCCGCGGTGTCCCATCATGGGGTTGGACTCGTGCAGGTTGTCGGCCCTCTTGTTGAACTCCTCCGGGGAGATTCCGAGGTCAGTGGCCAGGCGCTGCCTCTCGTCCGGCCGTGTGGGCACGAACTCGTGCAGCGGGGGATCGAGGAACCGGAAGGTGACGGGAAGGCCGTCCATGACTTCCATGGTCTTCTTCACGTCGTCCTTCATGAAGGGGAACAGCTCCTCCAGCGCCTTGCGCCTCTCGGATTCGGTCTTTGAAACGATCATGCGCCGCAGAAGGAACAGCGGCCTGTCCGCGCCCTCACCGTAGAACATGTGCTCGAACCGGAAGAGGCCGATGCCCTCCGCGCCGAACTCGCGCGCCTTTTTGGCATCCTGCGGCGTGTCCGCATTTGTGCGCACGCCGAGTTTTTTCACCTTGTCGCACGTGCCCATGAACGCCACGAAGTCGGGGTTCTCCCCCGCTGCCTTGATGAGGGGCAGGGCGCCCTGGTACACGGTGCCTTTGCTCCCGTTGAGGGTGAGCCAGTCTCCCTCACGGACAGCGGTCCCTTTCACGTTGATCTGCCGCGCCGCCATGTCGACGTGCATGTCACCCGCGCCCACGATGCAGCACTTGCCCCAGCCGCGGGCAACGAGCGCCGCGTGCGAGGTCATGCCGCCGCGCGCGGTGAGGATGCCCTGCGCGGCCCGCATGCCTTCCACGTCCTCGGGGTTCGTCTCTTCCCGCACGAGGATGACTTTCTTGCCCTGCCGGGTCCATTCCACCGCATCGTTGGCGGTGAGCACCACCTGGCCGACCGCTCCGCCGGGCCCCGCGGGGAGCCCTTTGAGGAATACCGTGGTCACCTTTTCTTTCACCGGGTCGATGATGGGATGGAGGAGCTCGTCGAGCTGGGCCGCGGTGATGCGGGTCACTGCCTCTTCGGGGGTCGTGAGCTTTTCCCTCACCATGTCCACTGCCATGCGGACCGCCGCGGGGCCGTTGCGCTTGCCTACCCTGCACTGCAGCATCCACAGTTTGCCCTTTTCTATGGTGAACTCCAGGTCGAGCATGTCGTGATAGTGTCTTTCCAGCCGCAGCTCGATTGCGTGCAGCTCGGAGTAGATCCTCGAGAACTGTTTCTCCAGTGAAGGCAGCGCGGCGGTGTGTTCGGTCTTCCCCGCTTCGTTGATGGGGTAGGGGGTGCGGATGCCTGCCACGACGTCCTCTCCCTGCGCGTTGGGCAGCCATTCACCGTAGAAGACATTTTCTCCCGTGGCGGGGTTGCGCGTAAAGGCAACGCCCGTGCCGGAATCATCGCCCATATTCCCGAAAACCATGGACTGAACGGTGACCGCGGTGCCCCACTCGTCGGGAATCCCTTCAATGCGGCGGTAGGAAATAGCGCGCTTGCCGTTCCAGCTCTGAAAGACCGCGCGGATGCCGCCCCACACCTGCTCCATGGGGTCCTCGGGGAAGTCCTTGCCCAGAACCTCCCGCACCTTGGCCTTGTAGATCTTGATGAGCTGTTTCAGATCATCCGCCGTGAGCTCGGTGTCCTGCTTGACGCCCCGGGCGCGCTTCATCTTGTCCAGCTCGCGCTCGAGCTGCTGCCGGATCCCCTGGCCTTCCGCCGGATCGATTCCTTCCGCTTTTTCCATGACCACGTCGGAATACATCTGGATGAGCCGTCGATAGGCGTCATAGACGAACCGGGGGTTGCTGGTCGACCTGATGATGCCCTGCGCGGTTTTTTCGTTCAGGCCGACGTTGAGGACCGTCTCCATCATGCCGGGCATGGACTTGCGCGCGCCCGAGCGCACGGAGACAAGGAGAGGATTGTCCGGGTCCCCGAACTTGTGGCTCATGATCTTCTCTATGTGCTTCAGACCCGCGGCAACCTCCGCGTCGAGGCCTGCGGGATATTTGCCCTTGTTCTTGAAGAAATGGTTGCACACCTCGGTGGTGATCGTGAATCCCGCGGGAACGGGCAGGCGAAGGTCCGAATGGCCCGCCATCTCGGCGAGATTAGCGCCCTTGCCGCCGAGAAGGTTCTTCATTTTCTCGTCGCCGTCAGCCTTGCCGCCCCCGAATAGATAGACGTTCTTTGCCGCGCTCATTCGCTTTTCTCCTCTGATTGCGTACGTGCGTACGTTGAAGGAATACTCCGGAAAACCGCGGCTGGTCAAGCCGGAGCCTCGTTTCCCGCCGTGGAAGACGCTCTCCGAGCGTGTTTCCGACGTTGTGTGCGTTTGACAGGAGCTGCTCCCATCGGCTATCATGAGGAAACCCCAGGGAGGACCAGTATGGCGAAATCAGTCAAGGGATCGAAGACCGAGCAAAATTTGTTGAAGGCGTTCGCGGGAGAGTCACAGGCGAGGAACAGGTACACCTACTTTGCCAGCGCGGCCCGCAAGGAAAACTTCCAGCAGATTGCGAACATCTTCCAGGAAACCGCGGACAACGAGAGAGAGCACGCGAAGGTGTATTTCAGCCACCTCGAGGGCGGCGACCTGGAGATCACGGCGATGTACCCGGCCGGCGCAATCAAGGATACGAAATCGAACCTCGAGGCGGCGGCGGCCGGGGAGAAGCTGGAGTGGACAACTCTGTATCCCGAGTTCGGCAAGATCGCCCGGGACGAAGGTTTCCCTGAAGTGGCGCGCTCATTCGAGCAGATCGCAAAGGCGGAAAGGTTCCACGAGGCGCGCTACCGCAAGCTCGTGGACAATGTCGTCAGCGGGGAGACCTTCAAGAGAAAAACCGCCGTCAAGTGGCACTGCATCAACTGCGGGTACGTCTTCGAGGGAACTGAACCGCCGAAGGAATGCCCTGCCTGCAGGCATCCGCAGTCCTTCTACGAGGTCCTGGCGGAGAACTACTAGGAACGTTCACGCGCCCCATTAGTGCGTATTCAGATCCGGCGGCGCGCGTCCTGCTGCGCTGCCGGGCCTGTTGACTTTGCTTAATTCAGAGTACCATGACAGCCTATGCTCGATCCAGGGTTCCTCGGGGTCGACGTTGGCTCCGTCTCAGTCTGCGTGGCCCTTCTCGAAAAAACAGGTGAAACGCGGCGCACGGCGTATCGCTTTCACAAGGGGAAGGTGCGGGAAACACTGCGCGCCCTTGTGGAAGAGATCGGCCCTGTCCCCCTCGCGGGCATAGGATTTACCTCGGCAAGCCCCCTGCTCATGCGCGGCGCTGCTGCATTCGATACGCAGGTGTCGCTGATTGCGGCGTGCCGCCGCTGGTCTCCCTCGGTCAAGTCCATCATTTTCGTGGGAGGGGAGAGGTTCGGGCTCATCCGATTCGATCGGGAAGGAAACTACCGCGGCGCCCGGACGAACTCCTCTTGCGCCGCGGGCACCGGCAGCTTTCTCGATCAGCAGGCCCGGCGGCTCGGCTTTGCGGGGATCGAGGAGCTCGTCAGGCGCGCGTTGGCCAGCACGACCCCCTCCCCCCGGATCTCCACCCGGTGCGCCGTGTTTGCGCGCACCGACCTAGTTCATGCCCAGCAGGCGGGATTCTCCCTGGAGGAGATCTGCGACGGGTTGTGCAGGGGGCTGGCCCAGAACATCGCCGACACCCTTCTTGGCGGCGAGCGGCTCGAGCTGCCGGCGGTATTTGCGGGCGGGGTCGCCCTGAACCAGGCGGTGAAGCAGCACCTCGAGCAGATCATCGGGGTTCCCCTTTTAGCGCACCCGCACGCCCCGATCATGGCCGCCATAGGGGCCGCGCTCTGCAGGGCCGCGGAGTACCGCGATGGCGCGCCCGTCGTGCTCGGACCCGACCTGGTTTCCGCCTCGGTAGAGGGTGAAAGAGAGTATTTCTTCGAGCCCCTCGTCTTGTCGGATAAAGAAGACTCCGCGAACGGGGTGAAACGGTTCGACTACGCCGGGGGAAGATTTTCCGCCTCCCATCCGATCGAGGGCGAGGTGTACAGGTCGGTGGCTCCCGGCGCGGAGCTCGCCGTACGAATGGGAATCGATGTCGGCTCCACCTCCACGAAGGCCATCCTTATTGACGGGGATGCGGCGCCGGTGGCGGGATTCTACACCCGGACCCTCGGTTCTCCCCTCACCGCGGTCCAGGCCATCTGTGAGGCGGTGGAGGACTGGCGGGGGCGCGCAGGAGCGTCGCTTCGCTTCCTCGGGGTGGGCACGACCGGAGCAGGGCGGAAGTTCATCGGTTCCCTCCTCAAAGCGGACCTTGTCGTGGACGAGATCACCGCGCATGCCCGGGCCGCATACTCGCTCGATCCGGGAATCGACACGATCATCGAGATCGGCGGCCAGGACGCCAAGTTCACCACGATGCGGGACGGCATGGTCACCTTCTCCCACATGAACACCGTCTGCGCCGCGGGCACGGGAAGCTTCCTGGAGGAGCAGGCAGAACGGCTGGGATGCAGCCTGGCAGACTACGAGCGCCGGGTGCGCGGGGCCCGGGCCCCGCTCTCCAGCGACAGGTGCGCCGTGTTCATGGAGCGGGACATCAACAACTTTCTTGCGCGCGGGTTCTCCACGGAAGAGATCCTCGCCGCGGCGTTGTACAGTGTGAGGGAAAACTACATCCAGAAGGTGTCCCGGGGAGCCGCGATCGGCGAACGGATCGCGTTCCAGGGAGCCACGGCGCGCAACAAGGCGCTCGTGGCCGCCTTCCGCGAGGGGCTTGGCAAGCCCATCCTCGTCTCGCGCTACTGCCATCTCACCGGGGCCCTTGGCGCCGCACTTCTCATTGCTGAGGAAGGGACCGTTGATTCCCGGTTCATCGGACTTGCCGCTCTGCGGAACGAGATTCCCGTTCGATCGGAAACGTGCGGGCTTTGCGCGAATCACTGCCGGCTTCGGATCGTCCGCGTGGCGGGTGAGACGGTAGCATATGGCTTTCTCTGCGGAAGGGACTATGGGGTCGAGCGGTTCGTGGACAAGGACCGGTCGGGATTCGATCTGCTGAAGGAACGGCGCAGGGCATTTGGCGCGGCAAAGGCGGACCGGCTCACCGCCCGGCTTCCTGCCGGGCCATCCAATCCTGTGATCGGCGTTCCGGCGGCGCTCGGGCTCTACGGCCAGCTTCCCCTGTGGAAGAGGTTTTTTTCGCTGCTCGGAGTTCCCACCGTTGTAAGCGAAGGCTTTGAAGCCGGGATCGAGCTTGGCCGTGAAGTGCAGGGAGCGGAGTTCTGCGCGCCCCTTGCCGCCCTCCACGGCCACGTGAAACATTTAAGAGACAAGGCGGACTGGATTTTTCTCCCCGTGCTGCTGGAAGAGAGCAAGCCCCGGAGCGCCGAGCCCCGGCTTTACTGCTACTACACGCAGTTCAGCTCTGCCCTTGCCTCGGGCGCGGTCGACGCGCGGCTGCGCGAGCGCTGCCTCATGCCGCAGGTAAGCTGGACAAAGTGGCGGGAGCGGTCGAAGCACGAGCTCTACCAGGCCCTCGCGCGGGCGGGCTGCGCTCCCCTGACACAATCACGGGTATCCCGGGCGTTCGAGCGCGCTTCCGCCGAGTACGAAGCCGGCGTGCGCGTGCTCCAGCGCCGATTTCGCGAGGAGACACGCGGCTGCGCCGAACCGAGCGTCGTGCTCCTGGGCCGGCCCTACAATGTGCTCTCCCCGGAGATGAGCAAGGGGATCCCCGGCATATTCGGCTCACTGGGGATCAAGAGCTTCTTTCAGGACATGGTGCCCTACGGTCCAAAGGACGTGATGCGGATCGCCCCCCTCCTGGACCTTGTCCACTGGGTGCATGCAGCGAAGATCCTGGAAGTGGCGTGCGTGGTGGCAGACACGCCGAATCTCTACCCGGTCTTCATCACCTCCTTCAAGTGCTCTCCGGACAGCTTCGCCCTGGAATACTTCAAGCGCATCCTGGATGACAAAGGCAAGCCGTACCTGATCCTTCAGCTCGACGATCACGATTCCACCCTCGGATACGAAACCCGGATCGAGGCGGGTGTCGCTTCGTTCCGCAATCACCAGAGACGCGCGCGCGGGACGTCCGAGGGCCTGACACAGCGCTCCTCGCCGCAGCGAGCCGTCAGGTCTCCCGCGCTCCCCATCGTGCCGACGGCCCTGACGAAACTGGGCAGGAGAACGCTCCTGTGCCCAAATTGGGATCCAATGGTGATTCCGCTTCTGGCTGCCAATCTGCGCCGTGAAGGGGTGGATACGCGGCTCCTGCCCGAGGACCCCGTGGCCATCAGGAAGTCGATGCGGCTGAACACGGGGCAATGCCTTCCGCTGAGCATCATCGCCCAGGAGGCAATGGACTACGTGCGCACAAACGGGCTGGACCCTGCGCGGACCGCGCTCTGGCTTCCCCGTGCGAACATGTCCTGCAATATCGGGATGTTGATACCGCTCATGAAAAGCCTCATGGAAGCCGAAGGCGGCGGCATGGAGCGCATGGAGATCTACTCCGGGGACGTCTTCTACGTCGAGATCGCGGCGCGCGCCGCGATCAATGCGTACAAGGCATACCTGGCGGGCGGTCTCCTGAAGCGGGTGGGCTGCCGGCTGCGTCCGTACGAAAAAGTGCCGGGCGCCACCAATGCGGCAATCGCGCGCGCAATCGAGCTGCTCGTCCCCGCATTCGAGGGAAAGACATCGAAACGGGACGCGATCCGACGCGCTGCCGGCCTTTTCGACTCTGTGGCAATTCGAGCGGAGCGCAGGCCGCGCGTGGCCATTTTCGGGGATCTCTACGCCCGGGACAATGACGTGCTGAACCAGGGGCTCATCACGGCCATTGAAGAGGCAGGCGGGGAAGCCGTCACGACGCCTTTCACCGAGTACATTCGGATCATTTCAAAGCCCTACTTCCGCAGGTGGACCCTGGCGGGGGACCACCGCCTGGTTCTCACCTACAAGACCCTGTGGATTCTGGCAAACATTCTGGGCGGCTGGTGCAAGGGATACTTCGACCGGTTCCTCGATCCTGAGCCGGAGATCGGGGATGACGGGAGCGAGCAGTTCCTGCGGGAGTTCGGCATCCGGACGGAGCACGCGGGAGAGTCTTTCGACAACCTCCTGAAGGTCTTCCACCTCGTGCGGGTCCACCCTGAGCTGGCCCTCTTTGTGCAGACCAGCCCGGGATTCTGCTGCCCCTCCATGGTCACCGAGGCCATGGCGCGCGACATCGAGCGGCTCACCGGCGTGCCGGTGGTGAGCATCACGTATGACGGCACCGGGCAATACATGAACGACGTGATCGTTCCCTACGTGAAGTTCGCGCACACGCGGGTGCAGGAGACGGGCGCTCACTTGATTGTGAGCGCGAACTGACCTATTCTCGTTCAACGGCGACAGCATGATCAGCACGTACCCCCCTCTGCCCGTGGAGCTTGTCCCGACCGACGATGTTTCCTTCGATCTGGAAAAAAGGAGGCAGGTGACCGTTCACAGGTATCACGTCGACTTCAATTCCTGTCCTGATCGGCCCGGTGTCGGGCTGGACAAGTCATGGTCGAACAAGCCGCTCGTGATGATGGACAAGCAGGCAATGTTCGCGGAGTTCGCCCTGCTCACGCTTTTTCGGAAGACGGGATGGGAGGGCGTCTGGGCGGATGCGCATCATCGAAAATACTTCGACAAGATGCCCAACCAGAGCAAGGGGGCGTCGCTCAACACGTACATCAACCAGTTGATCTCCCGCATCGCGGCGAACAACAACAACAGCAAAGCCGGATGCTGGGACATCATCCTCTGGGCAAACAGAGTGGTGGTGTTCGTCGAAATGAAGTGCTCTTCCTCGAAGGATGAAATCGGGGATACGCAGGTTGGTTGGCTCAATGCCGCGCTAAAATCCGGCTTGTCCGCCGGTCAGTTCCTCGTGGTCGAATGGGACTACCGAAAGGTCCTCGTGAAAAGAAAGCGCTCTTCCGCGGCGGGCCCTCCGGCCGCGACGGTTCTCTACAGCATCCCCACCGCCGAGGAGCTGCCGCTCATGAGGGAGCTCTTCAAGGAATACGCGGCCTCGATAGGAATCGATCTCTCATTCCAGGATTTCAACGCCGAGCTGGACGGGCTGCCCGGAAAATACGCGCCGCCGGATGGCGTGATGATTCTTGCCCGGAAAAGGGGAGAACCGTGCGGCTGCGTGGCTTTGAGGAAGATCGACACGCGCACCTGCGAGATGAAGAGGCTTTACGTGAAGGCCGCCGCGCGCGGGCTGGGAATAGGGCGCGCGCTGGTCATCAGGATCATCGATGAAGCCCGCGCGCACGGCTACCAGTCCATGCGGCTGGACACGCTCCCTTCCATGAAGAGCGCGGTTGCCCTGTACAAATCATTCGGATTCCAGGAAATCGCCCCCTACACTTTCAACCCGATTGCCGGGACCCTGTTTCTGGAAAAGGCCCTGTAGCAATCCGGGCCGTCACCGTCTCCTTGAACTTTTTTCCCCTGTCAAACTCGTTCAGGAACATTCCGAATGATGCGCACCCGGGGGAGAAGAGTATCGAGACACCCCGCTCCGTTCTGGCATCACGCGCGCGCGCTATGCCGACATCCACCGCCTCGCCCAGGCTCCCGAACGGGCCCTCGTACCTCACCCCTTGCGCGTCGAGCACGGCGCGGATCTTCCCGGTGCCCGTCCCGGCGAGCAGCACGATGGTCCGGGGGATGCGCGCTGTTTCCGCGAGCGGGCTGAAGTCGATGTTTTTGTCCGTGCCGCCGGTGATGAGCACGATCGGGCCCTGCAGCGCCTTCAGCGCCTGAACGGTGGCGTGGGGGATGGTCGCGGCGGAATCATTGTAGAAGCGGATCCCTTCCCACTCTCTGAACATTTCCAACCGGTGCTCTACTCCCGGGAACTCGGCAAGCGCCGCGCGCACGAGGTCGGGCGTGACGCCGAAGAGCCGCAGCGCGAGCCCCGCGCAAAGAAGATTCATCCTGTTGTGAGCCCCGGGGATGCGGCTGGCACCGAGGATGCTCTCCTCCGCGCCGCCGGGTGCGACCCGGCTCCTGCCGCCGGCCTCTTCGAGCCACGCACCGCACATCCCCCGGGGAAGCGCGCGCGCAGAATAGAAAAAAGGGCGCGCCCTGGTCTGCGCGGGGAAGCCCTGCTGCCAGGGGTCGTCGAGATTGAATATCGCGTTCTGAGCCGGTCCCTGCTCCTGGAATATCGCCGTTTTGTCCGCCACGTATTCTTCCATGCCGGGATACTTGTCCAGGTGATCCGGCAGGATGAGCGTAAACGCGGAAACAACAGGGGTGAGAAGACCGCGGCCTTTCAGGTCCCCGAGCTGCCAGGAGGAAAGCTCCAGCACGACGGGGGCATCGGGTGACAGATCGTCCACAAAAGCGAGGGGAGAAACGGTGATGTTTCCCCCGAGCCTCGCTTCGGGGAACACGCGCGCCAGGCAGAAAGCGATGGCCGACGCGGTTGTGGACTTGCCCTTTGAGCCGGTCACCGCGAGGATGGGGTTTTTCGCCAGGGACAGAAACACGCTGAGGTCCGTCTCGACATCCACGCCTGCTCCATGCGCCACCTGGAGGTAAGGGGAAGAGGGCGGGACGGCCGGATTCTTTATCACCAGGTCGGCCCCTGCAAAATCAGCCTCGTCGTGCCTTTCAAGGACATAGCGGATGGAATACTCGCGCAGCTGCTCGATGGGATCCCGCAGGACCTCCCGCGAGCGCAGGTCGGTCACGGTCACCCGGGCGCCCCGGCGGGCAAAGAAGAGCGCGGAGGCCAGCCCGCCGCCGTGGATGCCGAGCCCCATGACGGTCACCCGCATGCCGGGGATGGCGGCAAGATCAGCCTTCAATGCGGAACTCTCTCATCTCCGAGTCGTTCAGGTAGGCTTCCACGCGGATGTTCTCCCAGAGCTCGTACCACGCAGGAGGGACTTTGCCTTTCAGCTCCCGGAAGAAGGGCATTTCTTCGGAAAAGCTCGCGTTCTTCATCTCCGCCTGGATGCGGTCCATGGCGGGAAGCAGAAACTGCAGTGAGCGGTGCAGCCCGGGAATCGCAGCGGCGCGCCCCTCGGGAGAGAGGGCGATCAGGCACTGACAGACAGTCTTGTACTTGCACAAATACGGGTAGTACGGGTAGGTCTTCTTGCCGGGGGGCAGGAAAAGCTTGGTGAAAAACTTCGTGAGGTCGGCATCCATCCATATGCCCTGCACGAAATACCCGCGCCCCTGCTCCCCGATCCACGTCTGGGATATCGTCTGCTTGATGTGAAACGATTTCGCCGCGCCGTCCGGGCGCACCGCCTCTGACAGCGGAAGGACCGTTGTCTCCAGGAAGAGCCTGCGGGACCTGTAGAGCGGAGTCATGTCATTGGTGCCCCGCTCGATGACGGAGCTCTCCGCGGGCCTCATCATGAGGTCGACGCGAAGAAGGTAGAGATACCAGCTCTCTTCAATGTGGTAGACGCGGTAGAAACAGGGGCGGAGGATCTCGGCAGGGTCGAAGAAATAGGACAGGTCCTTCAGGACCTGGGGCGCAAGCCGCGTCACCTGCTCCACCACCTGCTTCAGGGCCGCAAGGTATTCGGCGCTCGGCTGGTGCAGGCGCACGTCGTGATGGATCGGCATGTGGGGGACCGTGTACTCACCGTCCAGAAGCAGGAAGAAGTCCTCGCTCTGGTTGAAGTGGCGGCTGAAGGGGCGTTGATCGTCGCCGATGCCGTTGAGCAGCCCGCCGATCTCTTTGTCGGTGTAGGTGACACGGATCTCGTTCGAAATCTGCTCCACTGGATCCTATTAAATCCGAAACAGGCGATTCCGGCAATCGCGGCTGACGGCGAGTACTCCGTCCAACTCCGCGGTGTACCGCGGAAGGGCTATAGCTGCCCTGGGCTTACCACGGGACCGAACTTCTCCTTCAGAGCCGACAATCCCTTCTTCTGCTCGTCGTATATCTCGAAGATCCTGGCGGGCATTTTCTTTTCCTTGCGGTACGCATCCTCCTGGAGCTGGATGCGGGAGAGGATGTTGTCGATGTAGAAGGAGAATTGCTGCTCGTAGAGCTTCCTCGGATACTCCTTCGAGGTCTGTTCCTTGAAAATTTTCTCCAGATCCTCATAACGCGGTATGAAGCCGATGGGCGTTTCGATTCCACCCACCTCTCCGTGCGCGTACCTGTCCAGCCACGAAAGCCATGCCTTCACGTCACGCTTTTCACCGAGGAGCTTGTTCAGGTCACCGCCGCGCGCGCAGTCGAGAAGGAAATAGTTGAGCCCCGCGATAAGGGGCCGTCCCTTTGACGAGAACTTCTTCGAGTTGAAGAAGAGGAATTGCGCCTCCATGTAGTCCCCGAGGGGGCAGGGAATGAAGGGTGAATTGGCCCATGGCTGCCGGCTGACACCCTTTGCGCCGACCTCCGTTGCCGTTGCCGCGGAGAGAATCGACGCGCCGATGGCCACACCATGGTCGGGATTCTTCGCCACCCACACGGGAGGCATCGTGTCGCTGTCCCGCCCGCTGTAGGTGATGACGCTGATCGGCACCCCTGCCGGATCGGAGGCGATGGCGGGATTGTAGTTGCCTATCGCATCGTTGGAGAGCGTGATACGGGCGTTGGCATTGGAGATGGGCACCGGCTTGCCCTTTGCATCGGTTTTCCCCGGCCACCAGTCGCCCTGGAAGTTCCGCCCTTTCAGGGGGGAAGTCTCGCCGCTGCCCGTCCAATGCGGAACATCACGCGCGTCCACCAGCACGTTCGACCAGATCACCTCCGTGCCCGGCTCGCGCAGGCATTTGTAGAGGTACGGGTCTCCTTCCTTGTTGAGGTCCTCGACGATCCCGAAGATGCCGCACTCCGGATTCACGGCGCGCAGCGTGCCGTCCTCCGCGATCCACATCTGCGCGAGGTCGTCGCCGATGTAGTCCGTGCCGACCATTGCGGTGGTCGTCTTGCCGCAGCCGGAAGGCGCGGCGCCGGCAAAGAAGGTCTTCCTCCCCTTCGGGCCCGTCAGTCCCGTGATGAACATGTGCTCGGAAAGCTCTTTCTCCCGCCGGTAGTAGGTGCAGAGGTCCACCGCGAACCGGTGGTTCCCTTTCTTGAGCATCAGGGTGTTGCCCGCGTAGGTGCAGTACATGCTGAAGGTCGTGAACCAGCTCCTGTCCATGAAGATGCGCGCCCGGGGGATATCCTCGGACCTGTTTGTTCCCTGGCTGTGCACGTTCGTGAAAAACACACCCGCCCGCGCGGCTTCAGCGTCGAATTGCCTGAATACGTTTCGATAGAGGATGTTCGCGCTGTGCAGCACGTAGGCGGAGCTGGAGATCATGAGCCCGGGCACGGCCGCCTGGGCGCCGATGGGTCCGCGGTTGTAGAACCCGATGAGCATTGTCTTGCCCTTCATGATGCCGCCCATAGTGTCCCGGATGTAGGTGAGTGCCTCGGCGCGGAGCATCTTCTTTGCGAGGACGCTGACCTCCTCATCCTCGTTGGCAATGTAGTAGGTCTGGTCCACCATCCTCCCCTGGTCCTCTGGAAGGTCGAAGTGGAGAGTATGGCCTTCCATGGCCAGAGGGCACTCCTCGCCGCCGTCCAGGCTCATGCGGCGGCATTCAGCTGCGTCCTCCGGTGAGCCGCTTATCACGAAGACTTTCGCGGGGGAGCACAGGGCAATGGCATTCGCGATGCGCAGAAGGGCGTCCGGGGTATGAATTGTCTGGAGCTTCGCGCGGGCGGCCGAATCCAGCGCGCGCGCAAACAGCGCGTTGGCTTCAGCGAGCGTCTTGACGCCTCCTCCTTCGGCCAGGATGTCGGCGCCCTTTCTCAGTTCCAGCATATAGCTCTCCTTTACGCAAATCGTATTGCGCCCCGTTCCACCCTCGCGTGCATGTTTATGCAGGCGATCATATCACAAGACGATTTTCGGCCGTCTGTCAATGGCAGGGATTGGCCGGGGGGTTTCCAGCGGGCGGCCCTTCGGTCTATCATATCGCCAGGCCCGGAGAGGTTACCCTTGCGCGAAGCCGGGGCGCGGCTCTCGGGGGGCCGCACCATTTCATAAGGAGCGCATCATGTTGAAAGGCATTCCGACAATCATGTCCCCCGAGCTCCTGAGCGTTCTCCTTTCAATGGGACATGGCGATGAGCTTGTCATTGCGGACGGCAATTTCCCCGCGTCGAGCATGGCTCGCCGCCTTCTCCGTGCCGACGGTCACGGAGTTCCGCCGCTTCTGGACGCGATCATGCGCTTCTTCCCGCTGGACGCCTATGTGCCGCATCCCGTTGCGCTCATGGCGGTCGTGCCCGGGGATACCGCGAAGACGGTGATCTGGGACGAATACCGCGACATCATCCGCCGCCATGACCCGGGGTTCGGTGATTTCGAGCTCGTCGAGCGATTCGCGTTCTACGAACGGGCGCAGAAGGCATACGCCATTCTCGCCACCGGCGAGAGCGCCATTTACGCAAACATTATATTGAAGAAAGGTGTCGTGAAGCCCGAGCTTCCGCACACAAAGTGAAAAGTCGCCGGAGGAGGAGCGGATCTCCTTCTCGCGGCAAAAGGTGCAGAGGCTTCTCGAGAGGGCCCGTGACCTCGAGTAGATGAACCCTTACATCATGCTGGAGAAGATCGCGAGAAGGCTCGATGCCTAAGATTCTCATCGCGCATTGGGACGATGCCGCTCTGGCGGTCGAGCTGTCTTCCATCGAACAGAGGGAAGGAGTATAGGCCTGCGGGCGGCTGCGCGATCCTGCGCGGGATAGGCAATACCACCTATCCGCGAATGCGGCCTTTGTCCGATTTCCGCGTTTCCCGCGGCGAGGTAGGCTTCGGTACCGTAGCTCCGGCCCCTGGCCTCACCGGCGGTGCGGTCAAGGGGTAATGAGGACATGTGCGTGTAATCCGGAATCCAATCCTGCGCGGGTTCAATCCAGACCCTTCCCTCCTGCGAGTGGGGGACGATTACTATATCGCCACCTCGACATTCGAATGGTTCCCGGGCGTCTGCATCCATCACTCTCGGGATCTTGAGCACTGGCGCCTTGCCGCACGACCCCTGGACCGGCCCGGCCTCCTGGACATGCGCGGCAATCCGAACTCCGGCGGCGTGTGGGCTCCCTGCCTGAGCTGGTCAGACGGCCTATTCCATCTCGTGTACACAGACATGAAGCGCTGGGCAGGGCAGGCCAAGGACTGCCACAACTATCTCACCACAGCGCCCTCCATCGAGGGGCCATGGTCTGATCCCCTATATCTGAACAGCTCAGGTTTCGATGCGTCCCTTTTCCACGATCCCGACGGAAGAAAGTGGCTGGTCAATGTGCTGTGGGATTACCGCCCCTCCCAGAGCGGATTCGGAGGGATCCTGCTGCAAGAGTACTGCCCCGAGAAGCGGCGGCTGGTCGGCGAGGCATCGCTGATCTTCAGCGGAACTGATCTGGGTCTCGTGGAAGGCCCTCACCTGTACAAGCGGGACGGCTTCTACTACCTGGTGACCGCTGAGGGGGGAACATTCACCACGCACGCCGTCAGCGTGGCGCGGTCGGCGCGGCTCCGCGGCCCTTACAAGGTGATGCCGGGCAATCCGCTCCTCACCTCGGCGCATGATCCCGCTCTTCCCCTTCAGAGCGCGGGGCACGGGAGTCTGGTGGAAACACAGGAAGGCGAGTGGGTCATGGCGTATCTCTGCCGCCGTCCGCTGGCAAATGGGAGATCAGTCCTGGGCAGAGAGACCTCTCTTCAGGCGGTGGAATGGACCCCGGATGGCTGGCCGCGTCTGAAGCAGGGCGGCAGGTCCCCCTCCCTGGAGTTCCATGGCCCGGACCTTCCCACGCGCGAGTGGGAACAGGCACCTTTGCGTGATGACTTCAATGCACCGGTCCTTCGCCCGTGCTACCAGTCTCTTCGCGTTCCCCTGGATGACTCGCTGATGAGCCTGACTGAAAGGCCGGGCTTTCTGAGGCTGAAGGGCCGGGAGAGCATTCTTTCGAACTTCCGGCAGGCCCTGGTTGCGCGGCGCATCAGCGCGTTCAAGGTCTCCGCATCAACGTGCGTCGAGTTCGAGCCCGTGTCCTTCCACCAGCTTGCCGGGCTCGCCGCGTTCTACAGCTCCGAGAGCTTCTATTATCTCTACATCAGCCGGGCGGCGCACGCGCCCAAGTGCCTCGGGCTCATGCGCTGCGAGCGCGGCGTTGTTTCGTATCCGGTCGAGAAGGAGTTTCCCGTGGAGGGCTGGAAACGGGTTTTCCTCGGGTTTGATATGGACCACGAGAGGCTGAGCTTCCGCTACTCTCCCGGCGGGAACACCTGGGCCAGGATCGGGTGGGAGATGGATGCCTCGATACTCTCCGACGAGCACGCGATACCCTGCGGCTTCACCGGGGCATTCGTCGCCCTCTGCTGCCAGGACCTGTCCGGCGGAGGACTCCACGCGGACTTCGATTTCCTGGAGTACTTGGAGCGGGACGCGTGAGGGAGGAGCGGGGGAGGGCACGCGCCTCTTCCCCGCATCGACTTCCACCCGAGGGGACTTTCCATCATCCCTTGATCCCGCTGGTGGCGATTCCCTGGACGAAATACTTCTGGGTGAACGTGAAGAGAATGACGGTGGGGATTACGGCGAACGTGGCCCCCGCCATCTGCAGGGCGTAGTTTGCGCCCTCCCGGGCCTGGAAGAACTGCAGCCCCGTGGTGATCATCTGTTTCTTCATAGAGTTGATGAACATGAAGGGGTTGGGGTAGTCGTTCCAGATCCAGATGAAGGTGAAGAGGACCATGGTGATCAGCGCCGGCTTGGACAGCGGCAGGACGATGCGTGAGTAGATCCTCAGGTGGCCGTAGCCGTCGATGAGGGCTGCCTCGGAGAGCTCCCGCGGGATCGTCATGAAGAACTGTCGCAGCATGAAGAGAAAGAAGACGTCGAACACGGCCGGCACGATGATGGCCCACTGGTTGTCGATGAGCCCGATCGCCTTGTACAGGAGGTAGCGGGGAATCAGGGTGGCCTCCGGCGTGATCATCATGGTGGCCATGAAGAGCAGGAAGAGGAGGTTCTTGCCCCGGAAGACCAGGCGCGCGAACGCGTAGGCTGCGATAGACACCAGGAACGCCCGCAGGGGAATGGTGATGAGGGCGATGCGGATGCTGTTCCAGTACCAGACAAAGTAAAGCGGGTCCGCGAAGATCCGCTGGTAATTGTCCAGGAACAGTGTCTTGGGAATGATCCTTAGGGCGTCGACGAACACCAGCCCGTTGGGCTTGAACGAGGCGGAGAGCATGAACACGAACGGCGTGAGCATGAGGAGACCCAGGACAAAAGTAGCCGCCGACAGGATCGACGTGACGGCGACATCCCTTGTCTTTTTGGGGATCAATAATGCACCCATTTCTTTTGCGCCTTCCATTGAAGGAGAGTCACAATGAGGATGAACACGAACAGCAGGCAGGCCAGGGCGTTGGCGTAGCTGTAGTAGGAATAACGGACCGCCTGCTCGTAGATGAAGACGGTGATGATCCTTGTGGCGCTTCCGGGACCGCCGTCGGTCAGTACCTTCACCAGGGTGAAGCTGTTGAAGGAGCCGATCACGGTGACCACCACGAGGAAGAACGTGGTGGGGGAGATCATGGGGAGAGTGATGCGGATGAGCTTCCGCCATGCGCCGGCCCCGTCGATCTCAGCACACTCGTACAGCTCTCTCGGCACATCTTGAAGGGCCGCCAGGAAGACGATGGTCTGGAACGCGAGGTTCTGCCACACCTTGATGAAGGCGGTTGTGGGAAGCGCGCTTCTCAGCCCCTGCAGCCACTGGGGGAGAGACCCCTCGGGCACGCCCAGGAGCTTCAGGAATGAGTTGATCGGCCCGGAGTAGGGATTGAGGACGATGATCCAGACGATGCTCGCTGCCACCACGTTCGCCACGTACGGCAGGTAGATCATTGTCCTGCTGGCAGTCCGGAGGTAGAGCTTGCGGTTGAGCAGGAGGGCCATGAGCAGGGAGAGCACGATAATGCCCACCACGTAGAGGAAGGAGAAGTAGAAGCTGCGCAGATAGGACCCCATGGCGAGCCGGTCGGTGAACGCCCGGACATAGTTCCGCACGCCGATGAATTCGTTGGTATTGATCTGGCCCAGCGAGTTGAAATTCACCAGGCTCAGGAACACGCTGTAGAACATGGGCAGGAGGTTGAAAAGCACGAAGCCGATGAAGAAAGGGGCGATGAACAGGAGTGCCGTGCGCCCCTCGCGTCGGAATGTGTGTGCCCGGCCCCGGCTCGCGCTCTGCCGCATTTCCATGGGACCAGTTCCTCCCTGGAGAGAGGTCCCCGGGCGGGAACCTCTCTCGATTTTTCCCCGTACCTTTACATCGAGACCAGAATCTTGTCGGCCCTTTCCTTGATGTGCTTCACCGTATCATCCAGGGACTGCTCGCCCGTCATGTAGAGCTGGGCCTCCTGGTTGATCACGTCGGTGTACTCCCGCGCCTTCGGCCCCGTGATCTTCTCATCCACAACACCAAGGGTATTGTGCATGAGCGCCGCATCGAGATCCGCTACCGTCACGGAGCCATTGGACTTCGCCGCAATGCTGCCGCCCAGGATCCCCTGAATCTCCTGCGGGGTGAGGTTGACGCGCGCCGGAATGCCTCCCCCGTCCTTGTACCAGTTCTCGCTGACCCAGGCGGCGTAGCGGGCGCCGTTCTGCGGGTGCTTTGCGTTTTTAAGCACGCCCCAGACACCTCCTGCCATCAGGTTGTTCTTCCCCGTGGGTCCCGCCGCCGGCGTCTCCACGATACCCCAGTCCCAGTCACGGGGATAGGTCACGGGGTCGGTGAGGAGTCCCGTGAACCAGCTCCCGATGCAGATCATGCCGAACTTGCCGGTGGCGGCCCAGGTGTCCCACCCATACTTGTTTGCCCTGTACTCCTTGAATGTGGGCTGCACCTTGTACGTCTCCCCGAGATCGTACATGAACTTCAGGGCCTCCTTGAAGCCGGGATTATCGTAGTTCGAGGAGCCGTCCGCCTTGTAGCCGGAAATCCCCCTCTGGCGGGCGATCATGTAGAAGTAGTATTCCCAGTCCAGGACGAAGTAGGATCCGTAGATCCCCTTTTCCTTGCTGGTCAGCTTCTTCGCCGTTGCCACGTAGTCGTCCCACGTCCAGGGTGCTTTCGGGTAGGGGACCCCGGCGTCCTTGAAGATCTTCTTGTTGTAGTACACCGCGTGGATGGACTGCTCGTAGGGCAGGTAGAGCAGCTTGCCGTCGTGCCGTTTCAGGTACTTGCCGAAAACCGCATTCGCGTCGAACCCGCCCTTCTTCAGCATGTCGTCCAGCGGCACGAGGAACCCGGCCGTGACGTAGCGCGCTGCGAGCAGCGGATTGTTAAGCCGGATGCAGTCAGTGGTGTCGCCCCCCATGACGGCGATGTCGGTCTTGTCGTAGAACTGCTCCTCGTCACCCGGCACGAGCTGCAGCTCCACCCTGATCCCCGTCGCCTTCTCGAAAGCATCGTTCCTCAGCTTCCACGTGTTGTCCGTCATGGCCTTGGAACCCGCGAAGACGGTGACGACCTTCTCCCCGGCGGCCGGGGGTTCCTGCCCGCCGCCGGCAAAGACTGCTGCCGGCAGCAGAAGCACCGCCGCGATGAGCGCACAGGACATCAAAATCTTCATACTTTCCCTCCTTGCAGGGTTTTTCAAACAGCGCGAGCGCTGATTGTTCGCACCGATCCTCTCTCCACCAGGCGGGGCTCGATCAGGGATGTCGTTCGGCAGGCCACGCCGGGGTTGCGGATCCGCTCCAGCAGAAGCTGTGTGGCCAGCTCGCCCATGTATTCGCCGGGATGGTCGACCGAGGTGAGGGAGATCCCGGGAAGCGCCGCGAGGCTCGAGTTGTCGAAACTGATCACCGACATGTCCCCGGGAATCTTCACCCCGTGGGCCTCCGCCGCCTTGTACAGCTCCATTGCCTCCTCGTCACTCGTGCAGATGAAGGCGCTGGGCAGGTCTCCCCCGCGGGAAAGGAATCCATCCAGGAGGCGCAGCAGGTTGCCAGAATGAATCGGCCCTTCATACGGGATGACCAGGTCGTCGGGGACCGGGGTACCCCTCTCCGACAAAAAGCGCGCGGCTCCCTCCCTGCGCACTTTCTTCGGGAGGTATCCGCCGTCGAGCACGATGCCGATCCGCCGGTGACCCTTGTCCCAGAGGTGAGAGGCGACGAGCCGCCCGCCTGCCGCATCGTCGAGCGCGACCCGGGTGAATCCGCGGTCGGGAAAGAAGTTGTCGACCAGGACCAGGGGCATGCCGGCCCTGTCCAGCTCGTCGAGAAGGCCGAGGTTCGACGCGCCGCCGCCGTCGAACACCGGCTCGATGATGATCCCGTCGACGCCCCGGCGCTGCAGCTTGCGGAGGATCTCCGCCTCTTTTCGAAGGTCGTACTCGGACTGGTTCAGCAGGATGTGGAAGCCCTGTCGGTGGGCCACGTGGTCGCAGCCGCGCGCGATGCGCGGAAAGATGTACGAGCTGGAGAAGAAGCACACGAGGCCGACGTCCATGGTGAGGGACCTGTCCTTCTCCGCGCAGAAGGTGCCGATGCCGCGCTGGCTTTTCACCCAGCCATCACCGGACAGAGTGGCGATGGCCTGGCGCACGGAGCCGCGAGATGTGCCGAATTTCCTGCAGAGCTCGCTCTCTGATGGGAGCTTGTCTCCAGGGGCGATGGTCCCTGACTTGATGTTGTCCAGAACCCACTGTCTGATCTGCTGATGTTTACTTATATGTACAACTTGATCATACATGTTGGCAGATTAGAATGACTCTGGTGATTTGTCAAGAAAAAAAAACTAGACCCGAATCTCTAAAATCTCCACGACCACTTGCGCGAGGCTCATTCACTGCCGCGCAGGAGCAGCCGCAGGAACCAGGGTCGCGCGATGGCGAAGGCCCCGCGAGGGCACAGCTCGTTGCAGCAGAAACACCGGATGCACAGGTCCATGTCCACCAAAGGTCTTTGGTCCATCATCCTGATGGCCTTCGGGGGACACCCCTTTTCGCACTCCCCGCATCCGCTGCAGGCATCCGGATCGAGCCGCGGTTTTGGCTTGACCAGATTGTCCAGCCATCTTTTCAGGGCCGCGGGGAGCAGCAGCCCGTAGTAGTTCAGGGCCACCCTGACGGTCGGTTTGCTGAAAGTCGGGACCGCGACGTCCTGGACCCGCTGTCCCAGCACGATCAGCCGCTCCCCGGTCAAGGGGCACAAGCCCCGCTCGGCAGACTTCCTGATGGTCGGGACCTGCCGGCCCTTCAGGCCGATGACTTCTGCGGCCACCACGTCAAGGGCATAGGGATCAGGGCTGGAAATGATCAGCCCCACCGGCCGCGGCCTTCCGTTCGTCGGCCCGTAGCCTTCCATTGCGACTACGGCGTCCATGACGGAAAGCACGGGCTTTGCGAACAGGCACAGATCGACCAGGAGGTCGGCAAAGTCGTCCACGTCCTCGAATCGCAGGTGATACTCGCCCTTGTAGCGGCCGGGGATTATGCCGAAGAGGTTTTTCACGGCGCCGCTGTAGACGGTCATCCCATGGGTCTTGAGCTTGGGCACGTTGATGATCTTGTCGACCTCGAGCACGGGCCTGATCGTTTTGACCAGCTTGACGCGGCGGCCCTCGGGATAGGGAACGTCGACAACCTCGGTGTCCCAGTTCAGCTCCGCGCCGCTCTCCCGCGCCGCCTCCGCCATGCCGCAGGTCTCGTAGACCGATCGCAGGGTGCTCGCCGTGTAGAAATGGTACCCCCCCGGGCTGTCGCCGATGACAGGCGTTCCGCCGGCTTCCCTGACCAGCTCGGCGAGCGCCCGCGCGACGGCCGGGTGCGTGGTCGTCGCCTTCTCGGGCTTTCTCTTCATGAGCAGGTTCACCTTGAGCAGCACCCGCTCGCCGGGCTTTACGAAGGCGGAAATTCCGCCGAGCAGCTCGAGGCTCTGCCTGACCGATGCCTTGACGCTCTGGAAATCATAGTCGACGCACCGCACGAGTGAAACGCTGCCCGCCACTTCTTCAGGCCCTCAATCCCACCGCGTCCAGGAGCAGGCCCGAGGCGATGGCGAAGGTGATGTTGAACGCGACGTACAGGAGGAGGTTCCGCGTTCCCAGAATGATCTTCACGGCGCCGAGGTTCGTCAGCTTGGTTGCAGGGCCGCTGATCATGAAACCGAGAGCGGAACCCGGAGACATTCCGGCGCCCAGCCACGAGCGCAGGAGGGGGATCGTCCCTCCTCCGCAGACGTACACGGGGACCCCCAGCGAGGCGGCGATCACCACGCCAAGGCCCTTGTTGCTCGTGAACGCCCAGTCCATCCAGTCCCTCGGAAACCAGCGATCAAAGAGGGCCGTCAGGAATATCCCGGCCAGCAGGTAGGGAGCCGTGGTCAGGATCCCTCTGTTCAGGCTGGCCAGCAGATCACGCGCAGTCGGTGCACCTGCTCCTCGACACTTTCCTTCCGGGAAGCCTGTCAGGTCGAAAAGCGGCCGGTCTTTGAAGAAGATCCGGACCAGCAATCCCGCCGCAATGCCTATGGCGAGGCAGGCGAGCAGCCGTATGACCGCAAGGGGCGCGCCCAGCGCGAAACTGAAAACGAAGAGATTGGGGTTGATCAGGACCGAGCTCGCCATGAAGGCCGCAAGCAGGTGCTGCGGAACGCCCTTCCTTGCCATGGACGCGATCAGGGGGACCGTCCCGTACATGCAGATGGGTGAAGCGGCGCCAAGGCCCGCCGCAAGCGCCGTCTTCGGCAATCCGAGCCTCCCTTCGCCGATCCGGGAGGCTGCCTGGGACATGCGCGGGGAGAGAAACATCTGGACGAGCGATCCGACGGCGACCCCCGCGATCCAGTACGGGACGATCCTCCCGAACTGCAGGACCATGAGTTGAAGAACGGCCGAGACCTCATCCAGAACGAGCACTGCGGCCCCGTTAATTCTTGAAGCGTTTGAACGAGCTCTTGAAATCCATTTTGATCGCGTTCAACTCCGCTCCCATGACCGTGATCTTCTGGAGATCGGACACCCCGAGTCCCTCCTGCGCCGCCAGTTTCACGTGCGGAACCTGGTCCACCGTGAAACCCATGAAGGTCAAGGCGACGGTGTCCAGCGCCACGGGATCCTTTCCCGCAAAGACAACCTGGGAGCGGACGCGGGCGTTGTTGGCCGGTCCCTGGCCCTCCCCGCCGACGATGCCGTCGATGACCGAGAAATCCGGCCTGCGGAGCAGGTTCAACTCCACGATGGCATCCGAAAGCGGGAAGGCATGGAGCCCGTCCTTGTACCCGTAACCTCCATAGAGTCTCTCCGAAGGCACTCCGAACGCGTTCTTCAGGCTCAGCGAGACAACGGCGTCGGGCTGGAAGTGTGTCTTCAGCTTGGCCACGTCGATGACGACGTTCGCGTCCATGTAGGGCTTGGGAATATACAGGGACTTGCCAAGCAGGCTCTTCCGCGGGGTGAGCAGGTAGCAGTCTTCCTTTTCGCAGGAGTTGAAGTCGTAGAACTCGACCCCTGCAATGGTGTCGTACTTGCTCCTGGCAGCGGTGGACCTGGCAAAGGCATTCCCGCTGAACCCGCCCTCGGCAATGATCACCCGGGAGGCCCCGGACCTCTTCACCATCTCGACGATCTGCTGGACCACGCGGTAGTCGGTGGTCGTGGGGGTGTCAGGAGCGGGAGAGGTGCAGAGATTGGGCTTGATCAGAACCACGTCGCCCTTCTTCACGATCCCATCGAGACCGCCCGCGTTTTCGATGGCCGTTTCCGTCACGGCGCCGTACTCCTCGCCCCGGCCGACGCCGACCACGGGGTGTAGGTCGGGAGCCGCGGGCGGCTCGACGACCGTCACGCGCTCCGATTTCTCGGGCACTGCCCACGGTCCTCGCGTTCCCAGGAACGCGGGCAGCGTGGCCAGGCAGAGGGCCGCCAGGGCCCCGTAGACGCAAATGCTTTTCAATTTGCTTTTCATTAGGCTCACTCCTTCAGGCGAAATCCGCCGAACTGCACGGCATACCGCGGTCACGGTACTCCGTGACATTTGTGCAAGGTACGTCGGCGGGGGTTTCAAAGAAACGCCGAGACCGCGAGCAGGGCAGCGATCCCCGCGAAGTATCCGAGGTACGCGAGCAGTCCTTTGAGTTTCAGGATGACTGCCAGGGCCGAGAGCTTCGCGAGGTCGATCATACCACTCAGGACCCGCATGGCGAGCAGGAAAAAGGGACTGCCGACATCACGGCTGGACATGAAGCCGAAAATCGGGGAAGTAGCCGGGTTCTCGGCCAGGAGCTGAAGCACCTCCCGCAGCAGGAAGCGCCGGAAGACCCCGTCCGCCGCGGTGCCCAGAAAAACGAACGGCAGGGCCCGGATGAAAAACCTTCCGACCGAGCGGACAGACGTTCCCAGGTCCACCGTCCCGTCGACGGCACGAGTGAGCTCTCGCGGCCGCACGATGGGCTCGGCGCGGCACCTGGCCAGGAGGCAGAGACAGCCGGCCAGGAGCGCAGCGGCGATGGCCAGGATGGGGCGGCCATAGCCCGTTTTCCAGATGAAGCTGGGATCGCGCAGAGGCACGAGCATGTTGAAAAGGAGATTGGAGCAAAGAAACGTCAGGGCGGCGGGGAGAGGGAGCCCCGCGGCGAGCAGCGCGCCGAAGAGAGGAGCGATGCCGAAGACACCCAGGGGCAGGAGGGAACCGCACACGGAGAAGAGCAGCAACGATGCGAGCACCATGCCCGGGCCGTTCCCCAGACGCGACAGCCTGCCGGACGCGAATCGAAGGAGCGGGATCGCGAGGATGCATCCCGCGAGAAGCTGGACAGAATTGAAAACGGCGTCGGTCGTGATGGCGATGATCGTGGACATCATTTGGCTGATCGGAACGTTTACAAGTTGCGCCCTTATACAACTGCCGGCGTCGCCTGTCAAGGCGGATGTCCTTCAGCGCGCAAGCGCGTCGAAGAGCGCGGCGCTCGCCGCACAGCATGGCAGATGCGTATAATGATCACATGTTGTCCGCGCAGGTGAACGGAACAGAGCTTGCATACGTGGAGAAAGGGACCGGCACGCCTGTGTTCTTCGTTCACGGCAGCGTGGCGGATTTCCGAAGCTGGAGCCCGCAGATGGATCCGTTCTCCTCGAAGTTCCGCGCCATTGCCTACAGTCGGCGGTTCCACTCTCCCAACTCCACCCGCGCGGGCAGCGACTACTCCGCCTCCCTCCATGCAGCGGATCTGGGAAGGCTGATCCGTGCGGTGGGTCCCGGACCCGCCCACATCGTCGGATCATCCTTCGGCGCGTACGCGGCGCTCATCCTGGCCGTGCGGGAACCCGGCCTGGTGCGCACCCTCGTTCTCGGCGAGCCCCCCCTCCTCCCCTGGCTGCCGCACATCCCCGGAGGTCAGGTGATGTTGGACCTTTTCCTTCGCGGAGCCTGGGAGCCCGCGCGCCGCGCTTTCAAAGAAGGCGACCGCGAGCTCGGCGTGCGGTATTTCCTGGACGGCGTCCTGGGATCAGGGAGCTACGACAAGGTGCCTCTGACGGCACGGGCGGGTCTGCTGGCGAATGCCGCGGAGATTATGGCGGACACGACCGCCGAAGGTTTCTTCTCTCCTCTGAGCTTCGAAGAGGTCCGGCGCATCCGCATCCCGGTGCTTCTCCTGAATGCCGAGCTGAGCCCTCGGATGTTTCACCTGATCACGGATGAGCTTGCGCGCTGCATCCCCCACGCGGCACGGATCCGGATTCCCGCGGCTTCCCATTCCATGCACCTGGACAACCCGCGCGTTTTCAACGATTCGGTAATTGCGTTTCTGGAGCACGCCGAGTTTGCCTCCACGCGGTCAGTGAAGTAAGTTTACGCCAGGAATAAAGCTTACATGGCGATCCTGATGACAGAGTCCGCCGAGCGCACTGAAGCTTCACAGGCGTCGGCGGAATCCCTCCCATTCAGCACCCTTCCCGGGCTCCTCACCTATGTGGCGGCCGAATATGACAGACCTGACGCGCTGAGCTTTCCCCGGCAGGGGGGCTGGCTGACCTGGTCCCACGCGGAGCTCATGCGAACCGTTCGCCACCTGAGTCTGGGACTCCGAGACATGGGAATCGGGAAGGGGGAATCCGTGGGGGTCATCGCCCCCTCCTCGCCGCCGTGGCTTGCGGTGGACCTCGCTATCCAGGCGGCGGGCGGAGTCACGGTCCCCATCTTCAAGAGGATTTCGGTCCAGAGCCTGGTCCATGAAATCCGGGATTCAGGCATGCGCCACCTCTTCGTGGGAAACCCCGAGGAAATGCCCATGGTTCATGCGCACGCCTCCGGCCTCGTGCACCTGGTGACCTTCTGGTATTCGGGGATTCACGAGGAGTTCGACCGCATCATGAGCCGAGGGGAGGAGCTGGATCAGGCGGACCCTCGAGCGTTCGACCTGATGGCGAAGGAGGTCTCGGGTCCCGACCTGGCAACGATCATCTACACCAGCGGCAGCAGCGGGCTTCCCAAGGGCGTGGAGATCACCCAGACAAGTCTCGTGTCTCAGGTGAAGGATTGCTGCATGCGGCTCAATGCGGACTCCCGCGTTGACGTGGCGCTCTCCACGCTCCCGCTGGAACATGTGTTCGAGCGCATGGTCATGTACAGCTACATCGCGAGCGGGATTCCCGTGTTCTTCGTGGATGATCCCAGGAAGGTGGGAGAGTACATGGCCCGGGTCAAGCCGACGGTCATGACGGTGGTCCCCCGTATATTGGAGAAGGTCGCCCTGCGCTTTCTGGAGGCCGCCCGCGCCGCCACGGGGATCAAAGGGGCGCTGGCCCGGGGGGCGATGTCGCGCGCGTCGAGAAGACCGGTGGAGCGATCGACCCCGCTGGACGCGTTCTATCGCGCCGTGGTGTACCGCCGCATGCTCGCGGCCCTCGGCGGCCGCCTGCGTTCGGTGATTTCCGGCTCCGCGCGGCTCGATGTGGAAGTTGCCCGGCTTCTCACGAACGTCGGCGTTCCCGTGCACGAAGGCTACGGCCTCACCGAGGCGGCGCCCGTAATTTCGGCCAGCTATCCCGGCCATTGTCGGCTGGGGAGCGCCGGCCCCCTTTTCCCGAGCGTGGAAGTGCGGATTGCTGAAGACGGGGAGATCCTGGCAAGGGGCCCCAACATCATGCGGGGGTACCACAACAACCCCGAGGCAACGGCCGCGGCGCTGACACCGGACGGATGGCTGCACACGGGAGACCTCGGCGAGATGGACGACGACGGGTACCTCACCATCCGCGGCCGGAAGAAGGAGATCTTCAAGAAATCCACGGGTGAGTACGTGCCGCCGGTCCCCATCGAGCACGCGCTTTCTCTGATCCCGTTTGTCGACACGGCGGTGATCGTGGCGGACAACCGCACCTGCGTCACGGCGCTTCTTTTCCCGGATCCGGATAAGACGGCCGCCTACCGCAGCCGCGTCGGCCTTGCGGGCATGGACCAGAAGGAGTTCCTCTCAAGCGATTTCCTGCGGCGCGAGACGCAGGCTGAGATCGACCGGATCAACGAGCGCCTGCACCACTGCGAAAGGGTGGAGCGCTTCGCTATTCTCGACCACCCGGCCGACGTGGAGTCCGGAGAGCTCACGCCCACCCTCAAGCCGCGCCGGTTCTTCATCGAGCAGAAATACAGCGACCTTATCGAAGAGATGTACAGGTCCGTGGGGGGGTGGAAATGACCGAACGTATCGCCGTCATCGATGGGGTGCGCACGCCGATGGCCAAGGCCGGCACTGCCTTCAAGGACACATCCGCGGATGACCTGGGAGCCATCGTTGTGCGCGAGGCGCTTGCGCGCTCCGGAATCTCTCCCGCGGAGGTCGATGAAGTGATCATGGGAAACGTGGCACAACCGCCCAATGCCGCCAACATCGCCCGGGTCATCGCGCTCAAGGCGGGGATCCCGTCGCGTGTGCCCGCCATGACGGTCCATCGCAACTGCGCAAGCGGCATGGAGGCCATCACCACCGCGGCGCTCAAGATCCTGGCCGGCTACGGGCGCGTGTTCGTGGCCGGCGGCGCGGAGAGCATGAGCGGCATCCCGCTGCTCTTTCCCCGGGAGTATGCGGAGTTCCTGAATCGGCTCGCGCGCGCAAAGAAGGGGCGCGAGCGGCTGGCAACCCTTCTCCAATTCCGGCTGCGCATGCTTCGTCCCGAGGTGGCCCTTCTGCAGGGACTCACCGACCCGGTGAGCGGCATGATCATGGGATTGACCGCGGAGAACCTGGCCCGCGAGTTTACAATCCGGCGCGAGGACCAGGACGCGTTCGCCCTTCTCAGCAACCAGCGGGCGGTGGCGGCATCGCGGGAGGGGACCCTGGACGGAGAGGTCCTGCCCGTCCCCGTTCCTCCGAAGTACGACGCCGTTCTGAGCGCGGACAATGGGCCCCGGGAGAACCAGAGCACGGAGGCCCTTGCCCGGCTGAAGCCCTACTTCGACAGGAAGAACGGCACCGTCACCGCGGGAAACTCGTCCCAGGTTACCGATGGGGCGGCCGCCGTGGTGCTGATGTCGGAAAAAGATGCCAGGGCGCGGGGCCTTCAACCCCTGGGCTACCTGCGGGAGTTCGCCTACGCGGGCCTGGAGCCCGAGCGCATGGGTCTGGGCCCGGTCTACGCCACCCGCGCGCTCCTGGACAGGGCAGGCGCCGCCATGACGGATATCCGCTACGTGGAGATCAACGAAGCGTTCGCCGCGCAGGTGATCGCCTGTGAGATCGCCTTTGGATCCGACACCTTCTCCCGGGAGCATCTGGGCATGGACCGCAAGCTCGGCGAGCTGGACCGCGACCGGATGAATGGTCAGGGCGGCGCCATTGCGCTCGGCCATCCCGTAGGAATGACGGGCACGCGCCTGGTGATCCACACGCTGAAGGAGCTGCGCCGGAGAAACCAGAACACCGGCCTTGCGACCCTTTGCGTCGGCGGAGGGCAGGGCGCGGCGCTCCTCCTGGAGGTGGCATGATGGCCGCGGCTCTCGCCTCCCCGTCACCTCATCCCGCAGCGGCGTTTTCTCTCACGGTGAAAGACGGCATCGCGCATCTCGTGTTCGACCTCGCCGGAGAGAAGGTCAACCTTCTGAGCTCCACCGTCATGGAGGAGCTGAATCGGAACCTCGTCGCGCTTTCGCTGCGCGACGACGTACGCTGCCTGGTGGTGAAGAGCGGCAAGCCGGGAGCTTTCATCGCCGGCGCGAATCTGCACGAGCTCGGCGCCATCACGGATGAGCAGACCGCCGCCGAAAGGGCGGGCGAGGGCCAGGCTGTTTTCAACATCCTCGATGACCTGCCGTTTCCCACCATCGCCGCGATCCACGGCGCGGCCGTGGGGGGAGGCCTGGAGCTTGCCCTGGCCTGCGATTACCGCGTGGTGACGGATGATCCCCGCACGAAGCTGAGCCTGCCCGAGACCACCATAGGGATTCTTCCCGGCTACGGCGGCACGTATCGGCTTCCGAGAGTCGTCGGGCTCTCCGCCGCCCTTCGCATGATCCTGACGGGCACCGCAGTCGACGGCCCGCGCGCGGAGAAGATGGGGCTTGCCGACGCCTGCTGGCCCTCCGCGTTTTTCGAGGACCGGACCCTGCAGATGGCCCGCACGATTGTCCGAGGAGAGCGGCCGCCGCTGAGACGCAGGAGCAGAAGCCTCGGAATCACGCTCGCCGAAGGGACTCCCTTCGGCCGTGCCCTGCTCTTTCGCTCGGCGCGCCGGGAGGTTCTGTCCCGCACAGGGGGGCATTACCCCGCGCCTCTTGCCGCCCTGCGTGTTTTGAGAAAAACGGCCCATGCGAGCCGTGACAGGGCCCTGGCATTCGAGCGGGAAACCATCGGAAAGCTCCTTCCGACGGACATCACCCGAAACCTGGTGCGCCTTTTCTTCGCGCAGGAAGCGGCCAAACGGCCCGCGGCCCTTTCATCGGGGGCCCCGACCCGGAATCCGTCGGGTACGTCGGCGCGGAAGATCGAGCGTGCCGCGGTCCTGGGCGCGGGCGTCATGGGCGGCCGGATCGCCTGGCTCTTCGCCCGCCAGGGAGTGCCTGTCGTCGTGAAGGACATCGCGTGGGAGGCAGTGCGAAAGGGCTTCGAGACGGCGCACGCCATCTTCCTTGAGCTGGAAAGCAAGCGACGCGGCAGCCCGCGGGAAACCAATCTCGGCATGAACCGGATTTCCGGTGCGGTCGACTACAGGAGTTTGGGAAGCCCTGATCTGGTGATCGAGGCGGTGGTGGAGAACCTCGCGGTAAAGAAAAAGGTGCTTGCCGAGGTGGAGGAGCGGGTCCGGCCCGATGCCCTGATTGCCAGCAACACCTCCTCTCTCTCCATCACGGAAATGGCAATGTCGCTTCGCCGCCCGGAGCGATTCGTCGGCATGCACTTCTTCAACCCGCCCAACCGCATGCCTCTCGTGGAGGTGGTGCCGGGGGCTCGCTCCAGTCCCCAGGCCGTTTCTGAAGCCGTGCGCGCCGTCCTTGCCCTCGGCAAAACGCCGATCGTCGTCCACGACTGCCCGGGCTTCCTCGTCAACCGGCTCCTCATGCCGTACCTCAACGAATGCGTCCGGCTCATCGATGAGGGAAGCGATTTCGTGGCGGTGGACAGGCTCTTCCGGGATTTCGGAATGCCCATGGGCCCCTTCACCCTGCTGGACGAGATCGGCATCGACGTGGCTCGCGAGGTCGGCCGGGTGCTCTCCCAGGCATACGGGCATCGGATGGAGGCCTCCTCGGCCATCGAATCCCTGGCTGCGCGCGCCGACCTTTTGGGAAGAAAGACAGGCAAGGGTTTCTATCTGCACCGCAACGGGAAGAGGATCCCCAACCCCGAGATGCGCCGCCTCATCGAGGCGCGCCAGGGCGCCCGCAAAGGCGCACCCGGGCGCGATGAGACCAGAGACAGGCCTCTCCTGGCAATGGTGAACGAGGCAGCCCTTGCATTGCAGGAGGGGATCGTGGCCTCGGCGCAGGAGGTTGACCTCGCGCTCATCCTCGGCACCGGTTTTCCGCCTTTTCGGGGCGGCCTCCTGCGGTGGGCAGACCAGCGCGGCATTGGCGTGATCCACGAAGCGCTCGCCGGTTTTGCGCGGCGCCATGGCGAGCGGTTCACCCCCGCGCCGCTGCTTGTCACGCTGGCGTCGGAGAGAAAGGGATTCCATCAGGAATGACCAGGCCGGCCCCTGTGCGTGGGGCCTGGCGTGTGCCGCCGACGCTCACAGTGAGCGCATGATTTGCCGGAGAATCTGCTCCTTGCGGCTGCGCGCCTTTCTGCCGTCGAGCGCCTGGACCTCCCGGGCTTCCTCAGTCAGGTAGGCGATCACTGAAAGATCCTCAGGGGGGAAGATGCCCTCGGGGTGACGGCGCTTCAGGTACCAGACCGAAGCTACCAGCCAGAAGAGGGAAAGACTCAGGTGAGTCATCCTCCTCAGAAGGAACTCCTGGGTCGCGAGCCGGTTCCCATATCTGCGCAGACCCATGGAGAGCAGGGAGCGGAAAAGCGCTTCGCTCCGCACCGCGGACCGAAGCGCTGCCCTCAACACGGGTTGGGATTCTCGCGCGCGCCTCAGGGCGCGGGCGCTCGACAGGCGGATGAGGCCCGCAACCTTTCCCAGGGTTCCGCGCGCGGCCAGCTCCTTTCCGTACGCCCGCGCCAGGGTGAGCGGCGGATAGATCGAGTGGATCTCCGTGGTGCCTTCGAAGATCGTTGTCACGCGGAAGTCGCGCAGGCGTTTTTCGTAGGGGAGCGTGGACAGGAAGCCCGCCCCGCCGGCTGTCTGCTGCGCGTCATAGAGGGTGTCCCAGCACCGCGTGGTCCCGTAGAGCTTGCTGTGCGAGCTTTCGATGCCCACATTGGACAGCGGGTCCGCCTGGAGCATGGCGGCGGTGAAGGACGTCATGGCCGCGGCCGCAAAGCCGTGTGTGCGCGCGCGCACCATCTTTTCCTGGATGAGCTCGAACTCGCGCAGAGCGAGCCCGAACTGCCTGCGGGAGGAGGCGCGGCTGGCCATGTCTTTCAAGGACTGCGAGAGGAGCCCGGCCGACGTGGCCCCCAGGGCGAGTCTCCCGTAGTTCAGGATGGTCATGGCGATGCGAAAGCCGTCGCCGGGGGCGCCGATCATGTGGGAGTCCGGCACGCGCACCCCATGGAGGCGCACCATGGCTGTCGAGCTGACGGCGAGCCCCATCTTCGGCATGTCGGGCCCCACGCTGAGTCCCTCCATTGTCCGCTCGACGACAAAGACCCCCATGCGGCCTTCTTCCGGCTCGCCGAGCTGGGCGAACACGGTGAACGCCCCGGCATAGTTCGCGTTGGTGATGTAGGTCTTGGTTCCCTCGAGGACCCACGAGCGGCCGTCGTCGCATGGTCGGGCCGTTGTGCGCACGTGCTGCGCATCGGAGCCGGTCTCCGGCTCGGTGAGAGCGTACGCGAAAACAGTCTCCCCCGACGCCGCGACGGGGAGCCAGCGTTTCTTCTGCTCCTCGGTGCCGAAGAGCAGGATCCCCTTGACTCCGATCGAAAGGTGCGCCAACGGGATGAGCGCGAGGGACATGTCGGAGGACGCCAGCTCTTCGATCACGCGAAGATACTCCTGAAGAGTCATACCGAGTCCCCCGTATTCCCGGGGAATGATGATCCCGAAAGTGCCGATCTCCGCCAGCTTCTTCATGAGGTCGGGGGGAACACCATGTCCCGCTTCCAGCGCGCGGGAATCATAGGGTGCAACCGCTTCATGGAACCGGCCAATGAAGCTGCTCACCCTTTGCTCGTCCGGCGGCGGAGCGGCGGGGCTGAAAAGCTCCGGCACGAACTCACCCCGGTACAGGTTCTCCAGAAAGCCGCCGTGGGTCATGGTCGCCTCCTTCATAGAAAGATACGATGCCCGGCCACGGTCGCCAACGAGCTTACTGGAGCACGCCGGCGGGTTTGAGCCGGGGCGCCCGGCTGCCCGTTGCGTGCTGATCACCGAACAAGAGAGAGGAGCGGGGGCACGGCACGCGCCGCTCCCCCGCATTGACTTTCACCCGATGGCCACTTTTCCTTTTTCGCCGCTCCTGATCCGAATGCACTCTTCCATGGGGAGCACGAATATCTTTCCATCCCCGATGTTGCCCGTGCGCGCGCCTTTTATGATGGCGTCCACGGTCGGCTGCACAAAGGCATCGTTGACCCCTATTTCCAGGCGCACCTTCTTGAGAAGGGTACCCGCCTCTTTTACTCCGCGGTATACCTCCGTGACGCCCTTCTGCCGCCCGCACCCCAGCACGTTCGTCACGGTCTTGAGGTGTATCTCCTGCAGGTCCAGCTCGCGCATCACGTCGTCGAGCTTGTGCGGTTGAATGATCGCTATGACAAGTTTCATGGCTTCCTCCCTCAGTCGATGAGCGTGTAGGCGCTCTCTTTGTGCTGGGTGTTGTCGAGGCCGATGGCCTCCTCTTCGTCCTTCACGCGCAGGCCCATGATCAGGTCCAGCACTTTCGTGAGGATGAGCGTGACAACCGCAGCGTATGCAATGACCGCCACGACGGCGATGGCCTGCGTACCCACCTGTGCCCAGTTGCCGAAGATGCCTCCGTCAGCACCGCCGGAGTTGATCATCTTGGAGGCAAACACCCCGGTGAGCAGGGCCCCCACTGTTCCTCCTACCCCGTGCACGCCGAATGCGTCCAGAGAATCGTCGTACCCGAGTTTTCCCTTGATCACGGCAACGGCGATGTAGCAGACGATGGCGACCGCGATTCCGATTGCAATGGAGCCCATCGGGGTGACGAATCCCGCGGCCGGCGTGATGGCGACCAATCCGGCAACCGCGCCGGTGGCCGCGCCGAGCACCGTGGGCTTCTTGGTCACGAACCAGTCGATGACGATCCATGAGAAACCCGCCATGGCCGTGGCCGTGTTCGTGTTGATGAAAGCGCTCACGGCAAGCTCATTTGCCTGGAGAGCGCTTCCCGCGTTGAACCCGAACCACCCGAACCAGAGCAGCGCCGCGCCGATGAGGGTGTACGTCATGTTGTGAGGCGCCGGAGTGACCTTGGGAAAGCCGATCCGCTTCCCGATGACCAGGGCGAAGATAAGGGCCGAAACGCCCGAAGAGATGTGCACGACCGTCCCTCCCGCGAAGTCGAGGGCGCCCAGGTTGTGCAGCCATCCGTCCTTGCCCCACACCCAGTGGGCGACGGGGTCGTACACGAGCGTGGCCCACAGGAGCGTAAAGACGATGAAGGTCGAGAACTTGATTCTTTCCGCGAATCCGCCCGTGATGAGCGCAGGTGTGATGACGGCGAACATCATCTGGTAGACCATGAAGAGCTGGTGGGGGATCGTGGCCGCATAGTCGGCGTTCGGCGCCAGCCCGACTCCCCTCAGGGCGAACCATGAGAGGTTACCGATGAAATGCCCTGCGTCCGGGCCGAAGGCCAGACTGTATCCCCACAGCACCCATTGGACGCTGATCAGACAGAGAATGATGAAAGACTGCATCATTGTGGAGAGCACGTTTTTACGACGCACGAGGCCGCCGTAGAACATGGCAAGCCCCGGGGCTGTCATGGCCATGACAAGCGCCGTCGAAACGAGCATCCAGGCGGTGTCGCCATAATTGATAGCAGGCATTGAACCCTCCTTGCACGAAGTATCGTTGCCCTTCCTATGCAAGGTTCGTGCCAGGTTCAGTCCTGTCCGCTCCTGAATCTTCGCGAGGCTACGTTGTACTTCCGGACCCGAAGACCCATGATCCGCTCCGTTATGCCCAGTGACGCGGCTGCCATGGCCATGTTGCCGCGTGAAGACTTGAGCGCCTCCACGAGAAGCTCCCTCTCGATCCGGTCGAGGGTTGCACGCAGAGTGCCCCGCGGGACGGTGCCGCTTGCTTCCGCGGTCTGGAGGGTGGGTGGAAGGTGGTGGCCGTGAATGACATCGTCGTCGCTCAGCACCACGGCCCGCTCGATGCAATTCTCCAGCTCCCGCACATTCCCCGGCCAATGGTAGGCCATGAGCATGTCGATTGCCGGCGTCGAGATCCTTCTCACGTTCTTGTGATTCTTCAGGCTGTAGCGTTCGGCGAAGTAGTCCGCCAGCAGGAGGATGTCGGTCCGGCGTTCCCGGAGGGGAGGGATGTGGACGGGAAAGACGTTCAGCCGGTAGTACAGGTCCTGGCGAAAATGCTCCCTCTGGATGAGCATCTCCAGGTCCCTGTTCGTGGCCGCAATCAGCCGCACGTCCGTCTTGATTGTGGTCGTGCCCCCCACGCGCTCGAACTCGCGCTCCTGAAGCACGCGCAGCAGCTTGATCTGCATGGCGGGTGAGAGGTCCCCGATTTCGTCAAGGAAAAGCGTGCCGCCCTGCGCGAGCTCGAACCGCCCCTTGCGGGAGGCAAGCGCGCCGGTGAACGCCCCTTTCTCATGGCCGAAGAGCTCGCTCTCGATCACACCTTCAGGGAGCGCCGCGCAATTTACCTTGATAATGGGCTTTGCCGCGCGGCTGCTGGCATAGTGAATGGCGTGCGCCACCAGCTCTTTCCCCGTGCCGCTCTCTCCGCGCAGAAGCACCGTCGTGTCGCTCGTCGATACCTGCGAGATCAGGTGGTAGACCTCCTGCATGGCCTTCGAGTTCCCGATGATGTTCGACGGGCGAAACTTGTCCTTCAGCTCGTCCTGCAGGCGCAGGTTCTCCTCCATGAGCCGCTCGCGCTCTTCCTGCGCCGACTGGCGCAGCCGCACCGCCTGTGCGATCAGGGACGCGACGATTGACAGGCTCCGCGCGTCCTCATGCAGGGCCGGGGCCGCGGAGGCCAGTCTGTCCGCGCTCAGCGCGCCCACCGTTTCCCGTCCCATCTTGATGGGCACGCAGAGGAAGGAGAGGTCCCCGGTTTCGTGAGACCTGCGCGCGCCCGTCTTGTCCAGGAACAGCGGCTCCTCGGAGATCCGCGGCACGATGGCGGGCTTGCCCGACTGGATGACCTTGCCGGTGATGCCTTCTCCCAGCTTGTACCGTCCCCTGCGCTTCTGGCTTGCCGAAAGACCGTATGCCGCTTCTATCGATATCTCCCCCGTCTGCCGGTTCAGAAGGGTGAGGGTGGCGAACTTCATGCCCAGGGACCTCGTGATGACCTCCAGGACCGGCTCGACGACCGTCCGCAGGTCCAGGCTCGAGTCCAGTATCTGGCTGATCTCGAAAAGCATCGAGAGCTCTCCGGGACCCCCGTCCAGCTTTTTCTTCTCTGCAACCGGCATGCCCACCTCCGGCAAAACTACATAAATGTAAATTCGTTATCTAAAAGTTACAATTTTGTAGCCCCATTGCTGTCTGCAAGTCAAGCGGTCCACGCGCGAGGCGGGGGGGCCGCCCGCGGGATCGTTGACAGCGCGTCGCCGCTCACGTATAAACCAGACATGCATCCGCTTGCGTCAGAGTTGAACGCCGTATTGAAGGGAAGCGTCGCCGACGCCCTTATGTCGGACCTCGGCAGACGCCTGTTTTTTCCCAAGGGGATTGTCGCGCAGTCCGCCGAGGCCAAGAAGCACGCCACCCGTGCCAATGCCACCGTCGGTATTGCCACCCGCGCCGGGAAGCCCCTCTTCCTGCCGGTCATCCGTTCACTGGTACCGGGGCTCGATCCGGACGAGATCTTCCCGTATGCCCCTACGCAAGGGGTGGAAAAGCTCCGGGAGATGTGGAAGAAGGAGATCATACGCAAGAACCCGGATATCGGGTCCGCGCCCTTCTCCCTGCCGCTCGTCGTGGCGGGCCTCACCTGCGGAATTTCCACGCTTGCCGATCTTTTCGTGGACAAGGGGGACACGCTGATCCTCCCCGATCTTCATTGGGACAACTATCCCCTGATCTTCGAAACGCGGCGCCAGGCGGTCCTTTCCACTTTCCCGTTCTATTCGTCCACGGGCGCTTTCAACGTCGAGGGTTTGCGCGGCGCCGTCCGCAAGGCCGCGGGTGCGGGCAGGCTCGCGCTTCTCCTGAATTTCCCCAACAACCCGACGGGCTATTCCCTCATGAAAGCCGAGGCGGAAGAGGTCGTTGCCATCATCAGGGATGCCGCCGAGTCCGGCACACGCTGCCTGGTGATCATGGACGATGCGTACTTCGGGCTCTTCTACGAGGAGGGGATCTACGCCCAGTCGCTCTTCGCCCGGCTGTGCGGATTACATGAGAACGTCCTGGCGGCCAAGGTGGACGGCTCCACCAAGGAGGATCTCACCTGGGGCTTCCGCACGGGGTTCATCACGCTTGGCGCCCGGGGTCTCTCCGCGGAACAGCACGACGCTCTCATCCGCAAGCTCATGGGTGCCGTGCGATCCACGGTGTCAAACTCCAGCATCCTGGCGCAGAACCTGATCCTGCACGCAATGGAGAGCCCTGACAGGGAGCAGGAGAAAAAGGAAGCGGGCAGGCTCCTGCGGCAGCGCTACGAGCGGGCCCGGGAGATCCTCTCGAAAAAGAAAAGCACCGCCATCAGCCCGCTCCCCTTCAACTCGGGATACTTCATGAGCTTCCGGCTGCATCGTGGAAAGGCAGAGGATCTCAGGAAGTCGCTGCTGATGGGAAACGGCGTGGGCACGATAGCGGTGGACGACACCTGCCTCCGTGTGGCGTTCTCCAGCGTGGACGTGGAAAAACTGCAGGAGCTGTACGACCTGATCTACGCCGCGGCGGAGAAGCTCTAAATCCGCGGAACTGCACGAATGTCACGGAGTACCCCGGTCACTGTACTCAGTGACATTTGTGACTGCGGTGTACCGTGCAAGGTACCGCGGTGCGCTAGCCCATGTTCAGCATAGCGCTTGCTAATTCCTTATGGGATAAGGGGCGATTTCCGGATTAGTCACTACACGGCCACCTGCTTCCCCTTCGGGGTAGTGGGGGGCTTGGTGTCGACGA
>Ga0187870_1000132_pt1 | contig 98101 bp, 81 predicted proteins | sample June2016WEW_13_1_3_FD_132974 | JGI IMG/M metagenome (GOLD analysis project Ga0187870, IMG submission 132974) | Peatland microbial communities from SPRUCE experiment site at the Marcell Experimental Forest, Minnesota, USA - June2016WEW_13_150 | ecosystem: Environmental > Terrestrial > Soil >...
CCCGATGCTGGTGACGCTGTTGGGGATCGTGTAGCTACCTGCTTCGCCCGCCGGGTATTGGATGAGCCTGCTCTGACTCTTGTCGAACAACACCCCAGCCACACTGCTATAGGCGGGATTGTTCGTATCCACCGTGATCGCTCTCAGGCTGGTGCAGCCAGCGAACGGCGCATCGCCGATGCTTATGACGCTGTTGGGGATCGTGACGCTGGTCAGGCTGGTGCACCCATAGAACGCCTCCTCCCCGATGCTGGTGACATTGGTGCCCATCGTGACGTTGGTCAAGCTGGTGCATGCATCGAACGCCTCCTCCCCGATGCTGGTGACGTTGTTGGGGATCGTGACGCTCGTCAGGCTGGTGCACCCATCGAACGCAAGGTCCCCGATGCTGGCGACATTGGTACCAATCGTGACACTGGTCAGGCCCGTGCACCAACCGAACGCCTCCTCCCCGATGCTGGTGACGTTGTTGGGGATCGTGACGCTCGTCAGGCTGGTGCACCCATTGAACGCATTGTCCCCGATGCTGATGACCGGCAGGCCAGTGATCGTGCTCGGGAGGGTCAAAACCGACGGAAGCACACCTGTGTACCCGGTGATGGTAATCGTGTTGTCGGAATTGGTCGCATAATTGTATTGCGCTTGCACCACGGCGGGCAGCAGCAGGAATAGCAGCAGCGGCAGCAGCCTCGTGCCGCAGAAAGTTCTAAAGCGCCCAGCCATCATCTTCGGCCAGCTGGTTGTTGCAAGGGAGATTTTGGTTTTCATGGCTGGACATCAAATCGTGTTTTGGGCGACACGCGCACACCCGCTTCGGCACCATCCTGAAAACCGCCCTAACGGGGGCGACCTCGCAGTTGTATCACCATACAGGAACGCGCTCCTCTTGTCTATCGTCGAATCCACTACAACCCGGCTCCGCCTTGATCCCACCCCCACCTTTCGCACATGGGCCTCGACGGCCCACACCCTCAGCAGGAGTTCCCCAATTGTGTTTCCGTCTCGGCACACCGAATCTTCAAGTAAGAGTGACAACTTTTCGGACCCAACGCGGCGAAGGAACACTCGGGCGGCAGCCGCCCCAGTTTTCCTCTCGACACCTTTCCCCCACCCGAGACGCTTGGCGCAGATGGATCGTCCTGGTCTCCACGCGCCGGGACTCCGTCTTCATCCCTCATCCCTCATCCTTCATCCTTTTCCGATAGCCGCCCCACGCATTCCGACCATTCCGACCAACTGCGCCTAAGACTCAAGACGCTTGCACTTTCCACATTCACTTGTTAGCTTCACGACCACCGTGTGAATTCTGTCCCTAGAAAGCACCACCAATGAAGATCACTCAGGTTCAAATCCGCGACATGTGGAGTTTCGATGCCCAGACCCAGACGTTCGACTCCCTACACAAGGTCACCGTCATCATCGGAAAAAACAATTGCGGCAAATCCAACGTCCTCAAGGCGATTCAGTGGTTTGGTCAAAACCCAGAAGCGCTTGGCAGTCCACGACAAGACTTTAAGCCTAAGGGGACAGAGCTTCACGAGTATGTTCCAGAGCAAGAAGCGAAACCAGCACTCACTTTGAGTTTCACACTCCTCCCTAGCGAAATGGCGCCGGTGCTTGAAGGCTTCAAAGACTCATTTCCGCAAACTGACAGAAACCGGGTAAGCGATTGCCTCGCAGAAGTTGTTTCATTATGTTTCGATCAGAACCTCACCCCCGAGGATAGGGAACGCCTCCAAATAAGCGCCGCTAACGTAGGGCCGCTTTTCGACTTGAAGTTCCCCTTAAACGCCTTACACCCGGCTCTCACGCTAGGCCCCTGGCGGCAACAGCATTTGCCAAGACTTCGCATTATGTTAAGTTCGCTCTTGAAGCAAAAAACAACCTTCCTTGATGGCTGGCGACTTCTTAACCGCCCAATTCCCGGGGGTGGAAACATTGTCACGACGCTACTAGCAATGAAAAACCCCGAGCACGAAAAGCGTGCCGATCGTTTAGCCGCCTCCCGTATCGAGCAGTTGTTCAGGAAACTGACGGGACTCGCTGATGCAACTCTGACGCCACAAAGAGACGGTCAGAAGCTGAACGTCGAGTGGCGTAGCCGTTACTTGCCAATCGAGTCCTTCGGAGATGGAATCCAGCACCTGCTGATGATAGCATTTGATTTTTCACGTCAGATGGATCACGTCTTCTTGATTGAGGAGCCGGAGACCCACCTTCATCCGGAGTTACAGCGTCAGCTGCTCGAAGTAATGAAACACGATGACCGAAGGAATCAGTTCATCGTCACTACCCATTCGCCCGTATTCCTCAATTCCGGTGCGACGGAATGTGTGTTTCGGGTCGACTACGACGGTGACGCCAGCCGTGTTGTCAAATGTGCGGCAACTGCCGATATATACCGCACTCTCGACGACCTAGATGTCAGGGCAGGCGACATATTGCAGGCCAACTGTGTCATTTGGGTTGAAGGTCCTACCGATCGGATGTTTCTGCACAAGTGTCTTGCCCTCAAAAACCAAGACCTTGTAGAGGGTATACACTACCAAGTTGTGTGTTACGGCGGTCGGTTGCGAAGCCACTTCACAATGGACGAGGAGCGCAACGATTTGATTAATCTCTTACGGCTCTCACGGCACGTCGTGTTTGTGTGCGATAGCGACAAGGAAAGCGAAACAGCCCAAATTGATGAGACAAAACAAAGACTCCAACAAGAGTGTAATAACGTCGGCGGACTTTTCTGGATTACCGACGGCCGTGAAATCGAGAACTACATTCCTGACCTCGTATTGACTCGGGCGTACCAAGAACTCTTGCCTAGCCATCAAAAGACGCTAGAACTCCCGCAATTCGAAAAGTTAGACGCTGTGATCAAACGAACTTTTACTGATCTTCCTACAGGCGACAAATGGAAGTCGAATTACGGTGACAACAAAGTTGACCTAATGCCCGCATTTCTAAAGCATCTTACCGCAAGTGATTTACGCCGATTGGCGCTTGATGAGCGGCTTGACCAACTGATCGCGCATATAAACAAGGCTAAGAATACCCCGGCTACTAATCCTTAGCCATCATCTGCATCCCCGCTAAAGATTTCTCTTAACGGGGACGACAATTAAACGCCGGTGTTCGACGATACCCGACCCCACCCCCACCTCCATTTGTGGGCCTCGACGGCCCACACCCTCAGTAGGGGATCCCCAATGCGCATTCCGGCAGCGTCGCGGGCAACCAAATCTCGATGCCATGCGCCTGGTTCACCCATCGCCCGTAATTCACCAGCGCCTCCTGAAAAATCCCGTAGCTTTGCTCACGACTGACTTCGAGAGCAAAATCGCGCCCTGATTCGCAGGGAGCTTTGTATAGCCTGACGTATACAAAACCGTTGATATTTCTGAGCGCCTCGATAATCTTACGACGCTCGTGCGTGCCAAGGTTGGTTGGAAAAGACGGACGAACATTATAGGTGCCAGGGTAGCTCAGTGGTAGAGCAGGGGACTCATAAGCCCTTGGTCGGGAGTTCAACTCTCCCCCCTGGCACCATTTTTTTGTATGGGAGCATACGTATACGTGCTGCGATCTCGGTCCGGGCGGTTCTATTACGGATCGACCACTGATCTGTCCCGCCGTCTGGAGGAGCATCGTCGGTGTCACACCTACACGACGAGCCGCGATGCGCCGTGGACGCTGGTGGTCAGTCGCGAACTGGTTTCACTCACAGAAGCGCGTGCGTTGGAGCGACAGTTCAAGAAGTGGAAGAATCCCCAGCGGGTGTTCGCATGGTTCGGTCGGTAGAGCAGCCCCGACACAGAGTGTCGGGGTTGGTCGGGAGTTCAACTCTCCCCCCTGGCACCAATTTATTACTCGGGAGCATGGGCTGACGAACTTCGTCTCCAGTAGGGCCGAATCACAAGGAATTTCATTGCTCGGACAGTTTCTGATCGAGTTCTCGTTGCATGGTCTGGCAGGCGTCGGCGATTTGCTTTCGCAAGTCTCTCGCCTCCTCCGCCGTTAAACGGCGATGGACCTCGATTTTCAACGCAAAACGAAAATATTCGCTCATGCATTCCTGGCTGATGGCGATCCGGGTTTGACTCATGTCTTTCTCCTTTGCGGGCGCAAGGGCGCGTATCGTGCATCCTAACCAGCTTAGCCGGCTCCGCAAGAACGTTCGGGCTCTGACTGGAAAAGGCCTTGCTTTGCGGCGGGGTGGCTGGTTACGCTGCAGGCCGCCGGCATGAAAAAAACGATCGTCCACGTCCTGTCCACCAGCTACGCCGGCTCCCATTATTTGTCACTGTTGCTGGGCAGTCACTCGAAAACGCTACACGCGGGCGAGTTGTTCCAGTTGAAGCGCGAGAAGGGTATGATGCTGAAGGAAGTCTACTTCACCTCCAGTCCGGTTTTAGAAGGGATCGACTCGCACAACATCCGCGACGTTTACGACATCATTCTCTCTCGCATCGATCCGCACATCGAAGTGTTGGTGGACACCTCCAAAGTTCTCCGTGGCTGGACCGAGATGTTCGTCCGGGACGACCGCCACGAACACAAGTACCTGCACTTGATCCGCGACCCTCGGGCCTTGGTCCGCCGGTGGATGGCACCGCAGGGCCGAACGAACCCGTGGCGGATACGATGGAAGTTGCTGCGTTGCTGGCCGCAGGTCCCCGCTCGGGCCGCTTTCGGAGATGTGGAGTCCATTCTGATGTACCGCTGGCTGCAGCAAAACAGGACGATCACACGGTTTATTGCTCAACATCGGCTCGATGCGAATCTGGTGACTTACCGGGATCTGGCCAAAGACACCGCGGGCGAAGTACGGCGTTTGATGGAGTGGATCGGATTATCGTTTGAACCCGTCCAGCTCGAGTATTGGGATCGCGAACACATCGGCACGCAGAAGCGAAAGTACGATTGGGTTAAAGAACAGAAGACCCACTACTTCGATTTGCGCTGGAAGACGGAGCTGCCGCAAGAGGCTCAGGAGCGGATCGTCGCTGACCGCTGGATCAATGCTTATCTGAACGAGTTGGGGTTGACGTTCACGGAAGAAGGGTTGATGGCCACCAGCAGCTGCAATCCCTATGTCCCGCGGACGTAAGCGGCGGCAGCGTTTTCAGCAGGCGGACGCCGCTATGGCGGACAATGATCCGAATCTGCGCGCTGCTTTTCCCAGAGGAATGCGTACTTGGCAAACGTGCCGACCATGCTCATAAACGAAATGATCCAGCCGCGCCAGCCGTCACGCCAGCCCTGTCTCAATACCAGGTGCTTGAAGAAATCCCACCACGGCCAGACGACCAGATAGTACCAGCGGAATCGTTTCCCGCTGCGCGCGTACGAGTCTGCCATTGTGCGGGAGTTGCTGATGACGTTCTGGAAATGGTCATGCAAATCGGCTAGCGCGTAGTGAAGCAAATCGCCTTCAAGCCGGGCTGTCGGGCCGACAACCGTGAGTTGATCGTGGGGATCGAGTCCTCGCCACTCTGCCTGGTCCTTTCGCACGAGCCGCAGCCGCCATTCGGGATACCAGGCATGCCAAATCCAGCGGCCAAGGTAGAAGGTGCGCCTGTTCACGTAAAAACCCGTCTGCTCAGGTTCACCGTCTGCGAAGAGTTTGCGAATGGAATTGGCCAGTTCGGAGGACACCACTTCGTCGGCGTCCACGCAGAGCACCCACGGCTGGGAGCATTGGCGCAATGCGATATTTTTCTGCGCTACATGCCCTCGCCATGGGTTGAAGCTGAAAGATGCGCCGTACTGTTTGGCGATTTCCCCGGTGCTGTCAGTCGAGCCCGAATCAATCACGACGATTTCAGCCGCCAGTCCCTGCAAGCTTTCCAGGCAACGCGGCAGCTTGTTTTCCTCGTTGAGCGTGATGATCGCTACCGAGAGCGGCAGTGGGTTTTGCGTAGCCACGGCGAATCAGGTCGAGGCGTTGGGTTTCGTCGCAATGAACGCGTAGCGGGCATGCGTCAGCCCATTGACCACTTTATTGAAGAGATACTTTGGGCCGCGGGCAAGGTTGACGCGCTCCGCCTTGACTTTCAGACCTGCTTCGTCAAAAAAGTGGAGGTACTCGGCCAGACTGTAGATATGCTCGTTCACGCCGGCCTCGACGAGTCGGCTTTGGGTTTTCGAGAGTTTCCTGAATTGAATCAGCGGCTGCACCGGCTCGCGAATCGCCACGAACTGGCCCGCGTGACGCAAGACCCGCTTGACCTCCCGGAGCACCGCCACCATGTCCACGGCGTGATGCAACACAGCCGAACAAACCACGAAATCAAAGCGGTTGTCGGGGAAGTCGAGCTTGTGGAAGTCCCCCGGCATTCGCGTGATTTTGCCCGCGTTCGCCCCCAGCATGTCAAACACCTTCGGTGCCAATTCCTGCAGCAGTTTGGGAGAAAAATCCATCGCCACGATTTTCTCCACCGCCGGCAGCTTCGACAGTTCGGCACTGAACCAACACGTGCCGGCGCCGATCTCCAGCAGACTGCCGCGAAACTGCAATCCACATCTCTGGGTCAGGAACGGCAGGAACTTCGGGAAATCCTCGCGCACGCAACGCAGCCACTCGGTTTCACTCCCGAACTCGGTGGCCAGATGCCCCTCGGTTTCCCGAAAGGCCAGTTCGGTATCGTGGGCCAACTCGGAGAGGTAGCTCTGCCTCTCGACATAACGTGATTCTGACATCGGTCGTATGGTAGGGCCGACGGGGAACCCAGACAAGCGGGAAAGCAATCCGATACAGAAGGTCCAGGTTTGGATTTGTGTTTGCTTGCGGGCAAACGTGAAGCTATTTTCGGCGCGTGCGTCAACCCGGTTTGATGGAGACCAACAAACCCTCTGGGCGTTCTGACTGGGAGGAGGTGTGCTGCCCAACCTGCGGCCCTGAGGCCGGCAGCCAGCTCCTGTTCCGGCGGGACGATGGTCATGGGATCCGGTCATGCAACGGTTGCGGACTGATGTTTGTGTCGCCTCGTTTCACCCCCGACAGACTGGCTGCGATCTATGAAAGTGATGATTGCTCCAATGTCTCCGTATTCGAGAATTTCGATTACGAGCAATGGAAACAGCAGACTGGTTTCGTCGTCAACTCCCTGTCCAGTTATAAGGTCAAAGGCATGCTCCTGGACTTGGTGGAGCAATACGTTCCGCCGGGAGCGCGTGTGCTGGATGTCGGTTGCGGTTTTGGGCTGACAGTGCTCGAGGCGAGCAGGCGCGGCTATCGAGCCGAGGGGATCGATATTTCCCAGCGCTTTGTGAACCTGGCGCGAGAAAAACTGGGTCTCTCTCTCCGCCAAGGGCGCTTGGAGGACGCGCACCTGGAAACCGGCGCTTACGAAGGGGTGATTTTCTGGGACGTGCTGGAGCATGTGCATAATCCGTTGGAGATTCTCACAGAAATCGGGCGAGTCAGTCGTCCCGGCGGTTACCTTTTTGGCCAGGTACCCAACTGGCGCGGTTTAACCAACCGCTACAAGACATTCCTGAACCGCCACGGCTTTTCGCGAAAGCAGTTCAAACATTTCGGTATCCCGCATCACGTCTTCAGTTTCGATGAAGGCAGCTTGCGGCGGATGCTGGAGAGATGCGGATTCGAGATCGTGTACTGCCGCTCCTGGTCGAAGTTGAAATACGCGTTGAACCCGTCGCCGTTGTCCCGTTGGTTTCACGAGACGCTGGAGCGTCGCAACCTCGCCGATTATCTGACGTTCGTGGCGCAGCGGTCGTGCTAGCGTTCTGTCCCGATGCTGCCTTGACAGTCGTGACGAGTGCGGCCTCCACTGGTCCGGGGCACGCAGCAGCGTACCACCTGTATAATAGCGACGGGCACACGACACTACGCTGCGAGCCGCCGGTTGACGGTTTTGTGCAGCGCCCCTATGATGGCCGCGTGATCCGGATCAAGCACGCGCAAATGCGATGGGAACTCGCGCCAGAGTTTGAAGCGTTGCTGCCGCAACTGCTGCAGCAATCCGGTGAGCCTGTCAAAATCTCTTCGGCGACGACCGTCATGCGGCATCGGCTGGCGGGCCGCGAGTTTTATCTGAAGCGCTATTTTCACGAGCGGCGTGGACTGGCGCCCGTGGCCTATTTCATCCGCGCGGACAAATGCCTACGGGAATGGACGCATGCTCCGTTGCTCCAACAGCGCGGTGTCGCCGTGGTCCCGCACCTGGCGCATGGCGAACGCTGGAGCGGGCGCGGGCTGATGGAAAGTGCGCTTGTCTCTGAAGGTCCCGCTGGTTATGAATCCTTGACGGCGCTTGCCGATGTCACCGCCGCGGAAATACAGCATCCGCTGGGTGAGTTCGTCCGTCGGATGCACGACGCAGGTGTGCTGTACCTCGACATTTCGCGCCAGAACGTGTTGTACTCGGCGCATGACCGGGCGTTTTGTCTGATCGACGTGGACAAGGTTTCCGTTCATTCATCGCTGACGGATGAACGGCGGCGCGAGAACCTGGCCTTCTTTCAATCCTTCATGCCGTTGACGGCGGCATTCTTTGAAGGATACGGACACGGCTTTGTGGCACACGCTTCCGTGATCGCCCGGCACGCAGAGGCGATCCGGCAAGCGCGGCTGCGCCAATGGGCGCGGCGTTGCCTGGCACACACCAACCGCGTCGGCGTTCATCGTTTGGGCGGACTGAAGTGGCACGTGCGGCTGGAGTTTCTCGACGACCAATTGAGGCGGTTGTTGGCAAGTCCCGATGGTGCCGCCAATGGCTTCGTTGTGCATCGGATGCGTTTTCGATCGGCGAAGGCCGCGTACCGGGAGGCGTATCACCGGGAACTTTGCGGCCAACGGACCGCCCGGCCCGTTGCGGCCGCCGACAAGCGGGTGCTCGGGATCGTCTGGCGCGGTTACTTCATCGCCAAGATGCCGTAGCCTGCGCTAACCCCGATCCTTGACCCGCTCGAACACCGCCAGATGCAGCGTGTGCACGACGGGCAACTGGGCGAAATCCTTCACCAAGCGGAACCCGCATGCCTCAAAGTAACCAGCCACTTCCGCCAGCGGCGTCGCGTAGCGGTGCGACTCGCGGCCCGTGATTTTGCGCTTCAACGAAGTGACCGAGCGCGGACTGAAATACGACAACACCACGAACTGCGCGGCGACGCGGCACAACTCGGAGACGACGCGCTGCCGAATCTCCATGCTTGGAAAATGATGGAAGAGGCGGAAGCACACGACGCTGTCGAACGCGCGATCCGGCAACATCGATCGTTCGAGGTCCTGTTTCTCAACCGGGCAGGCCAAGCCCTCCTGGGCGAGGTTCTGGCGTGCAATTTCGATCATCGAATCGGATAAATCCGCTGCCGTCACGGCGTAGCCCTGCCGCGCCAGGTGAATTGCCACGCGTCCGCCGCCGCACGGCGCATCGAGCACGCGATGCGTCTTCGGAATCAGCGCAAACGCACTATCAATCAGTCGCATCTCGGCGCGATGTTTGCCGGGCTTGCGTTGCTGATATTTCAGCGACTGCTTGTCGTCGTATTGTGTGCGCGCTCGATAGCTGGTGGCGCTGGCAGATTTCATTCAACCTCGCACGCCACACGAAACCCGCGGATGTCTTTGACATCGTGCGGAGATTCGCCATCGCGGAAGGCGCAGCACGGTCGGGTGAGGGCCGTGTTCCAGCCACCGCCCATGTCCACGCGGCAGTGCCCAGTGGGCGGCCCTCGGGGATCGACCGCCGGCTCGTCCGTGAACCACGAAAACCAGTCCACAACCCATTCCCGCGAATTGCCGATCATGTCGTACAGCCCCCACGGATTCGGCGGGTAGGAGCCGACGGGAGCAGTGAATTCGTACCCGTCGTCGCTCCACTTGAAGTGTCGGTCTCGTTGCTCTCGTGAGCCGGGGCCGCCGAGGTTGGCCTTGGTACGGTCGAGAATATTGTCGCCCCAGTAGGTGCGCGTGGTGGTGCCGGCCCGGCAAGCGTACTCCCACTCGGCCTCGGTCGGTAGCCGATAGAGCCGTCCTTCCTTTTCGGAGAGCCAGCGGCAAAATTCCTGCGCCTTCCTCCAAGAGATCGGCTCGACCGGATGGTTGTCGTATTCGGCCCCACGCTGGTAGGAAGCGCGGTGATGAACGTGGCTCGGATCAAACAACTCGTACTGCTTGTCGGTTGTCTCGAACACGGCAAGATAATAACTCCGCGTCAATCGCACCTCGTGCTCGGTGAACTTCCCCTCGTGGTGTTTGACGTCGGGTTCAGCGTAGCCGTATGAGCCCGTCACCCGCATTTGCTGCGCATTGAACTGATCCCGGGTGGGGGGCAGCCCCGGTTCGGCCTCCCGCGCGAGCGAATCAGGCAGACCCATGCGAAACGTGCCCGGCTCGATCCGCACCAACTTCATCCCAATCGAGTTGACGAAATACGCAACGCGCAGCCGCTTCAGCCCCTCCGGCGTGGCGGCTTCGACCTCGACCGTCTCGTTCGTCCACGGCACCGGTGGCTTGGGCCAATGCGAGCGGTCGGCGGGCGGCAAGTCTTGCATGGACGCCACGAAATGCCACCGCTGACGGTACCAGTAGTTCAGGCGGTCGATCAGCAAATACAGTGCGCCTGCGAAGATCAGACCCACGCCGAACGTAACGAGGATTCTAGTGTTTCGTCTCATGGATAAAGCACCACAGAGGGTAGCGGCTCGAAATGGCGCGGGCAAGCGGATTCGCTGCGCGGTCCGACTTCGCCGCATTTTTTCAGATCGCACTGCAGCGGTTCGACTCATTTCGCTTTGTAGGTTCCCAAAGGCTGCTCATGTGTTTCCCATCGCGCGCAGGCTATCGGTTGGACAACAACGCTGCTTTCTTTGTAGTCTATGCGCATGGATTCGTCTGCGAGCGTCGGTTTTGTGCCACTTTGGGCCAAGCGCGTCACGTGGCTGGCGGCGGTGGTGTGGATCGTTGGGCTGGGCATCAGCACCGTGTATCGCGCCGGTCCGTATCAGGTTGGGGCCGACAAATCCGGCCTGCAAGAGTTGAGTCGATTGGAAAAACGTCTTGGATTCAGTCTGGATCAGAATGGCAGCAAGTTCTGGGGGTCGCATGTCCACCGCACTGATTTCTCCATTTATACCGCCGTGGGCCGTGCCATTATCGATGGGACGGACATCTACGAGGCTGAGAACATTCGCGGCTGGCATTACAATAATGCGCCCGTGTTCGGCCTGCTGTTCGTGCCGTTCGCGGTGATGCCGCTGTTCTGGGCCGCACTGATCTGGTATGTGCTCTCCGCGACGATGGTGATTGCTGCCATCATTTTCTGCGTCCGCATGGTGCAACAGGACAGTGTCGCCATGGGCGAACCGTTTTGGCTGTACGTGATCCCGCCCGTTCTGTTGATCTGGCCGTTGATGTCGGCGCTGGCGCGCGGGCAGATGACGCCGTTCATGTTCGCGCTGGTGATGGCGGGCTTGTACTGCCAGTGGCGCGGGCGGGAGTGGCTGGGCGGCAGCGTTTTGGCGGGGGCAATCTTGATGAAGATTTTTCCCGTGCTTCTGCTTCCCTACTTTGTCTGGCGAAAGCGGTGGCGCTTTGTGCTGGCCACACTGCTCGCGGTCGTGCTGGGCGCGCTGGTGGTGCCGGCGGCTGCGTTGGGTTGGAACACCAACGTGAAATATCTGCAAGAATGGGGCAGCATCTTGCAGCGGCCCATGTTCGAGCAAGAGCGCAGTGAGGATTCGCGCTTCGGTGAATTGAGCAGTCCCGATCTGGTTCGCAATCAGTCGCTGCAGGCGGTGCTGAAGCGGATCACGAAGAGTTCCAGTGCGCGCTGGTTTGCTGCCGCCATCGGATTGGCGATGGCCGCGGCCATGATCGCGGTTGCGTTGCAGGTTCGCGAGAAAAACCAATTGCTGATCTCGTCCACGGTCATCGTTTGGGCGGTGCTGATGTCGCCGGTGTCGTGGTCGCATTACTTCATGCTGCTGATGCTGCCTGTGGCCGCGGCGACATGGATGGCGATCCTGGAGCAGGATGTGTCCACGCGGCGCGTGGCAGTGATCACGTTGGTCGGCTTCGGCGTTCTGGCGCTCAGTTCGGCGGGAAGCCGCGCGCTGCAGGTTTATGGCCCCATTTGTTGGGGAACGATGGTGCTGTGGGGAGGGTTGCTGCTGTGCGCGCGTGGGAGCCGCAGTTTTTTGAAGTAGATCGAATAATAAGGAAAATCACCGCGTTCTTCCGAAGGCCGAAACTTCCAACGCTTGTAAAACCACATCCAGTATTCTGGTCGCTCGCGAATCACTTGTTCGCAATAACTGAGACATGACTGACTGATGGAGCGCAGGTCATTCATATGGTTGCCTGTTGGCGTAAAAGGGATTTCGGGGCCGTACGCGAGCTGCACGCGTCCATCCGGCAACGGATAGGCCACGCTCCCCACAATCACTGCGCCGGTGTGCAACGCAAGGGCGGCTGCAGCCGAGTTGTTAAAGACAGGCATCCCAAAGAAATCCAACCAGATTCCTCCACGGCCCTGCGGCGCGTTCAGATCAATCAGCATGGCGGCGCATCCGCCGCGTTTGAGCGCCTTGAACAGTTTGACCACGGCGAACCGCTGCTGAATTGAGCGGTTTCCCGAGTGCCCCCGCAAGCGGCCGAAAACTCTCTCCACGTGCGGATTCCGCGTTTGCTCCGCGACGACGATCATCGGGATTCCGTAATACGCCGTGGCCAGCCCGAGCAATTCCCAGTCACCGTAATGCAGGGTGATGAAAAGGATGCTTTTCCCGCGTGAGTTGATTTCGCGGTAGCGCTCAAGAATTCCCGTGTCAAGCACTACGAGTTTGTCCAGCGTGTCGCGATTCAGCCGCTGCCCCCAAAACAAACCGAGGAAGGCCCTGGCGAAATTCTGAAACGAGGCGCAAGCGATACGCTCCTTTTCCTGGGCGGACTTGCCTTCGCCAAAAGCGATATCAAGATTGGTAAGGGCCACACGCCGCTCCTTGGACAGGACGAGGTAGGCCAGCCAGCCCAGCGCGTTGGCAACGCGGACCATCGCCTTGCGCGAGAGCAGGGGAAGGACGACGGCCAGCGATTCCAAGGCTGCCGCTTCGAGGCGGTAACGGCAGCGTTTCCAAAACGAGGGAGGTTTCCGTTGCATCTTCGCGTCAGGCTTGCGCCGGCTCCCGTTGCGGACGAGCGTTAGCGACACGGCGCAATTGCGTCGCGCGCATCGGTTCAGCCACCCGCAGGACGAGATCAATGAGTTCTTTGTCTTCGTTTGCCAGCGTGGCGTGGCCGCGATAGCGCAGGAAGAAGCGCAGCCGTTCCGTCCGACGAAAGAATCCTGGCGCGGGCGCGTCCAGCATGGCCAGGTCCTTCGCGCGGCTCCGGTTCTCCATCCACGGCTTCCAGCATCGGCCCTTATGCGAGTCGATTAGAAAAAAATACGCCAACGAGCCGTCGCTGAGCAGAATATTCCGCCAAAAGTAATCGTGGTGAACAAACCTATGTTCGTGCATTCTCCGCGTGTAATCCGCCAGCCGTTCGATCATTTCTCTCCGCAATCTCCGTCGCTCGTCGCGCCCCAGGCTAGGCAGATAATCGCGGATGAACAAATCGAGTGGCAACGGTTCCGGCACGCCTTCACTGATCAAGAATGACCGATGCAACCAGCGTCCGCGCCGCTCTTCGCCATAGGCGACGGCCGCCGGTGCATCCAAGCCCCATTGCCGGAACCGCGCCAGGTTCTCGAACTCGCACCGCACTTTCGAGATTCCGAGGAACGTGCCGCGATAAAAACCGCTCCATCGCAGACGGGAAGTCAGGTAGCAGTACTTTTTGACGAAGAGCACACGGCTCCGCCCCGCTTCGGGCAGTTCGACCCGACGCAGTTCGGTGGCGCCCCCGCCCTTGAGGACGGTCCCGCCAGAAAAAGCATAAACTTTTTCCACGCTGTCCAAGCGGTTGGCGCGAAGCAGCGCGCGCCATTCCGGAGCGATAACGACTTTGTTTCGAGCGAGCATAGCGACTGCTGAGTTTCTGGAGCCGGCCTGGATTTGTCCACCTAAAAGTCCGTGCGGCAATGGCGACCGGCTGCGATGCCCACGTCACTTCTTGAACTGGCGCATTGCTTCCATCGCGGCGACCAGTTCGCTCCGATGCGCCGCCAATGCCGCGCGCTGGTTGGGCAGAGGCACGTCGTTGGTGTCGAGAATCGTGATGTCGGCGTTATACGCTTCCAGCCCGAATGAGATGATCGTGTTCGTACTTACGATCGCTGCCGTGCCCCAACTGGAGATGAAAACGGACGGACGCGGCGCGTTGGTCGTCAGCGGCAGCCCCTGCGTGTAATCGGCAAGAGGATTCTCCGCTCCCATGTACGTCAGCACCGTCGCGGGGACATCCTCGTGGCTCGTCACCCGTTGGATGTGCCGCGGCGCCTCGCCCGGGACGTGCGCAACCAAAAGTGTCCGGGTCTGGTAACGATCAAACGTGCTGTCGTGGCCGAACAAACCCAGTTCGCCGAACGCCTCTCCGTGATCGCCCACGATAAAGACAAGCGTGTTGTCCAGCAAACTTCGTTCTTCCAGCGCGTGGAGCGCGCGCCCCAGTTCCGCGTCAACGTAATGCAGGCTGTTGCGGTAGCGATTCTCCACGAGGCCGAAGTCGCCGCCTTGACGGGCGAGTGTGACATAGTTGATCTCCTCGCTCACCGTGCCCGTGTTGAACACGCCGTGCTCGGGGGGATACCGGTACGGCTGGTGGGAGGCATCGTAAAACAGGAACGCGAAGAATGGCGTGCGCTTTTCGCCGACGAACTTGATGAATTCATCGGTCATCAGGCGATCACGATCCACGCGCGGACAATCCCATTTGTCCGTGACGGTATCGAGCACGTCAACAAACGCAGTGCCGCGAAACTCGGGGAAGTTCAGGTCGGTGCAGGAAAGGATGCGGAATTTGTAGCCCAGTTGCTTGAGCGCGCGGATCAACACCGGGCTGTCGTGCCCGGCCCAGGCGCTTTGCCAGTACGATCCGTGGAGGCCGTAGATCAGGCCGAAAAGGCCATAGCGCGTCGTGTTGCCGCTGCTGTAATTCTCGTCGCCGACGAGATGATTCTCGCCCCAGCGGGCCAACTGTGGCATGACGTCCGGCGTCAGCATGTCGAAGCGCGCGCCTTCGATCGCGACGACGACGACGTTTGGCCGCGGGCCGCCTGCGCGGAAACGGATGGGAGATTTCGGATAATCCAGCGAGTCGCCCGCGCTCATTTGCAGCCGAGGTTTTGGCGTCACGTCCATGCCGAGGACGCGGTGGGCGAATCGCTTCATCGTAACCGTCTGGTAAAGCGGCAGCAGACTTCGCAGTCTCACGACTTCCATGTCATCGCGCAGATCGCCGACGTCGTACACCGCCTTGTCGGCGAAGACGAGGAGCACAACCGCGCCGCACGAGAACGCGAACGCCCGCTTGCTGCGGAAGCGCCCGGCGAAGGAGCGCGTTCGCAATCGCGGAAGCGCGCCCCACGCGAAACCGAACTCCAACGCGAAGATCACGCCAATGGCGGTGGCGGCGGAGGCGACCGTGCCTTTGCCGGCAGTGACGGTGTCGCCCGACCCGGGCGTCGTCAACAGGTTCCAGACCATGCCGTTGAAATGAAAATGCCACAGCGCGTAAATGATCGAGTCCGCGTAGATGAACACGTTGAGAAGCCCGAACAGCAGCGGCGCGATTGTCAGCGTCAACCAGCGCCGCCGTACCAGCAACACCGGCAACGACAGAATCGCCGGGGCAAGCGCGAGCATCGCGAAGTTCGCCGTGTACGCCAACACGGCCGCCGCCCAACCCGTCGGGGAGGTCCCGCTCGGGAGGCTCGCCAGATAGCTGCGCCCGACGACCATCAGCAGCAGCACGTTGAACGCGTACAGATACGCCAGCGCCTCGATGTTTGCGCCCCAAGTGGATTGCGTGCGATTGATCGGCTTCACAGTGACCGCTCACCTCTACTCAACACCGGCCTGCAAATCAAGGCTCGGGAAACTGCCGCCACCGGATTGTAGCCGCGAATCTCATTCGCGGCATTCCTCTGCCGCAAAAACGTTTCGCGGCTACAAAAGGCGTTTGTCCTCTGATTTTTGGCGTGGATAACCTTCGTGGCTCTTGTATCATGGTGCCGTGACACGCACAAAATGCACACGCAAGATCGGCATCCTCGGCGGCACGTTCAACCCGATCCACATCGGCCATCTTATCATCGCGCAGGATGCAATGGAGCAGTTCGGGCTCGATTGCGTGAAGTTCATCCCATCGGCCACGCCGCCGCACAAGAAGTACGAGGGCAACGCGACGGCGGCACAGCGACTGGCGATGGTGCGGCTGGCGATCCGCGGCAACGCGCGGTTCGAGGCGGACGATATAGAGATTCGCCGCGGCGGCACGTCGTACAGTGTGGACACGCTCACCTCATTGCGCCGGCGCGATCCGCAGGCGCAATTTTACTTCATCATCGGCGCCGATTCGCTCCAGGAACTGCACCGCTGGCGCGAGGTTGGGCGGCTGGTTCGGCTGTGCACGTTTGTGATCGTGGTGCGGCCTGGATTCGAGCCGCGGCGCGTGGTTGACCCGAAGCTGGACGCGGCGACGCGTCGGCGACTGCGCCAGCACGTGTTGAGGGGGCACGCGTGCGACATCGCGTCGCGCGACATTCGCGCGCGGGTTGCGCGGGGCGAGTCGATACGTTATCTTGTGCCTGATGCCGTGCTTCAGTACATTAACCGCCACAAACTATATCGCTAAAGGAGGCTAACTCACATCGACGCTCGCAAACTGGCCAAACTCTGCCGCGAGATCGCCCTCGACAAGAAGGCTGAAGACGTCGTGATTCTCGACGTGCGGAAGATTTCCTCAGTGGCCGACTATCTTTTCATCTGCTCGGGCAACTCCGAGCCGCACTTGAAAGCCATTTCCGACGAGATCGCGCGGCGGCTGCGCGACGCGGGCGTGCGCCCGCATCACCGCGACGGTTATCCGCCCAGCCGCTGGATCGTGATGGATTACAACGACGTGATGCTGCACATTTTCCATCCCGCTTTGCGCGAGCACTACGGCCTCGAACAACTCTGGGGCGACGCGAAAAGAGTGAGGTAGCCGGCAGCTTTTTGGAGTGCGCCAACTCGATGGCGCCTTGCCGTTTCGCTTACCAAATGCCCAGTAGTTTCTTGCCGGCTTCGGTGATCATGCTCTGGTTCCACGGCGGATCCCAAACGATCTGCACGTCGGCTTCTTCAACGCCGGGAACGGCGAGAAGCCGGTCGCGCGCCTGAGCGGCGATTGCGGGTCCCATGCCGCAGCCCATCGCGGTCAACGTCATCTTCACGTCCACGCGGCTGCGGCCCGTAGAAACGGGAGACAACTTCACGTCATAGACGAGGCCAAGGTCAACGATGTTGACGGGGATTTCCGGGTCGTAGCACGTTTTCAGCATCTCCCAGATTTCTTTCTCATCGGCGGGGCCTTTGTGCTCCGCAGCCGCAGCGGCAGAACCGCCGGGCGCCAGCGGCACGCCGTCCTTGAGAAGCGCGCCCACGTCCTTGTTCATCACCTGCACGAGACCGAACGAAGGGACCTGGAACGTGACGTTGCCGCCGAGCGTCTGGCCGACGTGCGCCTGCGTGCCCTTGGGCACGGTGATCTTGTTGCCGTAGGGAATCTGCGTCGCCTCGCAATCGCGGGCAAACGTGACAACATCGGATTGCCGAAGACTTTCGACAGTATTCATCGCGGTGCTCCTTCTGAAATGGACCCGGTTGACACAACAACTCTAGACGCGGTCGCGTGTCGTGTCGAGTAGGTTTTCGGTGATCATTAACAGTTGGCTTTCGGCTGCGTGGAATGTTGTAGCCGCGAAACCCTTTCGCGGCGGGGATGGCCGCGAATAAGATTCGCGGCTACAATCTCAGCCGGGTCACATCTGCTCGATCACGTCGATGCCGAGAAGGTTCAGGCCGCGCTTCATCACGTCGGCGGTGAGTCGACAGAGTTGGAGACGCGAGGAACGAGTCGGCTCGGCGGATTGGATGACCGAACAATTGTCGTAAAACACGCTGAATTTGCCCGCGAGATCGTAGAGATACGCGGTCAGCCAATTCGGTTTGTCGTCGTCCATCACGGACTGAAGCGTCTCGGCGAACCGGAGAAGATGTTTCGCCAGGTCGAGTTCGGCGGGGTGATCCAAGGTGAATGTGGGAGCGGCCTTTGTGCCGCGATCTTCGGGGCGCTGAGGCCCCTCCCACACTCCTGCCTTCCGGAAGATGCTTTGGACGCGCACGTAGGCGTATTGCATGTACGGCGCGGTGTTGCCTGTCATCGCCAGCATCTTCGGCCAACTGAATACGTAATCGGTCGTCCGATTCTGCGAGAGATCGGCGTACTTTACCGCGCCGATGCCGACGGCGCGTGCGATTTGCTTCCGTGTTTCCATGGGGAGATCGGGATTTTTCTCCGTCACAACCGCCAGTGCGCGTTCTTCGGCCTCATCCAGCAAATCAGTCAGTTTCACGGGAGCACCCTCGCGCGTCTTGAGCGGTTTGCCGTCTTCGCCGAGAATCGAACCGAAATACACGTGCCGCAGGTCGGGGACATCCTTCCACCATTTCCGCGCCGTGGCGAACAACTGCTGGAAGTGAAGTTTCTGGCGGGCATCAGTCACATAGACGATTTCATCAGGATGCCACTGTTCGATGCGATACTTGATCGTCGCCAGATCGGTTGTGCCGTACAGGAACGCGCCGTCGGCTTTCCGAATGAGGAACGGCGCGGTCTTCTTCAGTTCTGGATCGTCCTCGAAGAACGCGCACATCGCGCCTTCGCTTTCGCGCGCGATGCCTAGGCGCGTCAATTCCTCGACAACGCCTGCCAGCATCGGATTGTAAAAGCTTTCGCCGAGCGTGTGGTCGAACGTCACGCCGAGCCGTCGGTACGTTTTCTCGAACTCCTGCATCGAAAGATCAATGATCTTCTGCCAGATCGCTCGGTTCTCCTTGTCACCCTGCTGCAATTTGACCAACTCGGCTTTCGCTTCGTCGCGCAAATCTGTGCGGTCGTTAACAAACTTGTAGAGCCGCTCGAGTTCGGCGATCGGATCGGCGGCGAGCGCCTTGTCGTCACGGAACTTCTTCCAGCCGACGATGAGCATCCCGAATTGTGTCCCCCAGTCGCCGATGTGATTGTCGGTGACGACGCGACGGCCGAGAAACCGCATCACGCGCGCGAGCGAATCGCCGATGATCGTCGAGCGGATGTGGCCGACGTGCATCGGCTTGGCGACATTCGGCGAACTGAAATCGATTACGACGGTCTTGGGGTTGGTGCCGGACGGGACGCCGAGGCGTTCGTCTCGCGCGGCAGCGGCGACCCGTTCGGCGACGAAAGACGGCTTCAGGCGAAAGTTGATGAAACCCGCGCCGGCGACGGTCGGCTTCTCAGAGACGGCATCTACTTTTAATTGCGCGATGATTCTCTCGGCGAGCGCGCGCGGGTTTTCCTTGCGCTGTTTGGCTACGGCCATGACGCCGTTGGCCTGATAGTCGCCGAACTTCGGGTCGGCGCACGGTCGAATCAGCGCAGGCGCGCCGAGAACACGCTCGATGGCGTCGGAAAGGATTTCTGGCGCGGTCGGCATGTGTGATCAGGCGGCAGCGCGGAAGACGGCGAACATTTCCTCGGCGGTCCGGGCGTTCTCCAATTGCTGGCGGCGTTCCTTGTCGCTGAGGAAACGGGCGAATGCGGAAAGCGTCTGGAGGTGGCGTTGGAATTGGCCTTGCGGCGTGAGGAAGAGCACGCAGAGTTGAACGGGCTGGTTGTCCAGCGCCTGGAAATCAATCGTCGGATTCAGCCGCGCGACAATGGCGACGACGTCCTGGATGCAATTGACGCTGGCGTGGGGGAGGGCGACACCGTAGCCGATGCCGGTGCCGTTGTTGGATTCGCGGTCTTTCACCGCTTTGCAGACAGCAGCGCGATCTTCAGGTCGAATCTTCCCCTTGCGGACCAGGAGATCAATCAGCGATTCAATCACTCCCCAACGGTCCCCGGCAGAGATCTGCGGGACAACCTGGTCCAAACTTAAGATTTCCGTGAGGTTCATCCTTTGTGGCTGACGAAAGCTGCTACATACTGCCACAGCGTCACCAGCTTGTCGAGAGTCCAACCGTAGGCGAGGAGACAATTGTGCCCGAAGCTGCCCGCCAGCGCGGCGGTGGTGATACTGCGCGAAAGCAATGTGGCGGTCAGGATAATCGTCAGCAGGTTCATTAAGTAGATCACGACGGCAGAGAACAACACGCCCTGTGACCGGACATCGGGCTGGCGCACGCTCAACAGCATCATCAGCGTGAACGTCACGTGAAAGCTCCAGCCGAGGCCGATCAGAAAGAACAGCACCCACAGGTATTCCGTCAGATTCCAAAGGGCGTGCGCGATGAAGAAGAGAATGATGAACAACATCGCGTAGAACGGGAAAAAATACGGGGCGAGCGTGATGAACCAATTGGTCTTGCTGGTTTTGACCTGACCGCCTGTCTTCTTTACCTTAAGTCCGCTGACCCGCGCCCCCATCATCAGTGCCCAGAGTGCGTGGGTCAGTTCGTGGCCGAGGACATATGTGCGCATGGGTTTCGGCAGCAGGGCGAAGATGGCCAGCCAGACGGCGTAGCCCGCGCCGAAAGCCACGGCGAAAAGATGTGAAGCCGCCGCTTGTGGTCCGAATGCGAACTGGTGTCCGAGTTGCCACGTGCTCATCGTCAGCGCGGCACACGCCGGCAACAGAAGTGTGGCAACCAAGAGCTTAAACCATTTCATCCAGCCAGACCCTGCCCGAAGTTGCGTCCGTTGAGAAGCGCAAAAAGCCCTTGCTGGCACCCGTTGTAGATGCGCTTCTGCGAAGCGCAGCCAGTTGGTTTTCCAAAGACCTTCGGCGCTTCGCAGAAGCGCCGCTACACCATTTTTCGACACCCTGTTATACACTGAGAATAGCAGCGTTTTCGTCCCGGCAAGTAATTCCCGGAGCAGACGAGGAAAGTGTTTTTCACGGTTGACTTTTGGGGGTTGGCCGGTAAGATGTCGCGCCGTTCAACGAACAGGAAAGAAATCAAACAATGCCACGAACACGTTCTGCCGCCAAACAGGCGCGCGCCAGCAAGCGCCGCCAGTCGCACAACAAATCCATCAAGTCGGAGATTCACACGCTGGAACGGAAATTCCTCGCCCTGATCGATGCCAAGAAAGCGGCGGAAGCGACAGCGGCTCTGCGCGATCTGACTTCTGCGCTGGACAAGGCGGCCAAATCGAAGGTTGTTCATCGCAATCTGGCTGCCCGTAAGAAATCGCGGTTGGCGGCACGCATCAAAGCGTTGGCACCGGGAAAAACCGAGCAAGGGAGTGGTGGAGTGGTGAAGTAATCCGCGGTTTGTAGCGGCGGTCTGCGACCGCCGTTCCTGCATGTTCGGCGCTCGTAGAGCGCCGCTACAAAAAACCCCTACCAGCTTTCCACCAGCAGACTGACCACCTGACGTGCCAGATCGTCGGCGATCAAAGGCAGGGCTTGTTCCTCCGCGCTCTGCAAGTCATCCCCGATAAACGTGTCCGCACTGCCAGTGACGACGGTGGGTTGGAGCACCACTTTGCCCGTCATGCGGTCACGAGCTTCGACTTGTGCGTCGATGCTGATGCGAAACTCACGGGGCGTGGCCGCCTCGGTGCGCAGGGCCCGCAAAGCGGAGCGCCGATAACGCAGAATCTGGCCGGTTACGATGATATCAGCGCTCTCCTTGGACTCCACGCGGAGCGTGCCATCGGATTGCAACCGCTTGATGATCCCGTTGGTGACCTGGGCTTCGAGTTGGGGCTTCAACGTCTTGTTCTTGAACATCGGGATGGCGACCGATTTGTAATCGGCCTTCAACACCGGGCCAAGGTGATAGCCCATGCAGCCGAGGCATAGGAGACAGCAGAGAATACTCAGGGCACAGCGGCTCATGGCGTGTTGGTTGACCCGCTGGCTTGAGGCGTAAGCACCGCGACTTTCTTTTCGGCCAGATTCGCCCAGTCTGACTTCGGGTCTTGCTCGATCACTGCGTTGTAGTAGATGATCGCCGCCCTGTAATCTTTCTTCTTCTCGTAAAACTGGCCGATGCTGAACAACCCCTTGGATTGTTCCTGCTTCAGACCGGCGAGCAGCTTCTCAGCCGTAGCGGCCTTGTCGCTGTTCGGGTAGCGGATCAGGAAGTCGTTGACGGCGGCAATCGACTGGTTCGCCGCGTTCTGATCGTATTCGGCACGTTTCGCCTCTTGTTTGTACGCCCAACCGATCTGGAACTGCGCATTCTCGGCCAATGGATGTTGCGGGTAATGCTCCAGCAGTTTCTCGTACGCATGCACCGCGCTGATGTATTCCTTCTGTTTCTCGTAAGCGAGGCCGATGTGGTACTGCGCTTCCGGCCCGACCTTGCTGTACGGGCCGTTCTTGACAATCTTCTCGTAAATCTCAATGGATTTGTCGAGCGCGGGGAAAATCTTGAACACCCACACCTTGTGCTTTTCACCTGCCAGGAACAGATTTGCGATCTCAAACTCGCGCTGGAGCGCCGTGTCGAAGTACGGGCTGTTGGGGTTTTTCTCGATCAGTTCCTGATACGTCTTGTACGCCTTGTAGTAATAACCGAGAGCACTGAGGGATTCTGCGAGTCCGAGGCGTGCCTCTTGCGCGGCGGACGAAGTGGGCCAGCGTCGGATCAGCCTTCGGTAGGACGAGAGGGCGTTACCGTAATCCTTCTTCGCCTGCAGCTTCTTGCCCAACTCAAGTTGCTCCTGCGGATTGTTTGCGTTGGTGACGCCGGCTCGTTCGTACGTCCAACCTTCGCCCTTCCGCCAGATCAGCGGTGCAGGGCAATTGGTCGGCAGCGCCGTGCAGAACAACCCAATCAAACAGGCAAGCAGTGTGATTCTCTGAATTGGCCTCATGAAATCTCGCCGCGCAGACTACTAGATCGCCCGCTGAGCGTCAAGGAATCCGCCGTGCCGGTGGCGTCCCAATTTGGAGGGCCACGCTCCGTCGTGGCCGCATTCCCCGATTCGCATGACGGGCCGCACGGAGCCTTGCATCGGAGCGGTAAGCGCCTCATACTCCGATCAGGAAAGCGACCATGCGTAAACAGAAGCGCGCATATCAACACTGTTATACGTAGTTGAGGATTAGTGATGCCACTTGCGAAAGGTGCGATCCTTGTTGATGAGTTTGTACGAGCACTTAATGAGAGGTCGGGAGTGCGTGTGGCACGCACGTCCATCTCCCAAAATGTTTTCGAGTTCCGCGGCAAGGGCAAGTGTTTGATGTATATCAAAGGCAGAGCCGAAGCGCCTTATCGCTGGGGCATCACAGCCAATGTCGTTGAGCGACTGAAGCGCCAAGCGCAGCCTTGGGCCGTCGTGCTGCTGTTCGACTGCCATGAGAGTGGGTATCTTCTTCCTGCATCTGATGTCACGTACTACATCCAAACCATCTGGCCGCTTGCAGGCGACGGCGATTACAAGCCAGCCACCGGGAGTTATCTAGGAAGGAATGCGCCGCTTTATTCGCTGGAAAAGTTTGTCACTGGCATCGAGAGGCTTGGAAACGTATAACAAGGTCACTGGAGCTAACGGGTGTCCGCTGGCGCGGCCACCCGTAGCTCAATTGCGGCGTTGGCTGGAAGAGGAGACTCACGATGAAACGAAGGATAGGTCTGGCGGCGGTTGCGATGTGCTCATTGGTTGTTGGGTGTGCCACCCCATATCAGGCCAGCTCGTTCCGGGGCGGGTACTCGGAAACGCACTTGGCACCAGACGTATTTCGAGTTTATTTCCGTGGCAATGCGTACACCTCCATGGAGTGCGCTCAAGATTTCGCCCTACTGCGGGCCGCCGAACTCACGACCCAGCATGGGTTCGGTTACTTCGCCGTAATTGACGAAAGCTCTTCCACATCTGTTTCCAGTTTCTCGCCGCCAGCCGGCCATGCAGTCACATCGGGATCTGCGTCCGCCAACGGGGATTCAGCGACATTTTCGGATCAGACGACATACTATCAAGGCCATGCGCACCTGATGTATAAGCCAAGAACTGGGTTGCTGATCAAGTGTTTCGCCACGAAGCCTGAAGACATCTATACATTTGATGCGGCTTTTCTGCTGCAGTCCCTGAGAGGGAAGTACCGAGCGCAATGACGAGATGCTTAATTCGGTGGAGCTAGGGATTCCTCGGAATGAGTCAAATCACACTTTCAACGTTGGCAGGGAAGCCCGACGAATTCTTTGAGATCAATGATGATGAAAAAGCGAAGCGATTGTTGTTAGAATTAGGCATCATTAGCAGATTCAACAAGAATCCGCCTTCGGACAAGCCAACGACTCAGTTTGTTGCATACAACGAAAACCCCACCCACCACATACTCGCACTGTTGTACCTGGGATGCGAAGAACAACGCGGCAATGGGTATCTTGTCCATTGCCTGCCCAAAAGCCGCGTCTCCCAGAAGGAGTTTATCGCATTCATTGAGAAGTTGACTGGAGTGACGCAGGCAACAATTTTAGGCGGGAACATGTTTTGCATTGGCGGGTCGAGCAACTGATTTCAAATTACGACAACGCTGGACTGAGGCTTGCATCGGAGCGGTAAGCGCCTCATACTCCGATTAGGAAAGCGAGCATGCGTAAACAGAAGCACCCATATCAACACTGTGCGCAATGAGCACGGATCAGTTCCAAATCTACATGTTTCATTTTCGATGTCCAATCTGCGCCGCATCCCCTGGCAGAGTTTTACTGAGAGACTACCTACGCGGTTGGAGTGAGACCTCACCGGAACGGTTGTATTCGCTGCTAGGAATTTTCGGAGGTTCGCTGGGCGAGGTACGGACTGGTGAATCGCGTTGGCTGACAAAGAAGTTTGCCGTGGCTGCTGGTCGAGTGCAGGACACGCTAGAAAAGCTTCAGTTCGAGCCGGCGTTAACATTAGATTCCTCACTCCATCGCACCGGAACTGGTTCTCTTCGATTCGATGCACCGTGTCCAGTATGCAAGACTCCGCAAGGCGCACGCCAGCAGGAGAAGTATTTCACAGATTGGAGGCACGCCTGCAAGGTTCAGACCGGTAATCTGCTTTACGAGACCGGCCTCATTCTATGGGCCGTTCTTCTTGGCTTGCCAACGTGGGCACCAGGTAGTTTTCTGGAGCGACTGAACGATCTCCGAGCGGATATTCGGCGTGCAGGCAAAGATATGTCGCTGTTTGAGTGTCCCCAGTGCGGAAGACTTACAACGTGCCTTTACGGTCATCCAAACCCCCAGCAGACCGGTTTCTGTCGCTGGTGCCTCGACATGGGCGGTGGCCTTGGCCTTGGCTTTACCTTAGACTTTGATCCTGACGGTCGGCCCGTCATCAATATGATGAAGACAGACCACTCTGCACCAGGTAGAAATTCATGGGACATTCTGCCACCGGAGATTACACAAATGATGAGAGCCTAACAATTCGTGGGAGCTAAGCGTACGTTTCCAGCGGCAGACAGGAGCAGACGAGATGACGGTCGCCATAGACGTTGTCCACGCGGCCGACGGCGGGCCAGAATTTATGCTCCCGCGTCCACGACGCGGGGAACGCGGCCTGGTCGCGGGTGTACGGACGATCCCATTTTCCCGAAATCAGCGCGTGAGCGGTGTGCGGCGCGTTCCTCAGAGGATTGTTCACCCGATCCATCTGGCCTGATTCGATTGCCTTCATCTCGGCATGAATTGAAACCATGGCGTCGCAGAAGCGGTCGAGTTCGGCTTTCGATTCGCTCTCGGTCGGTTCGACCATCAGCGTGCCCGGCACCGGCCACGACATCGTCGGCGCGTGAAACCCATAATCCATCAGCCGTTTCGCCACGTCTTCGACGTCGATGCCCGCGCGATTCTTCCAGTCGCGCAGATCGAGAATGCATTCGTGCGCGACAAGGTTCCCGTGACCCTTGTAGAGCACGGGGAAATAAGGTTCGAGCTGGCGCGCGATGTAGTTGGCATTCAGAATCGCGACCTTTGTCGCCTGCGTGAGACCCTCCGCTCCCATCAGCGCAATGTACATCCAGGAGATCGTCAGAATGCTTGCACTGCCCCACGGCGCCGCCGAAACCGCCAAAGTGAGACTGACGTCTTGCCCGCTTGAGCCAACCGAAGAAATCAACGGGCGAGACGCCCGCGCTACGGTCACTACCGAATGCCCCGGCAAGAACGACGCGAGGTACTTCGCAACGCCGATCGGTCCCATTCCGGGGCCGCCGCCGCCGTGCGGGATGCAGAATGTCTTGTGCAGGTTCAAGTGGCAAACGTCCGCGCCCATGTCGCCGGGGCGACACAGACCGACCAGCGCGTTCATGTTGGCGCCGTCCATGTGAACCTGTCCGCCGTGGCGATGGATGATGTCGCAGACTTCCTTGATGTTCTCCTCAAAGACACCATGCGTGGATGGATACGTGACCATGAGCGCCGCGAGTTCCCGCGCGTGCGTTTCGGCTTTCGCCCGCAAATCGTCAATGTCGATGTTGCCGTCGGAATCACAAGCGACGGCAACGACCTTCATTCCCGCCATCACGGCGCTGGCGGGGTTCGTGCCGTGAGCGGAGACGGGGATCAGGCAAATGTTGCGATGCGGTTCGCCGCGTCGCTGATGGTACTCGCGAATAACGAGCAACCCCGCGTATTCGCCCTGTGAGCCGGCGTTGGGTTGCAGCGACACCGCCGCGAACCCCGTGATCTCTGCCAGCCACGCTTCGAGTTGTCGGAACAGAGTTTGATAACCCTCGGCTTGTTCGATCGGCACGAACGGATGAATTCGGCACACCTCGGGCCAGGTCAGCGGCATCATCTCGGAGGTGGCGTTCAGTTTCATTGTGCACGAACCAAGCGGAATCATCGACGTCGTCAACGAGAGGTCGCGCGCTTCCAGACGCTTGATGTAGCGCAACATCTCGTGCTCGGTGTGGTAGCTGTTGAAGACCGATGCCTTCAAGAATCCGCTGCCACGATGTAACAAGGCCGGGATGCTCGATGATACGTCAGTATCTGATGTATCCGCCTGTGAGCCGAACAGACGGAGCAAGTCCTGCACGTCCCGTTCCGTGGTCGTCTCGTCCAACGAGACACCGACAGAATTGTCAGGATACAACCTCAAGTTGATCTGCTCTCGCGCCGCTGCCGCAACGATGGCCTTGCCATCGCAGTTCACCCGTAGCGTGTCGAAAAATATTTCGGTGCGCAGCTTCAAGCCGTGTCGTCTGAGCCCCGCCGCGAGCGCGGAAGTGAACGAGTGGACGCGGCGGGCGATGTTCCGCAGCCCTTTGGGACCGTGATAGACGGCGTACATCGACGCCATGACGGCGAGGAGCACCTGTGCTGTGCAGATGTTGCTCGTGGCTTTCTCGCGGCGAATGTGTTGTTCGCGCGTCTGTAGCGCCATCCGCAGGGCAGGGCGGTCCTGCGCATCTTTTGAAACGCCTACCAATCGTCCCGGCATGTGACGCTTGAATGCATCGCGCGTAGCAAAGTAAGCGGCATGCGGCCCGCCGTAGCCCAAGGGCACGCCGAAGCGTTGCGTGTTGCCGACGACAACATCCGCTCCAAATTCGCCGGGCGGTTTGAGCAACGTCAGGCTGAGGATATCAGCCGCGACGACCACCAGCGCCTTGCGTTCGTGCGCTTGCTGAATAAATGGTCCGTAATCGAGAATCGCGCCGTCAGTCGCGGGATACTGCAGCAAGCAGCCGAAGACACTCGCGTCGAACTGGAACTTGCGATGGTCGCCAACGACAATGCGAATTCCCTGAGACGTCGCGCGAGTCTTCACCACATCGATTGTCTGCGGATGGCAATCCTCGGAAACGAAAAACACATTGCGACCTTCGCCGTGCTGAAGGCCGTGGCACATTGTCATCGCTTCCGCTGCCGCGGTCGCTTCGTCCAGCAGGGAAGCGTTGGCGATTTCCATCCCTGTCAAATCCATGACCATAGTTTGAAAATTGAGCAGCGCTTCGAGGCGACCTTGCGAAATCTCGGCTTGATACGGCGTGTAGGCGGTGTACCAGCCGGGGTTCTCCAGGATATTGCGCTGAATGACGGGCGGCATGATGCAATCGTGATAGCCCATCCCGATGTACGAGCGATAGACCTTGTTCTTCGACATGATTGCTTTCAATTCGGCAAGAAGCTCGTGTTCACCGCGAGGCCTTGGAAGCTTGAGCGGTTCGCGAAGTCGAATCTCCGCGGGAATGGCGTCGTCCACCAGCGCATCCAACGAAGGGAAGCCAAGCAGCGCCAGCATCTGCTCAATCTCTTCGGGACTCGGGCCTATGTGCCGCCTGGCAAACGTGTCCAGCGGGGAAAACGGGTCGTGTGGCTCTTGCATTTACGCGCCGATGTGATGGGAATAATCGTCGGGGCTGAGCAATTCGTCGAGTTCGGCGTGGTCACTCATCTTGACCTTAAACAGCCAGCCTTTGCCGTACGGGTCCTCGTTGACCAGTTCGGGCGCGCTGCTGAGTTCTTCATTGGCCGCCACGATCTCGCCTGAAACCGGGGCGTAAATGTCGCTCGCCGCTTTCACGCTCTCGACCACTGCGGACTCTTTGGTCGCTTCAACTTGCGCGCCAACGCTCGGCAGTTCCACGTACACAATGTCCGTCAACTCCTGCTGCGCGTGATCTGTGATGCCCACAACAGCAACGTTTCCATCCACGCGCACCCATTCGTGCGTCTTCGCATACTTCAAGTTTTTAGGAATGCTCATTTGCCCCTCTCCAGCAGTGGTTTCTTTTCAATGGTTGCGGCGTACGTTTTTCCGCGAATCTCAATCCCGATCTTCGAACCGATTGCCGCCGATTTGGTTTCAACGTAGCCCATGCCGATCCCGATCCCCAGCGTGGGCGATTGCGTTCCGCTCGTGACTTCCCCGATCCTCTTAGTGGCGCAGGCGTCCCTGCCTGCGGTCATTATCGGATAATGCGTTCGCGGTGGCGGCGATTTCTCCGTCATTGTGAACGCGATCAACTTGCGCGTCACGCCTTTCTCCTTTTGCTCCGCTAACGCCGCGCGGCCGATGAAATCGCCCTTGCCAAACGCCACGAACTTTCCCAGGTCCGCCTCCAACGGCGTCGTCTCCTCGTTCATCTCATTTCCGTGAAGCGGGTAACACATTTCCAAGCGCAGCGTATCGCGCGCGCCCAAGCCGCACGGCTTGATGCCGAACTCCGCGCCGCGCCTCAGCAATTCCGACCACAACTCGGTCACATCGCCCGCGCCGCACAAAATCTCAAAGCCGTCCTCGCCGGTGTAGCCCGTGCGCGCCACCCAGCATTCCTTGCCAAACACGCTTTGCCGTTCAATATGAAAATGCACGATGCCTCCCTCGTGCCCCAACAGCTTTGCGGCATTCGGCCCCTGCAACGCGAGGCCGGCGGTCTTGTCGCTTTCATTCTCCAGCACGACCGCAGCACTGGCCTGCGCGTTCATCCATGAAAAATCCTTCTCGATATTCGCGGCGTTAATGACCAGCAAATACACGGTCGCCTCGATCCGATACACGATCAGATCGTCAATCACGCCGCCCTGCTCGTTACACAGCAACGTGTACTGCGCCTGACCGACCGCGATCTTGCGAACGTCATTGGTCAGCAGATGATTCAGCACCGCCTCGGCATTCGGTCCCGCCACGAGCACCTCGCCCATGTGGCTGATGTCGAACAGTCCCACGCGCTCGCGGACCGCGGCATGTTCCTCCAGGATGCTGCTGTACACCACCGGCATCTCCCAACCGCCAAACGCGACCATCTTCGCGCCCCATTCAAGATGCGCAGCGTAAAGCGGCGTGCGTTTGATTTTTTCCGTGCTAGACATGAACGCGGGCGCTACGTTAACGAGCGTGGCGGCGCGTGTCAAATTCAGAACGGTACCTCATCGCCGCGCGGCCGCGCCGCCAATTAGACCAACGTTTTGCCTTTACGCTGCAACACAAGATAATGCGTTCTTGGTCACCAAAACCTGCGCGCGGCTCGGCAAGCGGCTGGATTTGTACCGGTTTTGGGTGATGCTGCTGCATCTGAAGGGCGTGCGCTTCAGCGCGTCGTCGCGTTGATCGCTGCGCGGCGATTGCCTTCCGTTGACGTTGCTGTTAGTCTTGTCGTGAACTCCATGAAGGAAACGCTACCAACGCAGCGCGCACAGTTCGATTCCATCGAGGATTGCCTCGAAGATATTCGACAAGGGCGGATGATCGTCGTCACCGACGACGCCGACCGCGAGAATGAAGGCGACCTTGTCATGGCGGCCGAGAAAGTGACACCGGACGCCGTCAACTTCATGGCCAAACACGGGCGCGGACTGATTTGCGTGCCGACGACTGAAGCGCGATTGAAGACGCTCGGGATCGGACGGATGGTGAGCGAGAACCGCGAGAACTTCAAAACCGATTTCATGGTCAGTGTTGACGCACGAGTCGGCATCACGACCGGCATCAGCGCCTTCGACCGCGCGCGCTCGATCCGGGTGTTGGCCGATCCGTATGCCAGCGCCGAAGATTTGGTCTCGCCGGGCCACATTTTTCCGCTCCAGGCGCGCGAGGGCGGCGTGCTGCATCGCGCCGGACACACCGAAGCGTCCATTGATCTGGTGAAGATGGCGGGATTGCCTCCGGTCGCGGTCATTTGCGAAATCCTGCACGAGGACGGCACGATGGCGCGGCTGCCCGAGTTGTTCAAATTCAAGGACAAGTTCGGACTGAAGATTTGCATGATTCGCGACCTCATCGAATACCGCCGCATGCGCGAGAAGCTGGTTGCCAAGGAGCAGGAGGTCGCCATGCCCACGCAGTTTGGCGAGTTCAAGCTGCATCTGTATCGATCGTTGGTGGATGGACAGCACCATGCAGCCCTGACGATGGGGGATGTGCGCGGCAGGGAGGGCATGCTGGTGCGCGTGCATAGCGAGTGTCTGACCGGCGATGTGTTCGGGTCGTTGCGTTGCGACTGCGGACAGCAATTGCATGATGCTCTCAAACGAATCGCCGAAGAGGGCGAGGGAGTGCTGGTGTACATGCGACAGGAAGGCCGTGGCATCGGCTTCGCGAACAAAATCCATGCGTACTCGTTGCAGGAAAAGGGGCTCGACACGGTGGAGGCGAACGAAAAGCTCGGGTTCAAGCCGGACCTGCGTGAATATGGTTTGGGCGCACAAATTTTGGTCGACCTCGGATTGCGCAGGATTCGGTTGCTGACCAACAATCCGAAGAAAGTCGTGGGTCTTGAAGGTTTTGGTCTGGAGATTGTCGAACAGCTTCCCATCCGCGCCGAGCCAACGGCGCACAATAGGAAGTATCTCGAAACGAAGAAGACCAAGCTGGGCCACGCCTTATGAACATTTGTCCCGTAGGAGTGCCATTCCTGGCGCGACCGGTCGGGGCAGGGATGCCCCTCCTACAAGCTGCTTAGCCATGTTGCGCGCACAAAAAAGCAAACTGCAATGCACCGCTTCCGGCCTTCGCTTCGGCATCGCAGCGGCGTGTTACAACGAAGAGCTTGCCGGTCCGCTATTGGCGCATTGCCTCCACGCGTTGACCGAGGCGGGCGCTGCTGCGCGCGACATCAAGGTCGTGCTTGTGCCCGGAAGCTTCGAGGTCAGCGCGGTAGCAGCCAAACTGGCGAAGTCCGGGAAGTACGACTGCGTGATCGGTTTGGGAGTCATTCTGCAAGGTGAGACCAGCCATGCGCATCACATCGCGGATGCGGTGGCGAACGGGTTGACCGCTATTGCGATTCAAACGGATGTGCCGGCCGTGTTCGGCATTGTCACGGCAAACAATCGGAAACAGGCTCGCGTACGATGCCTTGGCAAACAGCACAACCGCGGACGCGAGGCGGCGCAAACCGCAATTGGAATGGCGAGGTTATGGAAAAACCTGTGAAACCGGGCGGCACGCGCCGCCACGCTCGCGAATTGGCGGCGCAATTCCTATACCAGCACGACCTCGGCGGCGGCGGGATCGAGGAGGAGCTGCCTTTTTTCTGGCAAACGCAGCCGGAGGCGGGCGGTGCCGCGCGGAAGTTCGCCGAGGAATTGATCCATGGTTGCGTGGAACATCGCACAGTCGTCGACGAGAAGATTCAAAAGTACACGGAGCACTGGGAATTGTCGCGCATCGCCGCCGTGGACCGCAACATTCTCCGTCTCGCCATTTACGAGATGCTGTTTCGCGACGATATCCCGCCCGTGGTGAGCATCAACGAGGCCGTCGATATCGCCAAGAAATATTCCACGCAGGAGTCCGGCGCGTTCGTCAACGGCATCCTCGACCGCTTGAAGGCTGACCTGACCCGACCCGCGCGGACAACCGCAGGGAAAGCGGAGTAGTGGAGAACTGGAGTATTGGGATGATGGGAGCGTCGAACAACAATACTCCATCGCTCCACCGCTCCAATCCCACTGCCGCTCCCTTCGCCGACTTACATTTGCACACGCAGTACTCCGATGGGGCGTACACACCGGTGGAGCTTGTCCGCGCCGCGGTCCGCGAAGGATTCGCTGCCATTGCGGTGACCGATCACGATACGCTCGACGCGATTCCTGAATCGCTGGCGGCCGGCCGCGAGTCCGGCATTGAAATCATTCCCGGCGTCGAAATCACCTGCCGCGTCGAGGCCAAAGAGATTCACATGCTCGGCTATTTTTTTGGCGACGATTGGAAGAATCCACAACTGCACGCGGTCCTGGAACATTCCAAGCGCATACGGGAACGCCGCATTGGCGAATTCGTCGTCAAGCTGAACGAGTTGGGTATCGCATTGAAGACGGAAGATGTACTGGCTTGCTCCGATTGTGGCACGATCGGCCGCCCGCACGTGGCGATGGCTCTGGTGAAACACGGGTTCGTCAGCAGTGTCGATGAAGCGTTCGACCGGTTTCTCCGACGTGGCAAACCAGCCTACGTCGAACGCCATCGCATGACCGTTGCCGAGACCATCGGCCACATCAAACGCGCCGGCGGGCTTGCTGTCTTGGCCCATCCGGGCCTCAACAAGGTGGATCAGCGCATTCCCAACATGGTTGACCAGGGCCTGGACGGCCTGGAAGTGTGGCATTCGCGTCACACAACGTCGCAATCCGAGCATTATTTGGAGATGGCTGGACGATTCGGTCTGCTTGCCACCGGCGGCAGCGACTGCCACGGCATTGTCGGTGGCAAGATGTTGCTCGGTAGCGTGAAGCTGCCGTACGAACGGGTCGAGGCGTTGAAGCAACGCGCCGCCCAACGATCCTCAAGTTGTCATTCTGAGCTTGCCCCGAAGGCGTTCGGGGCGGGCGAAGAACCTCGCAGCAAGGCGGGAGATGCTTCACTTCGTTCAGCATGACAAAGTGGTTGCATGAACGTCTTTCAAAAACTACGCGACGGTCTGCGCAAGACCTCATCGAAACTGGCCACCGAGATCAAATGCATTGTCACTCGGGCGCCCAAGCTCGATGAGGAAGCGTTGGAAGAACTTGAAGCCGCGCTCATCGCCTGCGACATCGGCGTCGGCACAGCCACGCGCATCATCGAGCAGGTCAAGGAAGCCAGCCGGGAACCGGGCACGGCGGACGTTTTTGCCATCGCCCGCGCCGAGATCGAACGTGAACTCTCAATCCCCTTTGGTGGCGCAGGCGTCCCTGCCTGCGGATTATCCAAAGCTCTTCAACCACCCACGGTCGTCCTTCTCGCCGGAGTCAACGGCACCGGCAAGACCACTTCGGCCGCCAAGCTCGCGCATTGGCTGAAAGGGCAGGGGAACACCGTGCTGCTCGCCGCGTGCGACACGTTTCGCGCCGCAGCCATCGAACAACTCAAAATCTGGGGACAACGCGTCGGCTGTGACGTGATTGCCGGTCAGTACGGCGCTGATTCCGCGGCCATCGCGTACGACGCGCTCGAAGCAGCGATGAAACGCGGCGTTGATTATTTGCTCATCGACACGGCGGGCCGATTGCACACGAAGAAAAACCTGATGGAAGAGATGAAGAAGATGCGCCGCTCGCTCCAGAAGCGGTTGCCGACCGCTCCGCATGAAGTCTTGCTGGTGCTGGATGCGACGACGGGTTCAAACGCGTTGGCCCAAGCGCGCGAGTTTCACGATGCGCTCGGCGTCACCGGGCTTATCGTCGCCAAACTCGATGGCACTGCCAAGGGCGGTATCGTCGTCGCCATCGCCCGCGAACTGAAGATCCCCGTCAAATTCATCGGCCTCGGCGAACAAGTGGATGATCTACAGCCGTTCGACCCGAAACAGTTCGCCGAGGCGCTGTTTGGGGAGGTGGAGGCTTAACATAAAAGCTCAGCGCCCGCCGCCGAGCGGGACGCCGAAATACAACTATGACTGGCGAATTTCACGCAGCCGTCCGAATGCAAAGGCGGGTGGCGGCTCGCTGCAGTGCTCTGGTCAGGCGGCATCTAATAAATCAATGGGATGAGCCGTTTGGTCCGGCACATGTAGTCCCGGTAAGCCTGGCCCAAAGCACCCGTCAGGGCTTGTTCTTCAACGTGAATGCGCCACAGGGTGACCGCGCAGCAGGGCGCAAAAATGATCAGGAGGGACGCCCAGTTACCAATGCTCAGACTAAAGCCGAACACGAGCAGCAAGCTGCCAGCGTAGCTCGGATGCCGGATCAGGCGGTACGGGCCAGTATCAATGACGCGATGATCGGTGGCGATGGCGACATTCGTCGTAAAGAAGCGACCGAGATAGATAACCGCGTACCATCGCAGCGCCAGACCGAGCACAAACAGGCAGTATCCAATCTCACGAGCGGTTGTCGGCCACGGTAAGCGGCACGAGCGAAGCCGGTAGGCGGCAATAATGCCCACTGTGACCGCCGCGGACTTCACCAGCCAGAGCAGTCCCAAGGAATGCCGGTCCCTGGAGATAGCATTGGATTTCGCACGCTTCAAGAGCGTCAGCAATAACTCGGAGAAAACCCAAAGTAACAAGGCGATTGACTGCTGCGGCCATCGCTTCGGAGAAAATCGCGAAGTGGGCCGCAGCGGTGGAACTCCTTTTGCGTTGTCCACCACTTCGGTCTCTGCTCCGGGTTGTGCCGTCGCCCAATAGTGTTTTGCGTAGAGCACCGCTGCCTCGACAGGGACGTTATCGAAATATTCGTGGCTCACCAGAACGGCATGGCCCAGCACCTGGTATAGGCGCCGGTCCAGCACCGACATCTCGATCCACTCGAAGTTGAGATACTTTCGTTCGGGCCGGGATTCGTCGATGGCTCCATTCACGTATCCGCTGAACCGGTCGGACCCCAGGTTGATCACAAACAGCGCTGTGTTGATGAGCCGTTGCATCTGCACCCGGTTCGCTCCGAGATTCGCTTGGTAAGCGCGCATGACAAACATGTCGTAACCGGAATGGCCGCAATCTTCCTGGTGCCGGTCAATCTCTTCTCCGAGGGTGTATCCCCAGTCGTAAGTGTTGTTCCCGTTAACGCTCACTAGCCGGGAGGTCGAAAAGAACCAGTCAGCGGCATCGCCGGTGATTTTTTCGTAATAGGCAACATTGGTGTTGCCGTCGTTGAGGAGACGATGGCATTGGGCCAGGCGAAGCAAACCGCCCACGACGCACTGTTGCTGGTTCCAAGGCAGCGGACCGGTTTCCTTGTAGAACTTCACGTAGGCCGGCGACTCAGGACGATAGAGACGATAGCCAGCCTTGGTGTTCCTGACATACCATGGAACGATGGTCGTTTCGGCGCTGTGCTGACATTCTCGAACGTATGTCTTAGCTCGATCGAGATAGGTGGCGCCGAAGCCATATCGGTCGGTCGGGGCTGTCTGCGCCCAGATCGAAGGCTCCTCCAGAATCAACTTCGCCGTGTTGACGATGTGTTCAATCACGTCACCGTTCTCGGCGCCGCTATACAAAGCGAGGACATCGTTGGTCGCCTTGTTGGGCCAGCAGAGTTCGCGTTTTCCGGTCCACACGATGCGCCCGTTGACCGGATCGTTTCGGGCATGGAGGAACGCATCGGACCAAACGATGGCCATGTCCAAGACCCGCCGGTCCTTCGTGAACGAATAAAACGTCTGCATCCCGTGGAGCCGCGTGCCGTCCTTTTCATACACCATGAGGTTGCCAATGTTGTTGCTCGGCGGTGGTGGCAGGTTGTTGATCTTGTCAATGAATGACGCATATTCGTTGGTGGTCACATCGCCGTTCAATCCTTCAAGAACCATGTTCCTGGCACTGGCGACATTCCCCACCATCAGCAAGACGACGCAAATACCCGCTCCAAAAATGTGACCACACGAAGGGCAAAGAAAACTGAGCCGGGAAAGAACGCGGTGGCCAGCGCCTTGCCGTCGCGTGTAATCGAACGCACAGGGGACAACGGCCATAGCCGCAATCGCCAAGACTACGAGTATCACTTCTTGGATCATCACGGCGCGACTGCTACCGCCTAACGGTGTTGTTAGCACAAACTGACTTTGTCATATCACCACTATAGCTGTGAAAAGACAAACTGGAAGTTCGGGCTTCGTCACCTGGACTGCATCATCTCTCGGATTATCCTTACGATCAACGGGATCACAGTAAGACACAGTATGCCAGTAGCGTAAACCTTCCAGCCAATCTTGACTCTATTCGTCGGCTTAAAGTCCCAGATGTCCGGCTCGGTGCCTATCTTGAACGGCAGCGCAGAGAGAACTTCTTTCGCCTTATCTGCCAGTTGCACCGGGACGAGTACAGACCACCAAACGCCCGGACCAGTGGCGGGCGCTGCTGGCATGGCAAGTCGAAGTCCGGACACCGTCTCCTCTCGGGTGAAATAAGGAATGCCCGCCTCTTTCAGCGAGTTGGACACCCAATCGACCTGGAACAGTTGTCCGGTTCGAAACACGACAACATAATCCGTATGATCAGCCGCCATGTTTTACTCCGGAGGCGATGGTAAGACGCGGACCGCGACCCGTCAATTGCATTTGCGGATGCTTTTGGACGGCGAGAGATTCTTCGCTGCGCTCAGAATGACAACATGGTAAAGTCTGCGGCATGAGTTTCACTGCTGAGGACGAACGGTACATGCGGAGGGCGTTGGCGCTGGCACGGCGCGGAGTGGGGAAGACCAGTCCGAATCCGGCGGTCGGCGCGGTGCTGGTACTTGCCCCGCTCGGAGCGGGGCGCGGCGGCAAGATTATCGGTGAAGGCTGGCACAAGCGAGCGGGCGGACCGCATGCGGAGGTGGTTGCACTTGGCAAGGCAGGAGTCAGAAGTCAGGAGTCAGAAGTCAGAAGACAGCATAGCCGCACACCAATCACGAATCACGGATCACGAGTCACCACTTTGTACATCACGCTGGAACCTTGCTCCACTTGGGGAAGGACGCCGCCGTGCACGGACGTGATCATTGCAGCGGGTGTGAAACGTGTCGTCGTCGCGGCGCGCGACCCGAATCCGAAGCACAACGGACGCGGGCTGCGGATGCTCCGGCGGGCGGGCATTCGCGTCGAAGCAGACTTGCTGGCAGAGGAAGCGGCACGGCTGAATGAATCGTTCAACAAATGGATCGCGACGGGATTGCCGTTTGTGATTGCCAAAGCCGCGATGAGTCTCGACGGCAAGATCGCCACGCGCACCGGCGACTCGAAGTGGATCACGAGTGCGACGGCGCGGCGCGTTGCCCATCAATTGCGGGGGAACATCGATGCAATCATGGTCGGCGCGAACACAGTGATTCGAGACAATCCGCAACTGACGTTGCGGCACGGCGTGCAGGGCAGGCAGCCGTTGCGCGTCGTCGTGGACGCGCGCGGTCGCACGCCCAAGAGCGCAAGGCTGTTTTGGGACAAACATCGTGGACACACCTTGGTTCTGACAACAACACTGTCTTCTGCGCGCTGGCGCAGATACCTAGTAGTGCGAGGTATCGACGTAGCGGTCGTCCCGAAAAAAGGCCGGCATGTGGAGTTGCGGGCGGCGCTGAAAACGCTGGGAAAACGCGATGTGACGAGCATGCTGGTGGAGGGCGGGGGTGAACTGCTTGGCTCGATGTTCGACGCGCGTCTGGTGGACCGTGTGGCGTTGTTCTTGGCGCCCATCGTCATCGGCGGGCGCGAAGCGGTGTCGGCGGTTGGTGGCAAAGGCGCCGCGAAAGTGAAACGTGCGGTGCGACTGCGTGATTGCCGTTGGCGATCTATTGGGAGGAACGAAATGTTGCTGGAAGCGGCGGTGGCGCGATGATTCTGGTTGTTGGCTTGTCTCCGGCATGGCAACGGACCTTGGAGTACGAACGATTCGTTGTTGGCAAAGTCAATCGCGCCAAGCGGGTCAGCGAAACGGCGTCGGGCAAAGGCGTCAACGTCGCGCGTGTGGCGCAGCAGTTGGGCGCGAAGGTTCGGTTGTTGACGGTGGCAGGCGGCCATCGCGGTCAACTGCTGGAGAAATCGCTGAGCGCACAAGGCATCCACGCGCGCATCGTCCGAGTCGCGGCTGAGACACGGATTTGCCAGACGTTGCTTGCGAAAGGATTTCCAACGACCGAACTCGTCGAAGAAGCGGGCGCGCTGGCGAAGAAAGAGGTTGGAAGAATCCTTGCGTGGTTCACCCGTGACATTCGCACGGCGAAGTTGGTCGTGCTGAGCGGCACGGTTCCACCCGGGTGCGGGGATGATTTTTACGCGCGATTGATCCGCGAGGCGAACCGGCGTGGCGTTCCGGTTCTCGTGGATACGCAGCGGCAGCAACTATTGAACGCGATGCGGCTGAAACCTTGTCTCGTAAAAATCAATCGCGACGAACTGGCGGCGGCGACAAACATGCGATGCGGTGGAATCGCATGGCTTCGGGCTGCCGTGCGGCGTCTGGCCGCGAAAGGCGCCCAGTGGATTGTCGTGACACACGGCTCGGATGAGGTGCACGTCTTCGCAGGCCCCGGCGCGAAGGGCTGGGCATTCAAACCGCCTCGCGTTGACGCTCGAAATCCGATTGGGTCAGGCGACGCGATGCTGGCGGGAATCGCCTGTGGGTTGGGGCAGGGAAAGACTATGCTGGAGGCGCTGCGGTTGGGAATCGCCTGCGGAGCGGCGAACGCAATGACCGCGGTGCCGGGGTTCGTCAGACAAACCGATGTGGCGGCGCTGCTGAAAAGAATCTGAGACCTGAGACCAGCGAGGGGTGTAATTGAAACCTTTGGGCATAACCCTCACCCTGACCCGTCTGCGCCGAGGCTTCGGCAGGCAGGCCCTCTCCCTTGGAAAAGGGAGAGGGGATTCTCCTCTCCCGGCTTGAGGGGAAAGGATTAAGGTTAGGGGAGTTTCGGTTGTTGCCCAAAACTTCCAGCCAGACCCACCAGCGAGGCGATGCTGGACATCGCATTGCGCCACCTGTATCGTGCAGGCATGTTTACGGGAATCGTCGAGGAAGCGGGACGAGCCGAACGGATTCGCAAAGGTTCGAAGTCCACGGAATTGTTTATTCGGCCGCGGAAGGTCGGACGCGGATTGCGCATCGGCAACAGCGTCGCTGTCAACGGCGCCTGCCTGACGGTGGTGGGCAAGCGCAACGGGCTGCTGAAATTTGACGTGCTCGACGAGACGCTGCGTCGGACCAATCTCGGCAAAGTACAGCTCGGCACGCTGGTGAACCTCGAGCGACCGTTGCAGGCGGACGGAAGATTCGACGGGCACATAGTACAAGGGCACGTGGACGGCACCGGTATCATGCGACGTTATGAACGGGCGGGCACGGATTACGTACTGGAAGTCAAGGCGCCTTGCGCGCTGATGAAATACGTCGTCGAGAAGGGATCGATCGCAGTCGATGGCATCAGCCTCACAGTTGCGGCCGTCGGGCGCGATTGGTTTCGCGTCTGGATCATTCCGCACACGCATGAGATCACGAATCTCGCGGCTTGCCGGGCCGGCGACCAGGTGAACCTGGAGGCGGACATCCTTGCGAAGTACGTCGAGAAATCCGTCGGAAGGCGGCGCGATTGACATGCTTGGAGATGGCCGTTACACTGCGATGGTGACCGGTCAGATGCTGCCAATTCTCGAACAACTCCTGGTGATTCAGGACCGGGACCGCCGCATCACGCAGTTGAAGGCAGAGCAGGCACGGATTCCGTCCGAAATCGCGGCGGTGGACAAACGCGTCCAGGAAGAGTCCGCGCGCTTGGAATCGGATCGCCAGGAACTCAAGCACATCGAGACCGAGCGCAAGAAATTGGAGATCGACGCCGAGTCGAGGCGCGCACAAATTGCCAGGTACAAGACGCAGCTTACGCAGATCAAGTCCAACACTGAATATCAAGCGCTGCTGAAGGAAATCACGAGGACCGAAGAGGAGATCGCGCAGGTCGAGGATGCCGAGCTGGAATTGATGGAGAGATCCGAGCAGCTTCAGCCTGCGTTGAAACAGGCGCAGGGGGGGCTGAAGGAAATGACGGCCAAAGCCGAGGCGGAGAAAGATGATCTGCAAAAGCGGGCGTCGTTGATTGCCCAAGAGCTGACGCAGTTGCGCGAAGAACGCGCGAAGCTGGCCGAGCAGATTGATCCCGATGCCCTGGCTCGCTACGAGCGGCTGATGCACAGCAAAGGTGACGTCGCCATCGCGCCGGTGCAGCATGGCAATTGTGGCGGTTGCCACCTGCAGCTTGCGTCGCAGCTCGTCCATGATGCGAAGCACGGTCCGGGATTGGCCAGTTGCGACTACTGCGGGCGCATCCTATATTGGCAACCAGAGTAGGCTCCTGAGTTGTTTGAATTTACTTTTGGAAGGGCGGATAGCCGCTCCCTGAACTCGTTTCGGGGGGAGGAAAGTCCAGACTCCACAGGGTAAGATGCCCCGCGCAAGCGGGGGATCCCGACGTAATTGTCGGGAGACGGACAGTGCCACAGAAAACATACCGCCAAGGGAGCTGACAGCTCTCCGGTAAGGGTGAAAAGGCGAGGTAAGAGCTCACCGCTCCGAAAGTGATTTCGGAGGCACGGAAAACCCCGTCTGGAGCAAGACCAAATAGGCTGCGAGACGCGGCCCGCGTCGCTGCCCCGATCCCGCTAGCGCGGGACGGGGTGAAAGCAGCGGGTATGGGTCGCATAGACAAATGGCTATCTAAAACAAAATCTGGCTTACGGCCCTTCCAAATATTTTCGTCATGCGTTATCCGCTATTCCTCGATCTTGTTGGTCAGAAAGTGGTCGTCATCGGCGCGGGACAAGTCGCCGAGCGAAAGGTTCGCCTGCTGCTTGCCGCCGAAGCCGACATTACTGTCATCAGTCCTCAGGCGACCGCACCCATTCGCAAACTGGCTCGCCTCAAACGAGTCCGTTGGTTGCGCCGCCGTTATCGCATCGGCGATTTGCGAACAGCGCGACTGGCTATAGCCGCGACCAACGATGGAACACTAAACGAGCGCATTTGCACCGATGCCAAGCGGCGCAGGTTGCTTGTCAATTGCGTCGCCCCGCCGGAAGCCGGGAATTTTATCGTGCCTGCCCTGGTGCGATGCGGAAACCTGACCGTCGCCATTTCGACAGGCGGAGCGAGCCCGGCCCTTGCCAGGCGGATTCGGCGTGAGCTTGAACAATATCTCCATGACGGATATGCTCAGGCCGCAGTCAAAATGGCAGCCATCCGCAAAGCCGTCTCAAAAGATGTGAAATCAGCCGCAAAACGTCGGGCGATCTATCGTCGCTCGCTGAAGACCTGGCTGAAGAAGGCAAACTGAGTTGCGATGAGCGACCGAGGTTATCTCTGGCTGGCACTGGTTTTCTACGCGGCAAGTTGTGTGTTGACGGTCTTTCGGCTGCGGAAAAGCCGCCTACTGCCTGCATTGCAGCACCTCAACTCCATTGCAGTGATTGGGGGCTTGACGCTTCACACAGTTTTTCTGTTACTGCGGGGCCACCACATCGGACGATGTCCATTGACGAATCCGTTTGAGACGACGGTGTTCCTCGCTTGGGGAGCGGTGCTTTTTTATCTGCTGATCGGGCCGTCCTACCGCGTTTCGTTTCTCGGCGCGTTCACTGCGCCGCTGGTGCTGGTCATCAGCCTCGTTGCGCTGCTGGGGCTGGACGATACGCGGCGGCCGCCGCCGGTACAGCCGATTCCGTGGGTGGTGGAGTCCCACAAGCCGATCTCCCTTTTGGCGTGCGGTGCGTTCGGATTGGCCTGCGTGGTCGGCGGGATGTACCTGATGCAGGAGCGGCAACTGAAAACGCGGCGGCTCACGCCCGCGTTTTTGCAGATGCCGCCCATCGAGCAGTTGGACGTGATCAATTTCCGTCTGATTGTGTTGGGTTTCGGGATGCTTACCGTAGGTATGGTTGGCGGTATGATTTCGTACAGAATTGTAGGACACTGGACGACGCCGAAAATTGTATGGGCTGTGGCGGCGTGGCTGATTTACGCGCTCCTGCTGGTCGCACGACGGATGTGGTCGTTGCGTGGCCGAAAGATCGCGCTGCTCTCGATGATGTCGTTTGCGTTTGTCCTCGTAACGTTCTGGGGCGTCAGCTTGTTGTCCAGTCTTCACCGCGGCACGCCATGAATCTCATCACGATAGGGTTGAACCATCGGACCGCGCCCGTGGAAGTCCGCGAACGGATGGCTTTTCACCGTGCCGCACTTGGCGAGGCAACGTGCTTGTTGCTGGGAGCGACTCCGCTGTACGAGGCCGCGATCCTATCCACGTGCAATCGCGTGGAAATTTACGGTTTAACTGGTGACCTTGTGCGGGCAAGCGCGGCTATGCGCCGATTCCTGCATGAACATCACAAGCTGACAGAGAACGTCGAGTCTCACCTTTACGAGTTTCGCGATCGCGAGTGCATTCAACATCTGCTGGAAGTGGCGTGCGGTCTCGACTCGATGGTGGTCGGAGAGACAGAGATTCTGGGGCAGGTCAAGGAAGCTTATCTGGCGGCGCAACAGGCGGGCGCGACAGGCATGGCGCTGAATCGGCTGTTCCAGAAAGCGTTCGCTGGTGCCAAACACATCCGCACGACGACCGCGATCACTCGGGGATCGACTTCTGTCGGTTCTGTGGCTGTCGATCTCGCCGAGAAGATTTTCCGCGATCTTGGTTCGCGCACGGTGATGGTGCTGGGCACGGGCGAGATGAGCGAAGCCACCGCGAAGGCGCTGCGCAACCGTGGCGCAGGCTCGATCATAGTCTGCAGCCGCACCCAGGAGCGCGCTGAAACCCTGGCCAACCAACTTGGTGGACGCGCCATTTCCTACAGCCAGTGGCCGACGGAATTTCCTGGCGTGGACATCGTCATCAGTTCCACGGCCGCACCGCACCCGATTGTGACAGCAGAAAAACTCACTCCGTTGATGAAACTGCGTCGTCAGCGTCCGCTGTTCTTGATTGACATTGCAGTTCCGCGCGACATCGAACGCGCTTGCGGCGAGTTGGAAAACGTCTACCTGTACGACATTGACGACCTGCAGCAAATCGCCCAGCAGAACATTGCGGCGCGCGAGCGAGAGATCGTCGCCTGCCGCGCCTTGATTGCCGAGCACCTGGATCGGTTTATCGTCTGGTTTGGTAGTAATCGTGGCGCGTTGGAAAAGCGATACGCGAAGCGCACCCGCGGCGCTTCGCTTCCAAGAGAAGCGCACACGCACGCCTCATGAATTCCGCCATCATCGGCACGCGCGGCAGTCCGCTCGCCCTTGCGCAGACCGAAATCATCCGTGGCCTGCTGACCAAGGCGCATCCACAGTTGCGGATCGAGGTGAAGATCATCAAGACCAGCGGCGATCAGTTCAACAGTCTGTCCCTGACAGCCGGCTTGCCCGCCGACTTGTCCGCAGTAGCGCGAGCGGAGGCGGAAGCCTCGGCGAAGGCGGGTGGCGGCAAAGGGCTTTTCACCAAGGAAATCGAAGACCAATTGTTACGCGGCGAGATTCATCTTGCCGTTCACAGCATGAAAGATCTGCCGACGACGCTGCCCGACGGACTGACAATCGGCGCCGTCCCGCAGCGTGAGGACGCGCGTGATGTGTTGATTCTAAAGGGTAGGGCGCGACCGCCGGGCGCGCCGAATCATGTTGGTTTAGACGGCGGCGCGCCCGGCGGTCGCGCCCTACCGGAATTGCCTGAAGGAGCGCGCGTGGCCACTGGCAGCATCCGGCGGCGTGCGCAATTGCTGGCGCGTCGGCCGGACCTGCAGATCGAGGAGATTCGCGGCAACGTGGGCACGCGCCTGCAAAAACTGGCAGACCATGAGGATCTGGACGCGGTCATTCTCGCCGCCGCCGGACTAAAGCGGCTCGGACTGTGGCAGAAATCCAAACAGTTTCGCTGGCAGGAACTGGACATCGACGTAATGATTCCCGCCGTAGGGCAGGGGATCATCGCGTGCGAAGTGCGCGAATCAGATTTGGAAACGCAGGAACTCCTGGCGCCCATCAATCATGCGGACACATTGGCGTGCACCGAAGCGGAGCGGGTTTTCTTGAGGGTGTTGGGCGGCGGATGCCAGGTGCCGTACGCCGCCCATGCAACGGTGAACGGCCAACAGATGAAACTGATCGGCGCGAAGTTCAGCCCCGACGGCAAAGATTTCAGCAAGGCCGAGGCAATCGGCACGACGAGCGACCCGCTCGAACTGGGCGAGCGCGCGGCAAAACAGGTACTGCAATAAAGACGAGCCAACCGGGAGTGTTAACCCCAATTGACCGCGACCACCGAAGCAGCGATTGAGGAATTGCATCGCGTCAAGAATCAAGCGTTGACCCCGCCGACCGTGACTTATCATGGCGTGCGTCCCTGTCGTGCAAGGTTTCGGAGCTCATGCGCCAGTTTCGATTTCAATGCATCCAAAACAACGGATAAGCTGCGGTCGTACAGTTCAGCTTCCGACTGATCAATCACTGCGATCTTAGACCATGCAAGTGGCTTCATGGGTTGATACAAGTTGTTGGCCGGTGAAGTATACCCTGCGGCAAATAGATGAACATCCATACCAACACCAAAGGCAATAAGCGCGACGACAGCGGCACTCTGATAATGTTCTCGGGAGATGTAATAGATTTGTATTTGCACACCGGTCAATAGGTCACCACTGTCAAGAGGGAGATTGGGGGAAGGTTTGAAATTCGCGGAATGCAGACTGTGGAGATTTAAGTTTGCGCCATGTTCACGGAACTTGAGCATCTCGTTATCCATTGACTGATTGATTTTTGCGAGCGCCTTCTGGTACTTGGTTCGCAGAAGTCCTAGTTGAACATTCCTATCTGTTGACTGAACGGTCTGATTGAGAATATCGAATTGTTCAAGAACATCGATTGCGCCCTCAGAAGAGTTGTCGGCGAAGCGTGCGAGTTCAGTTGTGAACTCGTCCATGGTCTGAAACCGGTCAGAGATGCGGAAGGCAAATCCCGTGTCAAAGAACCACATCAGCCGTTCTCCCTGCTCAATTGATGCCGCAGAGTCCGTAACGAGTTTTTCGTGCCTCTGGTGTGGAGCGCGATCTTCCGCGTCCCGGAGGACAATTGGGGGCCTTCCGGTCAAGCAACTGAAGAAGACACCAACAAGTGCTGTGATGTCAGACCGCAGGTCTCTGTGGCCGCCTTCGAGGTCCTGACATTCGGGGAGGATGATAAACTCGTTCCAAAACATCTCTCCCTCGCGAGTGAGGATCATGGTTTGCCGGGAGTCGAAGCAAATGCCAAAATCCAAGATGTACGGTGACGTGATGTTGCCATCCTTGAGGATGATGTTGGATGGCTTGAGATCCCGGTGGCCTATCGCGTGCTCGTGACAGAGTTTGATTGTCTCGGCGATAGCCCTCGTTATAAGTACACCTTTCTGACTGTTCACCGGAGCGCTTGTCCTGAGCCACTCATCGAAACGCAACCCGGGAATAAACTCCATCAGAAGAAATGGCTCGGCGGTTTCATGTTTTGCGAACGAGTCATATAAAGCCGGGACTTTGGCACCCAAATCGTGCAGTTTTGACAGGATTTCTGCCTCGTGCTGGAGGCGCTGTCGGGCCTGAGGGTCATCCTTCCAGCGCGGCACAATCTGTTTCAGGACCGCTCGCTGCTCCGGATTGGCCTTTGACCGGACTTCAGTGATAATTCCCTGCCCACCGCGTGCTATTTCGTCGTGTTCCGTCCACTGGTCCTTCCAGGGTTCTATACTATCGCTCATCTCTTGATCGGCGAATCTCCTTGGTTCATCATTTCACGATCACATCGGTCAACACATCGGCGCCGAGCGTGCCGTCGGGGTTCTTGCCGCCGCAGCCTTTGTCCACGGTCGTTCCCGTGCCGTACGGCACACTGCCCAACGGGCCATGCGGGCACGTGTCGTCCGCAGTAAACGAGTCGGCAGTGCCATCAATCGGCTCGGTGTAGACGGTGGCGATGTAACGATAATCGTTGTGCGGCGCCGTCTTTGTACTCGCCAGCGAATCAGGCACGCAATTGGTGCTGAACGTCACCTGAAATGCCACGGTGAGTTTTGCCTTCGACTTCAGCGTGATCGGGAACTTGGTTGGCGGGACCAACGTTGGCGTCAAGCCGGAGCAAGTGTTGGTGACGGATTCGACCGACAACGTGACGGCGTTGCCGAGCACGGTCGCGTTGGAAATCACCTCGCTGGCCGGGCCGCGGTTCTGAATCTGGACGGTAACCGACGACGTGATAGACGGTTTCTTGCTCGTCAGCGTGATCTTCTTCGGCGGCTTGATGCTGAGTACCGCCAAGTCGTGCGGCGTCGCTGCCGTGGCCCCAGCCTGGGTCACAGTGAAGGTTTGTCCGGCAACGGTCAATGTGCCGATGCGCCCGCTGCCGGTGTTCGCATCCACGGTGTAACTGACCGTCCCGTTGCCGGTGCCGTTGCTGGAAGTGTGGAGCCAGCTATTGGTGGTACTGGCTGTCCATGAGCAGCCGCTTGACGTGGTGACGATAACGCTGCCGCTGGCTGCACTGGCACTGACGTTGGTGCTGCTCGCGGAAAGCGCATAGGCGCAGCCAAGACCGGCTTGATTGATGGTGAACAACTGGGCACCGACAGTGATGTTGCCGGAGCGGCTGTTGGTGTTGCTGTTGGCGTCCACGGTGAAACTGACTGTCCCGCTGCCGGTGCCGCTGCTGGAGGTGTGGAGCCAGGAATTGGTGGTGGTAGCGGTCCAGACGCAACCGGCGGTCGCAGTCACGCCGAAACTGCCGCTGGAGGCGCTGGCGCTAACGTTGGTACTGGCCGCGTAGAGTGCATAAGCGCAACTCTGGCCAGCTTGATTAATGGTGAATGTCTGATTCTGGACTGTGATGTTGCCCGAGCGACTGTTGGTACTGCTACTGGCATCGACGGTGTAACTGACTGTCCCATTGCCGGTGCCGCTGCTGGAAGTGTGGAGCCAGCTATTGGTGGTGCTGGCCACCCACGCACAGCCGTTTGATGTGGTGACACCAAAGCTACCGCTGGCGGCGTTGTAGCTCACGTTGGTGCTGCTCGCGGAGAGCGCGTAGCTGCAGCCAAGACCGGTTTGGGCCACAGTGAATGTCTGGCTCTGAACGGTGATGCTGCCGGAGCGGCTGTTGGTGCTGCTGTTGGCATCCACGGTGAAACTGACCGTTCCATTGCCGGTGCCGCTGCTGGAGGTGTGAATCCAACTATTGGTGGTACTGGCCGTCCAGTGACAGCCGCTTGACGTGGTGACGCCAACGCTGCCGCTGGCCGCGCTGGTGCTCACGTTGGTGCTGCTCGCGGAGAGTCCGTAAGAGCAGGTCACGGTTCCGCCTTCGTTAATCTTGACTACGAAGACGTCTTGGGCGCCGCCGTAGGTGCCTTGCAGTGCGTTGGCGAGAGGGAAGTTTGGCGACGTGGTCTCCCCACAAACGTAAAGATGGCCAGCGCCGTCCGGGATCCCGAACCCAGTCTCTGTTCCACTGCCGCCGAGATATGTCGAGTAAACGAACTTGCCGCTGGAATCGAGGCGCACGACGTAGAGGTCGTTGCTGCCGCCGCCGTAACCGGACTGGAGCGCGCTGTTGTTGACCTGCGGGAAATCCGTCGAGGTGGTTTCGCCGACGCCGTACACGCCGCCAGAGGTGAAGTCGGGAATGAGATACCCTGTTTCATCGCCACTGCCGCCGACGAGCGTGGACCATAGGATCTGGCCGTTGTTGTTGTACTTGACTGCGAACAGATCGTGGTCGCCGCCGCCGTACGTGGTTTGGGCCACACCGGCGGTGGTCGGGAAGTCGGTAGAACTCGTCATGCCTCCGGCGTAAATGACGCCAGCGCTGGTGTCCCAAATGACGTCGCCGATTTCATCCCCGCTGCCGCCCAGATACGTCGAGAACTGCATAACGCCGCTGGCATTGAACTTGGTGATGAACATGTCCATGCTGCCGCCGCCGAAGGTGGGCTGGGCCGCATTCATCGTCGGAAAATCGTCAGAGGCGGTCATTCCCCAGACCAACGCGTTGCCGGAACTGTCCAACTCCAGGATGCCCGTCTCCTCGATGCCGCTCCCGCCAAGGTAAGTCGAATACACGAACTGGCCGGCGGGGGTGAGCTTCGTCAGGAACACATCGCCCAAATAGAGGTACGAGCTCGAGGGGCCGCCGTAAGTGGATTGGGCCGCGTTGTGCATAGGGAAATCGGACGACGCGGTCTGGCCGATCACATAGATGTTGCCGGAGTTATCCAACTGCATGGTGCCCTGCTCGTCGCCGCTGCCGCCCAGATATGTCGCAAAAGTTATGCTGCCGGACGAATTCAGCTTCGCCACAAACACGTCGCCACCGGGCAAGAACGGATTGCTGCCTCCGCCGCCGTACGTGGATTGCACGGCATTCATCGTCGGGAAATCGCTCGACGTGGTATGGCCGCAGACATAGGCGTTGCCAGCACTGTCCACCGTGCCGCCCGACGCAGTCTCGGCACCACTGCCGCCCAGGTAGGTCGAATACAACAGACCGTTGCCTGACGCGTTGATCTTTGTTACGAAGACATCGTTGCTGCCGCCGTAGGTGCCTTGATAAGCCCCGCCCGTCACCGGGAAATTCGACGATGACGTCGTGCCGATGACGATGACCGTGCCGTCGGCATTCACGTGTGCGGTGCCATCGTCATCGCCGTTGCCGCCCAACAATGTCGAATATTGCAGGGCGCCGGATGCGTTGTACTTCGCCACGTAGAAATCGTGCGCCCCGCCGCCATAGCTGCTCTGGTAACCGCTGTGAGTCGGGAAATTCATCGATGTCGTTTGGCCGGACAGATAGACCTGGGTGCGGCTGGAATCCAAATCCAAGGAAACGGTCTCTCCACCGCTGCCGCCGAGGTAAGTCGAGAACTGAAGTGTACCGCTGTTATTGAATTTCATCAGGAACACGTCATTGCTGCCGCCGCCGTAAGTGCTTTGCGCTGCATTCAACACCGGAAAGTCCGTCGAGCTTGTGGTGCCGAAGACAAAGATGTTCCCGTTGGTATCAACTTCCGCGCTTCCCTCGTCTGTGCCGCTGCCGCCGATGCGTTCGGAGAAGATCAACGAGCCTGTCGGCCCGATCTTCGTCAGAAACATATCCAGATCGCCGCCGGGACCGAGGGGCGAGCGCGAGCCGGGGAAGTCCACCGAGCGCGTCTGCCCAAACACAAACGCGTTGCCCGTAGCGTCAAACCACAACATCGCCTCGCTCTCCTCGCCGCTGCCCCCGAGATAGGTCGAGTACACGAACGTCGGGTCGATCACCAGCGGCCGACGCGCGTCGTACGCCGCCACGTGGAAGCCCACCTCGCGCTCTCCGTGAAGCACAAACTCGCCCGCAACCGGCTGCCGTTGCCCGTCCAGCTCTTGGTACACGTGCGGCTTGTTCCATGCCAACCGCCCCGCCGCGGTCTTCAACACTAGATTTCCCTGGCCGTCCAATTCAGCTTTCTCGACTCCGTCCAGCGCCAACCGCACGACATCCGGTCGCGCTCCCGGTGCCACGACAAAATCACATTCCAACTGCCGGTCGTTGCCGTAGTACACCAGGTCCACGCCGGGATACACCGCTGCGTATTGGACTTTCGCAAACAGCGGCACGTCCTCCTGCCACGACGACGAATCGTGTCCCCGGTAGTACGCGACCTTGCCCGGCAGCGGCTCCAACCCGTGCAGTTCTGTTTGCGGATTCGCCCCGACCAACCGGAGCCGCACCGGTGCCACGCCCCCGGCAAACGCCAATACAACCTCCGACCGCGTCAAAAACACGGTGTGCGCCACCGATCGCGCCAAAAATTCCGCATCGCAGTCGGTCTGCCCTTGGTTCGCCTCGAAGTGCAGCGGCGCGCTCCGCCAGGTCTGTTCGATCTGCACTCCTTTGAGTGCGGGACTCGATATGTCTGCCGTCGCACTCCAGCCGGTTGCCACCAGTCCACAAAGCAAAACGATGATCACGTTCAGTTTCACATTGCACCTGCTCTTTCTTTGTTGGTCATTTGCCTCGATTGAGCGTTCCGCGACCGCGCAATACTGGGTTATGAATTGGATCACTCGCCACCATTTCTTTTCACACCGTGCCTCTTGGCCTCACACAAACATCGCGCACCCGGCCAAGAAGAATCCCCACGTCAAACGGCATGACAATATCCTGTGTACCGTCGTGAACAAGAACAAGCAAGAGAATTGTGTGCTGGGAAAGCAACACCGAAAGCGGAGTGATCTTTTCTTCAATTTCCCCTCCACGGAGGGGATGCAAGGGGGGGTGCTTGGCCGCGTTGATGCCGCGAATTCACGATTTGCGGATGTGTGATTGGTCGCCGTTTGCCGAGTTAACGCTTGGCGGACTGGAAGCGCCGCGATAGAGTTGAATGGCCGATGGAACGAAAAGGCAAAGTGTATTTGGTGGGCGCGGGACCGGGCGACGCCGGCCTGATCACCGTCCGCGGCGTGGAATGCATCCAGAAGGCCGACGTGATTCTCTACGACAATCTCGTGAATCCATCGCTGCTGAAATACGCGCGGCCCGATGCCGAACTGGTTTTTGCAGGGAAGACCTCGAAGAAGCACACGTTGACGCAGGAGGAGACGAACGCGCTCCTTGTGGCGAAGGCGAGCGAAGGCAAGATCATCACGCGCTTGAAGGGCGGTGACCCGTTTGTCTTTGGACGCGGCGGCGAGGAAGCGCAGGAACTGCAGAAGGCTGGGATTGAATTCGAGATTGTGCCGGGTATCAGTTCGTCCATAGCCGCGCCGGCCTACGCGGGGATTCCGGTCACGCACCGTGGCCTGGCCTCGGCGTTCATGGTCGTGACGGGCCACGAAGATCCGACGAAAGCAGTAGAGCGAGCTTCCAGCTTGTCGCAACCTGTAGAACGGGCTTCCAGCCCGTTGGACAGGCTGGTCCCGCTGGGAGCGGGGCTGGAAGCCTGTCCTACGAAGGACAAGCAAGATGCTTATCCTACTGTGAACTGGAAGCAGGTGGCCGAGTTTCAGGGCACCCGCGTGATCCTGATGGGTGTGGAACGCATTGGCAGGATCGCCAGGGAACTGATTTCCCACGGTTGCCCGGCGGATACGCCGGTCGCCATGATCCGTTGGGGCACGACGGGACAACAGCAAACGATTCAGGGCACGTTGGCGAGCATCGGCGAAGTTGCCGAGCGCGCGGGGTTCCAACCGCCCGCGGTGACGGTGATCGGCGAAGTGGCGCGCTTGCGCGATCAGCTCAACTGGTTTGAGCGTCGGCCACTGTTCGGCAAGCGGATCGTCGTGACGCGCAGCCGCGAGCAGGCCAGCCCCGCCAGGAGCGGGGCAAGCGATTTGGCGCGGCAGTTGACGGAGTTGGGTGCGGACGTGCTTGAGATTCCGACGATTTCCATCAAGCCTCCGAAAAAAATCGGGCCGCTGCGCGAAGCGATCGAAGGCATGGGCACGTACGATTGGCTGGTGTTTACCAGCCAAAACGGCGTGGACGCGTTTTTCCGTGAGTTTTTCCAATGCCACAGCGACGTGCGCGATCTCGGCGGCGTGAAGGTAGCGGCCATTGGCGCGGTCACCGCAGAAAAACTGGCGGATCTGCATTTGGCTGTCGACTTGCAGCCTGCCGAGTTTACAAGCGAGGCGTTGCTGGCCGAGTTCAGGGAATCGGTGGATTGCGAGAATTTGAAGTTTCTGTTGCCACGGGCAAACCTGGCCGATGAGCGTCTTGCCCGAGGGATCGAGGAACTGGGCGGGATCGTTGACGATCTCGATGCGTACCAAACCGTACCGGACACAGAGGATCGGAATGGCCATCGTGCGCGGTTGTTGAGCGAAGGGGCGGACATGGTGACATTCACAAGTTCGTCCACCGTCGCGAATTTCTGTGAACTGATCGACGTGGCGGCGCTGCCGGAAAAGTTCCCGAAGATGCGGTTTGTCAGCATCGGGCCGCAGACCACGCAAGCCGCGGTGGCGAAGGGGTTGCCTGTCGCGGTCGAAGCGAAGGTGCACACGATTCCCGGGTTGGTGGAGGCCATTCTGAAACTTCTTGGTGACGCGTAAGGCAACAGGCCATGACGAAAGAAGAATTGTACGATCAAGGTATGGCGGGAAATGAAAAGGGCTTGGCAACCGTTATCTCGTAGGGTGGGAAAGTGGAGGGGTTGACGAAGGGCGGCAAATCATTGTAGCCGCGAAACTCTTTCGCGGTCGGAATCCGTTTTCAATCCAGCCGCGAATACGATTCGCGGCTACAAGCTTGGCGGAAGGCCGCCGCTACTGGAACATATAGGCGGGCAGAAAATACAGTTTCCCGCTCTCAAGCTTGAACCTGGTCGGCGAGAGTTGAAGCTCGATCTTTGTTCGATCATTCGAGCCCAAAAACCTCAGCAGATTGCGCAGCGAAAACGGTGGCGTGTAGCGAATCACTTTGGCTTCTTGAATCTTGGCCAGTTCCTTTGCCTTTTCCACCGCGTCGTCAAAGTACCCGATCCCGTCGATGAAGCCGGCTTCCTTGGCCTGTTTGCCAGAGAGGATGCGCCCGTCCGCCAGACCGTTCTTCAGGTCCTCCACGTTCATCTTCCGTTCCTTGGCGACGATGCCGACAAACTTGTCATAGACTTCCATGATCAGGTTCTGCACCAAGTTTGATTCGGCAACGGTCGGCTCGCGTGTGGGATTGAGGATGTCCTTGTATTCGCCGGACTTGAACGTGTAGGACTTCACACCAACCTTGTCCATCAACCCCGAGAACGTGAAGCTCTGCAAGATGACGCCGATGCTTCCCGTGATTGTCCAGTCGGTTGCCATCACGTAGCTTGCGCCCATCGCGGCATAATACGCACCGGACGCCCCGACTGTTTCCATGCTGGCGACCACGGGTTTTTTCTCGCGTGCCGCCGCCACCGCCCTGTAGATCTCGTCCGAAGCGACGACCTCTCCGCCTGGGGAGTCGATTCGTAGAATAATGGCCTTGACGCGTTTGTCTTCAAGCGCCTGGTCGAGCTGATCCTTGATGTCGCCGACAATGCCTTGGTCGCTGGTCATGCCATCCGCTTCCGAGATAACGCCTGTCAGATAGACGACGGCGATCTTGTTGCGTGCGCCAGTATCGCCTTGGAGGTACCGCTCCTCGTATTTCGCATGGCGTGTTTCAAGGCCGACTGCCCGGTCGCCCCCGCCGAATGCGAGCGCGAACAGAACAAAACCTGCCAGAACGGCCAAAAACAAAAGGAACGTCACGATCACGGAATACACAATCCATCCCGTGCGCTTGGGCTGCGGAGTAATCAGCGGCGGCGATTGGTTCATGCCGGGTACAATGCCGCAGCATACGAAGCGCCGCAAGCGCAAAATCGTGCCACCTTTTTCGCTTGGTGAACAAAGTGAATTGGCTTACGGTACGCCGCAGAATGCTGCTGGTCATCGACAACTACGACAGCTTCACTTACAACCTCGTCCAGTACCTCGGCGAACTCGGCGTGGAGATGCGCATCTTCCGCAACGACGAGATCACGCTGGAGAAAATCCGCGAATTGCGACCGGAACGCATCCTGATTTCCCCCGGCCCGTGCTCACCGCGCGAATCGGGATTATCCAACGACATTATCAAGACTTTCAGTCCGACCACGCCAACGCTGGGCGTCTGCCTCGGACATCAATGCATCGGGTACGTGTTCGGAGGCGAAGTGGTGCGCGCCGAGCGGCTCATGCACGGCAAGACGTCGCCGATTTATCACAACAACGACTCGCTGTTCGCAGGGATGCCAAATCCGTTTACCGCGACGCGGTATCACTCGCTGATTATCAAGCGGGACACGATGCCCGAATCACTGGAGATCATCGCCGAGACGAGGCCCGAAGGCGAGGTGATGGGCGTGCGCCACAAGAAGTTTCCGGTCTGGGGCGTGCAGTTCCACCCTGAATCGATTCTCACGCAGAACGGCAAGCAGATCCTGCAGAACTTTCTGACGCTGATGTCCTAGCCCGGATTATTCGCGAAGTATCGCGAATAAGGCAGGCTAGCGTGGCGGCTTATCCCAAATCCGTCCAACGCACCAGATCGGCCAGGTTTGGCCGACCATCATGCTGCCACGTTAGCGGCGGACGCTGCATCTGGCCGATGCGACAAACGCGGTTCACACCAATGTTCGCCAGTTCCCCGGCCAATGCCATGGCGCGCTCGTCCAACGGCGCGATGCCTACTGTCGAAAGGTTCGACGCAAACCGTCGCACCAGTTCGGGAACGTGCTCCAATCGCTCGATGGGTTTGACAAAGACCACGCGGTTCAGGCATGAGGGCGTGAACATCGGATCGTCCTCGTAGATCACCAGCCAACCGCTGGATCCCATCTCATAAAGCCTTGGTGGCACAGGCGTCCCTGCTCCGACTGGAGTCGCGAGTTCTGGTCGGACCTGTGCTGTTGGATTTGGGCAGGCACGGAGGCCTGCCCCACCATTCATGAGATCGGTTGTGCCGTCGGTGTGCAGCCACACCGCAACGGTCTTGTCCGACGCCGACCGAAACTCATACGCGCCGCGGAGCTTGGCAATCTGTGCCGCTTCCTCGACGGGAAGTTCTCCCCGGGGCACGCGCGCCTGATACGCGGCCATCGCTTTCGCCAGCGCAGCGGCAAATTGGCGAGGACCGAGTTGCCCCCGCTCCTCCACGTAAAACACATGCGGCGACAAGCATCCCTGCTGGTCGTAGACTGAGGCATCGAACGCTGCCGACTGAGCCAACGACGGAAGATGGCTCGCCGTCAACGCTTCCTTCGCGACGACAGCAAAGCTGAGTTTGTGGCCGTAACCGAGAAAACGGGCCTCCGGCGGACACATTCGTCGGAGCGTCGAAATTGTTTCGTCGTCACCGTAGGCAATCACGGCATCGGCATCGGCCAGCGCAACCTGCGTCAACGCGACATCTTCTCGCCTCCAGTCCAGCACCGCGACGCAATCGGCAAGCTCGGCGTCCACTGCCCGCAGGGACTCGACAAATAGGGGAGGGAATACCGGATCGCGGCTGGAAACCTTGACGAGATTGGCTGATTTCAACAAGAGCCCGGAACAAATACTCACGATGCCCGGTGCGGGAACGTTGCCGGCCAGAAAATGCACGATCAGTCGCGGTCCGGTGGCTCGCGTCCGCATGCCCCCGCGCGGACAAAACTCGTCGAGCACATGACGATCACACAATTCATGGTCGAGCAATTCGCCCAGTGCTTCCTCAGTGATCGCCTCGAAGGTCAAATCGACCGCCTCTCGGGCCATCGCGCTCGAAAAACCGCTAGCTGATGGAGCTTGCTTGATGGCGTGCTGTCGCCACGGATTGCTCGGTTCGAGCCAGCTTCGAGCGGTTTGCGCCAACGCGCCAATGATCGCGTCCGTGCGGCGATGCTGCAACACACGCTCGCGGGCTTCGCGCGTGTGGTTGATCGCTTGCCGAATTTGTTGGATCCTCGTGTTCATCTTTTGCAGGCCGCCTCCCTGCCCCGAAAGCTTTCGGGGTGAACGAGGCGGCGCACCGTTGTTTCCTGCGCAGCATTTCGCCGACACGCAGTGTCGGCCTACATTAAGGCCTCCGCGTTCAGCGAACAGCCGCGCACCTCTGCGCCTGCCGCCCGCCCGAGAATTTCAAAGCCGTTGCCGTTGGCGATACCCAAGTCTTCCGTCTGAATGCACATTGCGCTCCACAGATTCGCCAAATCACAGATCCGAATCATCCCCCGCTTGTGTTCATCCGCCTCCCTGCCAGTGTTCGGGTCGATGATCAGCACCCGCGACCATGGTGGAGCGGTCTTTCTGTCGATCTGGCGGCTCTCGCGCAACGTTTGATCGTAGAACTGGGTGCTGAGTTCCGTCATCCCGTACTCGTTGACCAAGAGCGACGGAGGAATGCCAAGAAACGTTTCAAACATCTCGTACAATTCTGTCTTTGGTATCTCGCGCGACCGACCCTTGAAACCGCCTGTCTCCATTGCCCGGCTGCCCTCCGCCATTTCAAACCTCAAGTTGTTGGCACCGCAATTGTCGAACAAATGAACAAACGCAAGAGCTGTCCCCAGCAGAAACACAGGCTGCTTTGCCCGCTCTGCCTGTCGCAAGGCCCGCACCAGCCGCTCCACGCACAACGCTCCACGCTCCACGTAAAAACCGCTCTCCGGCGCGCCGAACTCCTTCACCACAACGCCCATCATGTGCGCGAGCGAGGAGTGTGGCGATTCATAGGGCGAAGGGGTGAGGACGAGCGCTGGTAATGAAGTAGCGCGGGCGTATCGCCCGTATTCCGCGGTTGACTCGGAACTGAACGGGCGGGACGCCCTCGCTACTAAAAGATGTGCCGCCAAGTTCGCTCGAATCGCCGCGTCATAGAGTGCGAGTGTCCTGAAAAAATGTTTCCCGGATTTCTCGGTGGTCGTCCCGCTTGTGTGGAACTCGGCAACCGCCTGCTCGATTGGAAAGCACGTTAGCGCAAACTCTTTGAACGCGCTCGCGGGCACGGCGGGAATCTCTTTCCAGTGCTGCACCGTCTGTGGCGTGCGCTTCTGTTGCTGGCAGTAGGCGCGATAAACCGCGTTGCGCTCGAACTGGAACGCGAAGATGTCCCGCGCCAGCGCGTCGAACTCGGCGTCCGTCGTCGGTTGCGCCACGCCTCGTCCGATCAACGAGAGAACACGATCCTGAAGTTGAAGAGCGGTTTTGTTCATGTCGATCCCGAAACTTCCGGGGCTGGTTTTCCGCAAACAGCAGATGCATAATGCAGCGCGTGAAGCCGATTGTCAAACGCGTGATCAAGTGGTTGGGCTGGGGGGTCTTCACGTTTTCGCTCTTGTTCTTTATCGGCTTTCGTTGGGGTTTGACGCCGCTGCCGAAAGCGCCGCGTGGAGTTCGAATCGCACCGCTCAACCCACCGCTGACAGTCGAGAACATTAAGGCCGATAACGCAGCCTACTACTACCTGCAGGCGGTCAAGCAGATGAATGGCTACAAGCAGCCAAAGGAGTCCGAGGGGCAAATGGATGCGCTTCTTGCAGGCGATCTTTCGGGAAATACGAAAGCGATTGAGCAGACGCTCGCCGATTGCGCAGAAGCACTACAACTCGTCCACAAGGGCACAAGCGTGAAGTTCTGCCAGATGCCGATGCTGAACCTTGCTGAGGAGTCGTCACTCGGCGACATGACTCAGTGGCGGCGGTTGGCGCGGTTTCTTTGTTGTGTTGGCGAATTGGCCCAGCGAGACGGCAAGCACGAACAAGCCCGCGACGAGTATTTGACCGTTGTGAAGTTTGGTCGCGATTGTGCCACGGGCGGCCCTATTATCTCCATGCTTGTGGGCAACAGCGTCAGCGGCATGGGGACAAAGGCATTGCGGGCGCTGATGTTGGAAAACACACTGCCCCCGGAGGCAGGCAAGACGTTGGCCGCCGAGTTGATACGCTTGGAAGCAGATTTCCAGCCACTGGCAGAGACGCTACGCTATGAATTGATCTACGCCAAGCAGGCGCTCGACACCATTTTTAAGCCCAGCGTCGCCAGTGCATTGTTGGAGTCTCGTGGCACGGCTGACGGCGTGTTCGACGCTGCATTTGGAGACGTGATTCGGGAAGCGCAGAAGCCTTACTGGGAGTGCGACGCGAAGAGGATTGTCCGAAAATGGGTGCCGGAAAAACTATCATGGTTGATGAGTTTAAACAGACCCATTCCTAGGATTCTGGTGGGTATGTTTTTGCCTGCGTTGGAAACGACTATTTCACGGGCAACGCGTTGCGAGGTGGATTTGCGGGCGACGGCGGTCGTGTGTGCGCTGACGGGATACGGCCGCGTCCATGGCGAACCGCCAGAGCGGCTGGAGCAACTAGTGCCTGACTTCCTGCCCAACCTTCCCCTCGACCCGTTTGATGGGAAACCGCTACGGTATCGGCGCGAAGGGGCAGAGTGGGTGATTTGGAGCGTTGGTTCAGACATGAAGGACGACAATGCCGCGTGGCATGAGTTCAAGTACCGAAAAGGGGCCGATGAACGAGATGGCGGCGACATTTATTTCAAGTCAACCGAGCCGCAGGATGACCTGAAGGCTTATGTGCCGTGCAACTAATCAAGTAGTGTTTCGATCACACCGACGCAGTAATCCAATTGCCGGCGCGTGATCGTCAACGGTGGCGTGATGCCGAGCACTTCGCTGCGATTGCCTTCGGGAATGGCAATGATCCCACGCTGAAGCAACCGCTCGCACAAGTGTGGCCCATTGCCGACCTCCAGTCCGAGCATCAACCCTTTCCCGCGAACCTTTGTGATTTTTGCCAGCCGCGCTGAAAGCCACTCGCCGATCTTCGCACTGCGCGCTGTTAGGTTGAGGCGTTTCATCTCTGCAATCGCAGCCAGCGCCGCGGCGCAGCCGAGCGGATGACCGAGGAACGTGCTGGTATGAATCGCTTCGCCTTGCGACTCTGGCCAACTGTCCATGACTTCGTTGCGACCGATGCAGGCGGCCAGCGGCAGTCCGCCCGTGAGCGCCTTGCCTACGCAGACGATGTCGGGCACGACGTTCCAATGCTCGCAGGCAAACCAGCGGCCCGTACGGCAGAAGCCCGTATAGATTTCGTCGAAGATCAACACAAGCCCGTGTTGATCGCAGAAACGCCGCAACTTCGGCAGGAAATCGTCCGTCGGAACGACAATGCCGCCGCGACCTTGGATTGGTTCCACGATGACCGCACCGTAGTGGCCGATGGGATGGGGTAGGGCGCGACCGCTGGGCGCGCCGCGCCGGTTTCGGACGGCCCGGCGGTCCGTCCCTACCAACGGCAAATAAGCGTACGGAACGTGGGTTGTGAAATGGCCGAGTTGCTTGCTGAATGGCGTGCGAAAATCAGCGCGCCACGTCGTGTCCAGCGCCCCGTAGGTCAGGCCGTGATACGCGCCTTCAAATGCAATCACGCCGGAGCGTTTCGTATGGATGGCCGCTGTTTTGAGTGCTGCTTCGACTGCTTCAGCGCCTGAATTAGCAAACAGGACGCGGGCAGGAGGCGTTGTAGTGGAGCTTCTATAAAGCGCCGTTTCGCGCTTCGCAGAAGCGCGGCTACGCCACCGTCCAAACGTCAACTCCACCAGTTCGCGCGCAAGCTTGAGCTTCAGGCCATTCGGATGCACGTCACCCATCGCGTGGAGCAGTTCTGTCGCCTGCTTCCTCAGGGCGACGACGACGCGCGGGTTGGTGTGGCCGACGCTGGCTACGCCGAACGCGGCAGATAGATCGATGTAACGATTCCCGTCAACGTCCCAGACGTTCGCACCTGCCGCTCGCTTCCAAAAGATCGGCCAGTTGGCGGAGACAAACGTGACATTCCGCGATTCAAAGCGATGAAGCTGACGGGCGAGTGCACGCGATTTGGGCCCCGGGACTTTCGTTCGGAGCATGGGAAGTTGGTTCATGGAGTGCGGCGGCTTGACGCCGCTCTGCTGTTGCGAGGCTCGACTCGCAAAATCTGTGGGAGCGCCGGTGCGTCAAGCCGCACCGGCCGGCAGGGCTGCGTCGAGCCGCAGCACTCCACGTCAGAAGTCGTCGGGAACATTGAGGTGGTCATGGCGAAAACAGATGTGTGGGGCGATGATGTCACCCACAGCCGCGTCTCTGTGCCGGTCATGTGGGCAGTCTGGGCAGAGCGGCACGGCGAGTCAAGCCTCGCGGGGGCAAGGCTGCGTCAATCCCACTCTGAGCGGGATCAAGCCGCAGCACTCCAAATCAACCATGCTGATAAAACTTATGGAATGTTTTTCCCGGTTCCTGATCGACCATGATCACAAGGTGATGGAATTTCATCGTCTCGATCAGCTCGTCAAGGGTAATCGGCGCATACTCGCCATTTTGAGTGTTGAACATGATACGCAGATCGTCATCACTGCCGGGTCGGCGGGCCGGTGTGCCATTGCGCTCGGCGAGCCAGGACTTGATTTGGTCGGGTCTGAACAGGATGCGCAGGGACATGGCGGTTAAACTCCTCGGGCTTCGGTGCCCCAAATGTGCTTGTGCAGTTGCGTCTGCAGGCGGACGGGGAGTTTATCGGCCAGGACCCATTCGGCAAGCGTTTTCAGCGGCAGCTTTTCCCAGACCGGCGAGAACAAAACCGTACAGATGCTCGCCAATTGGTGCTCCGCCATTTTAAGCTTGGCCCAGTCATAGTCGGTTCGGTCGGCGATCACGAATTTGACTTCGTCTTTCTTATCGAGGAAACGGACATTGTCGTAGAAGTTTTTACCGGACTCGCCACTGCCCGGGCATTTCAGGTCCATGATTTTCACGACACGCGGATCAACCTGTGACACGTCGATCGAGCCGCTGGTTTCCAACAAGACCCTCTTGCCGAGATCGCACAACCGCGTCATCAGAGGGAACACATTCGGCTGGAGCAGCGGTTCACCGCCCGTGATTTCGACCAGCGGACAGTTGTACTCCAGCACCTTGACGATGACGTCGCCGAGTTTCATCGGCTGGCCCTCATGAAACGAGCAGGTTGTGTCACACCAAGAGCAGCGCAGGTTGCAGGCTGTCAGGCGCACGAACGCGCAGGGCAGTCCCGCATACGAGGACTCGCCCTGAATGCTGTAGAAAATCTCGCTGATGACCAACGTGTCCGGCATGGCTCCAAGCTAACAAACGTGCGCGTAGCCGTCAATTTACCGGCAACCATCATGCTTGGCTTTCAGATCGCGACGCTACTGCGAACCTGCTCTCCGCTGACTTTGCCCAAACCACAACCAAGTCGAGACTGTTGAAAACCGAAAACTTGAGTCGATAGTGTCCGGTGTTGGGGCGTCACATGGGGGAAGGCTTGACAAACGCGCCGCCCGGATATAATTAGCTTTGTTAATAGTTGTTATTAACAATTAAATGCATGCTACCGGTGACATATGCGCCCGCGAACTCCTCGACACGGTTCCTTTGATCATGCGGTTCATTCGCTCCCAAATACGGAGCCGCAGGATTGCGGGCCTGTCCGTGGCCCAGTTCCGAGTGCTTCTGTTTATCAGCCACTTCAGCGAGTCGTCCCTGTCGGCTGTGGCTGAGCATGTGGGACTCTCCCTGCCATCGGTGTCGCGGATGGCGGACAACTTGGTGACCCGTGGCATGCTGGTGCGGCAAACTCGGCTCTCCGACCGCCGGCAAGTTTCACTGTCGGTCACGGCACGTGGCGAAAAGGCGCTCAAAGCGGCACGCAAGGCGGCTCAAGCCGGGTTGGAGCGACAGATGGCCGCCTTGGATGCGGAGCAGCGGGGCATGATCCTTCATACCATGCGGGTTCTGCGCCATGTTTTTGGGAACCACCTCGAGCCAAGGACGCGGTCTGGGAGGTGAGGCGATGTTGCTTCTGGATTTGAAAACGGCTAATGGAAAATGGTGCGGAACGCTTTGTTGAAGGTGTTCCGATAATATGATAAAAAACAGCGAACTCCAAAACGGACAACAGTCTGAGCGGTATGGCGACGCACGAGATGGGTCTCCATCCGAGAAATCGAAGATTGAGAAGCCGAAATCGAGCCCGAGCCTCATGAAAAAGGTGGTTGTCGGCGCCTTATGTATTTTGTTCGTCGTCGGCGTTCTGTGGGTAGTCCAGAAACGCCACGCCGCTTCCAGCAAACTCAGGGGTGCCACTGCCCGTACTGGGCCGCCCCCGGTGCCGGTGGTAGCCGGCACGGTGGCCCAGAAGGACGTTCCGATCTATCTTGATGGATTGGGCACCGTTCAGGCGTTCAATACCGTGACCGTTCACGTCCAGGTCGATGGTCAGTTGCAGAAAGTCGCGTTCGTCGAGGGACAGGATGTGCATACGGGTGATTTACTCGCACAGATTGATCCGGAGTCTTACCGGGCACAGGTCGATGAGGTCGAGGCGAAGAAGGCCCAAGACGAGGCGCAACTGGCCAATGCACGTCTGGATTTGAAACGGGACGCCGAGCAACTCGCTTCCAACATCGTCGCGCAGCAGGTGTACGATACCCAGAAGACGCTGGTGGACCAGTTCGGTGCGGCCGTCAAGGCCGATGAGGCAGCCATTGATTTCGCCAATATCCAACTCAACTACACAACGATCGTGTCTCCCATCGACGGCCGCGTCGGTGTTCGTTTGGTGGACCAGGGAAACATCGTCCACACCACCGACACGAATGGCCTGGTGGTGGTCACGCAACTGCATCCGATCTCCGTGATATTCACCCTGCCGGAGCAGACTCTCACTGACATTCGAAAGTACACGACCTCCGCGGACTTTGCCGTTCTGGCAGTGGACCGCGACAACAGCACCGTGTTGGGGGAAGGCAAGCTGGCCGTGATCGACAATCGTATCGACGTCTCAACCGGCACCATCCTGCTCAAGGCGACTTTCCCTAACGACGACCTGGGGCTCTGGCCGGGCCAGTTCGTGAACGCGCGGCTGTTGCTGACGACACGGAAAGGCGGTGTCGTCGTTCCCGCATCCGTGGTTCAACGCGGTCCCGAAGGCTCCTATGCGTTTGTGATCAAGGACGACCAGACGGTCGAACTCCGTCCCGTGAAGGTGGCGCAGATCGAACGCGGAGAGGCTTTAATCGACAGCGGCCTCCGCCCCGGCGAACAGGTTGTTGTTGACGGCCAATACCGATTGCAGGCCGGCTCGAAGGTGAAGCTGGTCCCGACCGCGAAGCCCGCCGATACCGAATCGTAACGGTTGGCTGTCGTGAACATTTCAGAACCATTCATCCATCGGCCCGTGGCCACGTCGCTATTGATGGCCGGCGTGCTGCTGATGGGATTGCTGGGCTACATGTTGTTGCCGATCTCGGCCCTGCCAGCGGTTGATTTTCCGACGATCCAGGTGGTTGCCCAGTATCCCGGGGCGAGTCCGGACGTCATGGCTTCGTCCGTCACGACACCGTTGGAGCGGCAATTCGGCCAGATCAGCGGTTTGGCGCAGATGACCTCCCAGAGTTCGTTTGGCACTTCGACCATCATACTCCAGTTCAATCTCGATCGCGACATTGATGCCGCCGCGCAGGATGTCCAGGCTGCCATCAACGCCGCGGGCGGTGTTTTGCCGGCCAACATGCCGAACCCGCCCACCTACAACAAGGTGAACCCCGCAGACACGCCCATTCTCACTTTGCAGATCACATCGGACACTCTTCCTTTGGAAAAGGTCAACGATCTGGCCGATACCGTGCTGGCGCAAAAGCTGAGCGAAGTGAGCGGGGTCGGCCTCGTCACCATTGAAGGCAACCAGAAACCGGCTGTTCGTGTCCGCATCAACCCGGCGGCAATCGCCGCGCTGGGGCTGAGTCTTGAGGACGTGCGCACGGCGCTCATGCGGAACAACATCAACGCGCCGAAAGGCAGCTTCGACGGCGCGCGGCAGGCCTACGCCATCGGCGCGAACGACCAGATTCTGTCCGCCGCGGAATACCGGCCCATGATCGTCGCCTACGAGAACGGTCGGCCCGTCCGTCTCGGCGACATCGGCGATGTGATCGACAACGTCGAGAACGTGCGGCTGGCCGGCTGGGTAGACAACAAGCCGTCGGTCATCCTCGACATCCAGCGTCAACCCGGCGCCAACATCATTGAAACGGCGGACCGCGTGAAGGCATTGCTGCCGAGGCTCCGCGCGTCGATTCCGCCGGCGGTCAAGGTATCGATCCTGACCGACCGCACCGAAACGATCCGCGCCTCGGTCCACGACGTGCAATTCACGCTGATTCTCACCGTGTTTCTGGTCGTCATGGTGATGTTCATCTTTCTGCGGAAATTCTGGGCGACTGTCATCCCCAGCGTGGCGCTCCCGCTGGCGGTGATCGGCACGTTCGGGGTCATGAAGCTGGTCGGGTTCAGCCTCGACAACCTTTCGTTGATGGCGCTGACGATCTCCACCGGGTTCGTCGTGGATGACGCCATCGTGATGATCGAAAACATCGTCCGCTTTATCGAAGCCGGCGACCCGCCGTTGGAGGCGGCGCTCAAGGGCGCCAAGCAGATAGGGTTCACGGTCGTTTCCTTGAGCGTTTCGCTGATCGCCGTGTTTATCCCGCTATTGTTCATGACCGGCATCGTGGGACGATTGTTCCGGGAATTCGCCATCACGTTGAGCGTGGCGGTCGTATGGTCGGCCATCGTCTCGCTGACCCTGACGCCGATGATGTGCAGCCGCTTGTTGAAACCGGAGAAGGAAGAAAAACATGGCCGTTTCTTTCATTGGACCGAGAAGATGTTCAAAGGCATGCTCGATTGGTACGATCGCGGCCTGCAATGGGTGCTGCGGCACCAGCCGTTGACGCTGACCGTCGCGATCGCAACCCTGATCGGCACCATCTGGCTCTACGTCATCGTGCCCAAAGGACTGCTGCCGCTGCAGGATACCGGCATGATCATTGGCGTAACCGATGCCGCGCAATCCATCTCGTTCAAGGCCATGGTCGAGCGCCAGCACGTCATTTCCGACATCGTGCGGAAGGACCCCGACGTGGTCAGTGTCGCCTCGTTCGTCGGCGCGGGCACGGTCAACGCCACCGTGAATACCGGCCGGCTCTACATCAATCTCAAGCCCCGCGACCAACGCCGGTCCACGGTTAGCCAGGTCGTCGACCGTTTGCGGGAAGCGACCAAGGATGTTTCGGGAATCTCGCTGTTTATGCAGGCGGTGCAAGATGTCCAGATCGACAGCCGCGTCAGCCGGACCCAATATCAATACACGCTGGAGGACGCCGATGAATCCGAGTTGTCGCAATGGGCGTCGAAGCTCCTGGCCAGGCTGCGCGCCGTGCCGGAGTTGACGGATGTGGCCACCGATCAGCAGGACAACGGCCTGCAACTGGCCATTGATGTCGATCGCGACACCGCCTCGCGGCTGAATGTTCTGCCCCAGGCGATCGACGACACTTTGTACGACGCTTTCGGGCAGCGACAGGTGTCGATCATGTTCACCCAACTCAACCAGTACCGGGTCATCCTCGAAGTCGAGCCGCATTTCCAGCTCACGCCTGAAGCGCTCGCCAAGATTTACGTCAAGTCCACCACCGGCCAGATGGTGCCGCTCAGTGCGTTCGCCCGCTTGAGGACCGTGACCGCTCCGCTTGCCATCGTCCACCAGGGCCAGTTCCCGGCGGTGACGTTGTCGTTCAATCTGAGTCCGGGCAGTTCGCTCGGCGCAGCCGTCAACGCCATTCAACGCGCCGAAAAGGAAATCGCCCTGCCCGAAACGGTAATGACCACCTTCTCCGGCAGCGCAGCGGAATTCCGGTCGTCGCTGAAGAGCGAGCCGTTCCTGATCCTGGCGGCGGTCGTGGTCATCTACATCGTCCTCGGCGTGCTTTACGAGAGTTACATTCATCCGATCACCATTCTCTCGACGTTACCCTCGGCCGGTGTGGGAGCGTTGCTGGCGTTGCTGATATGCCGCATCGATTTTTCAATGATCGCCCTGATCGGCGTCATCCTCCTGATCGGCATCGTCAAGAAGAACGCGATCATGATGATCGACTTTGCCCTGGACGCCGAACGCAACGAAGGTCTCCCCCCGGAGAAATCGATTTATCAAGCCTGCCTGCTCCGGTTCCGTCCGATCATGATGACGACGTTTGCCGCGCTGCTCGGCGCGCTGCCGCTGGCGCTGGGAACCGGCACCGGCTCGGAGTTGCGCCGCCCGATGGGCATCTCGATCGTCGGCGGGCTGTTGCTCTCGCAGTTTCTGACGCTCTATACCACGCCGGTCATCTATCTGTACCTCGACCGCCTCGGCCAATGGATCCGTCACCGGCGCGCTCCGGCAAGCTTGCCAGCAGGCGAATTGGCTGCCGATAGCGATCCATCGGTGCCATGAACGTCTCTGAGCCATTCATTCGCCGCCCGGCCGGGACATCGCTGCTGGCGGTGGGATTGTTCCTGCTGGGCATGGTGGCTTATCGGTTCTTGCCGGTCGCCGCGATCCCGCGCGTCGATTTCCCGATGATCTCCGTCTCGGCGTCGTTGCCCGGTGCCGACCCGGAGACGGTTGCCAGTTCACTTGCCGCTCCGCTGGAACGACGGTTGGCCCAGATTTCCGGCGTCACGGAACTCACATCCGTCAGCACCCTCGGTGGCACGAGCATCACGATCCAGTTTGACCTGAACCGCAACATCGACGGCGCGGCGCGCGACGTGCAGGCGGCCATCAACGCCGCCGCCAGCGAGTTGCCCATCAACCTCCCAAACCCGCCGACCTATCGCAAAGTGAATCCGGCCGACGCGCCGATCATGGTGCTCGCGATGACGTCCGATACGTTGCCATCCTCGCAGGTGTTCGAGTATGCCGATACCATCATTGCCCAGAAGCTCAGCCAGGTGGAGGGCGTCAGCCAGGTTTTCATTCCCAGCGCCGAAAAATCAGCCGTGCGCATCCAGATCAACCCGGCGGCGCTGGCGTCGACCGGATTGAGTCTGGAGGATGTCCGCTTGTTTCTCGGGCAGGTCGCCGTGGATCAACCCAAGGGCAGCCTGGACGGTCAACAGACCTCCTACACGCTGGTCAGCAACGACCAGTTGCAGGACGCCCGGGAATTTCGACCGTTGATTCTCGTCCAACGCCACAACGTTCCGATCAAGCTCAGCGCCCTCGGCAAGATTGTCCAGGGCATCGAGAATGCCCGGCTCGCTGGTTGGGCGGGCACCAGGCGCGCCGTGCTGCTCATCGTTTTCAAGGAAGCAGGCGCGAACGTCATCGAGACGGTGGACCGGATCAAAGCGGAACTGCCCCGGATCGAAAAATGGATCCCGCCATCCGTAAAAATCTCCGTGTTGAGCGACCGAACGACGACGATTCGCTCCTCCGTGGCTGACGTGGAACTGTCTCTCCTGGTCAGTATCAGTCTCGTGGTGATGGTGATTTTCCTGTTCCTGCGGCGGCTGTGGCCGACGTTTATCGCCAGCGTGACCGTGCCGTTGGCGTTGGCCGGCACGTTCGCCATCATGTACCTGCTGCATTACAGCGTGGACAACCTGTCGTTGATGGCGATCACCATCTCCGTCGGATTCGTGGTCGATGATGCCATCGTCGTCATCGAAAACGTGTACCGATATATCGAGCAGGGCCAGTCACCACTGGAGGCGGCGCTCAACGGCGCCCGGCAGATTGGTTTCACCGTGATCTCGATCAGCATGTCGTTGGTGGCGGTGTTCATTCCGCTGTTGTTCATGGGTGGATTGATCGGCCGGTTGCTCCACGAATTCGCGGTGACCCTGAGCCTCGCGATCCTGGTGTCCGGGTTCGTCTCCCTGACGCTGACGCCGATGATGTGCTCGCGGTTTCTCAAGCCCGAATCCGCGTACAGAGGCGAGGGGCCGTTTTATCGGGCGTGTGAAAAAGCGTTCAACTGGATGCTCGCCAGCTATGAGCACGGTCTGAAATGGGTGTTGCGGCATCAAGGTTTCATGTTGATGGTCTGGTTCGCAACGTTCGTCGCCACGATTTGGCTGTACGTCACGGTGCCCAAAGGCTTCTTTCCGCAGCAGGACACCGGCACCATGATGGGCAACACCGAAGCCTCGCAGGATATCTCCTTCGCGACGATGGCCAAACTTCAGGATCGCGTGACGCGGATCGTCCTCGCCGATCCGGCCATTGACACCGTGGGTTCCTTCGTCGGCGGTGGAGGCGGCTCGACTGTCAACAAGGGGCGTATGTTCATCTCGCTCAAGCCGCTTCCCGTCCGCAAGGTGCGCGCCGACGAAGTCATCAGCCGGCTGCGCCGCAAACTGGCGGACGAGCCCGGCATCACGTTATACCTGCAACCCGTTCAGGACATTCGGGTCGGTGGCCGATTCAGCGCTGCGCTGTACCAATATGCGCTGCAGTCGGCCGACCTGGACGCGCTCAACCACTGGTCATCGTTGCTGGTGGACAGGCTTCGCAAGATCCGGCAACTCACCGACGTCAACAGCGATCAGCAAACGCGCGGCTTGCAGAGCAACGTCGTCATCGACCGCGATGCCGCGGCGCGCCTCGGCGTTTCCCCGCAGGCGATTGACGACACGTTGTACGACGCTTTCGGCCAGGAGCAGGTGGCGGTCATCTACGAGAAATACAACCAGCACCACATCGTCATGGAAGTCGATCCCCAGTATCAACTGGACCCGTCCTCGCTGAACAAGATCTACGTTGCCTCCAACACGGGACATCAGGTCCCGCTGTCGAGCGTCGCGAAGTTCACCACGAGCAACACCAGCTTGTCCGTCAATCACCAGGGCCAGTTCCCGGCCGTGACCATTTCGTTCAATCTGGCTCCCGGAGTCTCGCTGGGCCAGGCGACGGAACTCATCCAAAACGCCGCCCAACAGATGCGAATGCCTTCGAGCGTGCAGGGCAGCTTCCAGGGCACGGCCCGGGTGTTCCAGTCCTCTCTTGCTTCAACCCCGCTTCTTCTGTTGGCCGCTCTCATCACCGTGTACGTCGTTTTGGGGATGCTCTACGAGAGCTTGATTCATCCCATTACGATTCTATCCACGCTTCCCTCTGCTGGCGTCGGCGCGCTCGTGGCGCTCATGGTCTGCGGGATCGATCTTTCCCTCGTGTCCTTCATCGGGATCATCCTGTTGATGGGCATCGTGAAGAAAAACGCCATCATGATGATCGACTTCGCGCTGGAAGCCGAGCGCCACGAAGGATTGAACCCGGAGGAGGCGATCTACAAAGCCTCCATCATCCGTTTCCGCCCGATCATGATGACCACGATGGCCGCGCTCCTAGGCGCCGTCCCGTTGGCCATCGGGCTCGGCACCGGTTCCGAATTGCGCCAGCCGCTGGGGATTGCCGTTGTGGGCGGCCTGCTGTTCTCGCAGGTTCTTACTCTTTATACTACGCCGGTGGTCTACCTCGCCTTTGAACATCTGCGGCAGAGATTCAAGCTCCGCCGTCATAGCCGAACGAGTGAACTTGCCACGGCCCATTAGCACCGATCATGGCTTCCTGCTCCCAGCCCTTTGGCAGGAAGTAAACGTGCAGCCGCCGTGAAACAGGTTGGTTGCGAAGTGCTTTGGCTGAGGTCTATCAATCGTTGGATCTGCAACCGAAATCAACATCGGGAATCCGTCAGTACCCTCTAACTGCATACCTTCCCTAAGCTTTCAACTTGTCCGAAAATCGCCGAGCACGTATGGTCGTTCTTGTGACAGGTAACCAATCCGGTGTATGCAGCCGTATCCGCAGCGATGTGCGACGAGCCGTATGAGACGCCCCGCAAGGCTTTCGGCGCCATCGAAAAACGGGGTGGCACTGTGAGGGATCCATTGGAAAGGCGTCGAGGCGTGTCCCTTCTTGGGGCAGTCTCGCTCTTGGTTGCCGTCCTTGTTGCTCCGAGCCCGGCGACAGCTCATAAAGTCAGGGCCTGGGAGTCGTCAACGGCGAAGTCGATTGTGGAGGACAGCGGTCAACTCCTGGCGGACTATGGGAGTTATCAGCTCTATGAGGTGGACCGTCTCCGACCCGATCTGTTGCAGGATGATAAAGCTGAGGTTCGCGACGACTACAATCGAATTCTTCTCGACGCCGCGAGAATCGATACGACAACAAAAGCAGTGAAGGCGCTCCGCAAACCGGTAGGGGACTTTAATGGCAAACGCATGCATCTGATTCAATTCGTTGGCCCGATGCAGCCCGCGTGGCACGAGGCGCTCAAGAAAACGGGGGCGCAACTCATCGATTACATCCCTGAGAATGCTTATCTGGTGTACGGAGACGCACAATCTCTTGCCAATCTCCAGAGCTTGGCCGGCACGATGAAGTCGGTCCAGTGGGACGGGGAATACCTGGACGACTACAAGATCCACCCGCGCGCCCGGCTGGTTGACGAGAAGGGCCACCAGCAGCAGTTGTCCACGGATGAATTTGCGATTCAGCTCGCGCAGGATCCCGACGCGAATCCAGCCACGCTGGCGCTGATCGGCCAGCTCAAGCTGGAACCGATTCGCCGTCAGTACAACCTGCTGCGATACGTGAATGTTTTCGTGCGACTCCGCCCGCAGGACCTGGGTCTCCTCGCGGCCCAGCCGGACGTGATTTCAATCCAACCATACATGGAGCCGCGCAAACTCGACGAGCGGCAGGATCAAATCGTGGCGGGCAACCTCAACGGAAATGCGCCGACCGGGCCGGCGGGGTATCTGGCATGGTTGGCAAGCAAGGGATTCACACAGGAACAGTTCACGGCCTCGGCATTTGCGGTGGACATCAGTGACAGCGGCATCGATAACGGCACGACGGCGCCGGGACACTTCGCTCTTTACACGCTCGGAGACACGAAGAAGCCCAGCCGCGTCATCTATAACCGGCTGGAAGGCTCACCCAATCGGCGCAGCAGCATCCAAGGCTGTGATGGTCACGGGACGATCAACGCGCACATTGTCTGCGGATATGACGCCCAGCCCGCCGGTTTTCCCCACACGGACAGCGGCGGATTTTATTACGGCCTCGGTGTCTGCCCGTTTGTCAACGTCGGGTCCTCAGTGATTTTCGATCCGGACAATTTCACAAACCCGAACTACGCCGATCTTATCTCCCAAGCCTATCAGGATGGCGCGCGCATCAGCAACAACAGTTGGGGAGACACCGTATCGGCGGGCGCCTACGATTCCGACGCGCAGGCCTACGACGCCCTGGTGCGCGACGCCCAGCCCGCCGGTTCGGCCTACCCGGCCAATGGCAACCAGGAAATGGTGATCGTTTTCTCGTCTGGCGATGATGGCCCCACCGCCCAGACCGTGACGGCTCCGGCCAGCGCGAAAAACGTCTTTGCGGTCGGGGCCGCCGAGAATGTTCGGTCCATGTCCACGGCCAATGGCGGCAACAATTCCGACGGCAACGACGGCTGCGACACGCCCGATACCGACGCCAACAGCGCGAACGACATCGCCAGTTTCTCCGGCCGCGGGCCGTGCGCGGACGGGCGGATCAAGCCGGATCTCGTGGCACCCGGCTCTCACGTCACGGGCGGCGCGCCCCAAAGTTCTCCGCCTCCTTCGCCGGGCGGCACCGGAGCGGCGTTGTCCTGTTTCCTTGCCAATGGCGACGGCGTTTGCGGCGTGCAGGGCGGCGGCACCGGCAGCGGCGGCGTGAACGACTTCTTTCCCGTCGGCCAGCAGTTTTTCACCGAATCCTCCGGCACGAGCCACTCCGCGCCGGCTGTCTCGGGTGCCTGCGCCTTGCTGCGACAATACTTTATCAATCAATCGGTCACGCCACCCGGTCCCGCCATGACCAAGGCGTACTTGATGAACTCCGCCCGTTACATGACCGGCTCGGGTGCCAACGACAGCCTGTGGTCCAACAATCAGGGAATGGGTGAACTCGACCTCGGCATGGCCTTCGATGGCACGCCGCGCATCCTGCGCGATGAACTCGCCGCCGACAAATTCACGGCGACCGGCCAAACGCGCACGTTCACGGGAACGATCAGCGACTCCTCCAAACCGTTCCGTGTCACCCTCGCTTGGACCGACGCGCCCGGCAGCACGACGGCGAGCAAGGCGCTCAACAACGATCTCGATTTGACCGTGACAGTCGGTGGGGCGACGTATCGAGGCAACGTATTCAACGGCGCTTATTCCGTCACCGGCGGCGGCGCCGACCACCAGAACAACGTGGAGAGCGTCTTTCTGGCCGCCGGCACAACCGGCAATTTCACCGTCACCATCACAGCGGCCAACATCAATTCCGACGGCGTGCCGGGCGATGCTGATCCGCTGAACCAGGATTTTGCCCTTGTTATCTACAACGGTGCGTCCACCGATGCTCCCAGCATCGTTGCTGATACCACCGCGCTTGTCGCCGAGAGCTGCACGCCCACGAATGGCGCCATTGATCCCGGCGAAACGGTCACGGTGAGCTTCTCATTGAAGAACGTCGGGACTGCCGACACCGGCAATCTTGTGGCCACACTGCTGGCCACTGGCGGGGTGAGCACCCCGAGTGGTCCTCAGACTTTCGGTGCGCTCACCGCCGGTGGCAGTCCCGTCGCGCAACCGTTCACCTTCACGGCTTCCGGAGTCTGCAGCAGCACCATCACAAACACCTTTCAACTCCAGGACGGAGCATCCGGTCTCGGCGTCGCAACGTTTATCCTGCCGTTGGGCAAGCAAACCATCGACTTTGCCGAAAACTTTGATGAGGTGACGCCCCCCGCTCTGCCGAGTGGCTGGGCGACATCGGCCACGGGCGCGCAATCTCCTTGGGCCGCCTCCACTGGATCGGCGGACACCCTGCCCAATGCGGCGTTTTCGCCCGATCCGGACAGTGCTGGCGTCAACGAACTCGATACGCCACCGATTCCCATTGCGACCGCCTCTGCCCAACTGACGTTCCGACAGAGTTACAACTTGGAAGCCAGTTCGGTCGATTCAACGGTGGGGTACGATGGCGGCGTGTTGGAGATCAAGATCGGAAACGGCTCCTATGCTGACATCATCTCGGCAGGCGGCTCCTTTGTCGCCGGGGGCTATGACCATACAATCGCACTCGGCAATCCGCTGGCCGGCCGGCAGGCGTGGAGCGGCGATTCCGCTGGCTTTGTGACCACGATCGTCAACCTGCCCGCCTCCGCGAAGGGACAGAACGTCCAGTTGCGATGGCGTTGCGGCACGGACTCCGGCAATAGCACCAGCGTTACGGGCTGGTTCGTGGATACGGTCACTGTCTCCGAACTTGCGTGCTGCGCAGGCAGCGGCGCGAACACCAATGGCGCCTTCGCGGCGGTTGCCGGCGTTTATCAAGGACTGGTCCAATCCAATTATCCCTCGCAACAGACCTCTGGTGCCATCAGCATCACCGTCGGAAAAACCGGCGCCTTCTCCGTCAAACTCACACTCGGCGAAGCCTCGTATTCTGTGAAGGGGACGTTTGACGACAACGGCGATTCATCTTCACCGATTCCGCGCGCTGGAACAAACCCGCTGACTCTGACGCTACACCTCGATCTGACGAACGGAACCGATCAAATCACGGGCACGGTGTCGGATGGAACTTTTACCTCCGATTTGACCGCGAACCTCACCGTGTTCAACCAAAAAACCAATCCGGCCAAGGAATTCCAAGGTTATTACACCGTCCTGCTGCCGCCGAATCCAGACGACACCGGCCCGGACCTTCCGCAAGGGAACGGTTACGGAACCATCAACGTCGATGCGAGCGGCAGAATTCGGTTTTCCGCAACGCTGGGCGATGGCACACGGATTTCGCAGACAGCGGTCGTCTCCAAAGATGGAACGTGGCCCGTCTACATCCCGTTGTATGTGAAGAAAGGCTCACTCTCAGGATGGGTGACGTTCACCAATATCGTCGGCGTCAGCGATCTCGGCGGCACGCTGAGTTGGTTCAAGCCGCCGGTCCCAGCCGCCAAATTCTATCCCAACGGGTTTGCGACGGAGATCATACTTTCGGGATCGGAGTACACCGCTCCGCCGGTCGGAACGCCCGTGCTGGACGTCACGAACACGGCCTGCAACATTCTCGTTACATTAGGCGAGGGGAATCTGGATTCGTTCGCGAGCAATTCGGTGACGCTGACCGCAGCCAAAAAAGTCTCTCTCTGCGTCACCAACGGATTCAAGCTGACGATCACGCCCAATACCGGACTGTTCTCGGGCAGCTTCATCAATCCCGGCACGCATAAGTCAACAGTGTTTCGAGGCGCGCTCTTCCAGAAGCAAAATATCGGCGCCGGCTTCTTCCTTGGAACAAACCAAACGGGATTCGTCACAGTCGAGCCATAACCTTGAGAGCCTTCCCGGCTGTAGCGGAAACCGTGGCTTCCCCGGAGCCCGGCTCCGAGCGACGAACCGAACGCTCCGACTGAATCCAAGTGGATCAGAAAGGAGAGCGCCAAGAGATGCAGCTATATCTCGAAACGACAATTCCGAATTTTCTGTTTGCGGACGACGCGCCGGTCAAGAAGCAGGTGACAGAGGTGTTTTTTCAGTGGTTGAGGCTTTCTCCGCAAGAGGTCATGGGGTTATGAAGTCCGCGAAAGAGCCCAAAGCCGTTACCGAAGTGCGCCCCATCCGCCAGGAACTGCAGCAGGAGGCGCGGCGCGTGGGGCGCAAGAAATATCACCAGGTGTTGAATCGCCGGCGCGGCTGGTTTCTCGGAGCAGAGACCGCTGTTGTCCGCGAGAAGCCCGGCAAGAAATACGGGCGTTGATCGGCGCGCGATTCTGAAATCACATCTTCGCCGTACGCGGAATGACAGCGGCTAGGCCTCAGTCGTCGGCCCGGGATCGTCGTCTCACCACGAAGCTTGCCCGCCGTGGCGGGAACACGAAGGCGTTGCCACATTCGCCGGGCGGCTTGCGACCGTTGTGTCACCTTGGTAAACCGGAGTCCTGAGTGAAACGAAGGATTGAAGTAGCCTGCCCGCTCTGCTACACTGCGCGGCATGACAGAGGCGCTGCTCAACAAGCTTGTGCCTTAAGCGATATGAGCATCTTGGAAAAAGCGGCAGAAAAGGTAATCAACTCTTTGGTAGACTCGCTGCCGAGCATCTTAGGCAGAAGGCCGTCCATTGAGAATTCGATCCGCGAAGGAATTCAAGAGCACATTGGCCGTCACCTGCGGTGGGCACAGAACTGGAGTTCGCACGTTCAAAGCCTCGGTGCTCCACGGCCGTCAAGTACGGACAGTTCAACAATACCGTTGATGATTAGTGACATGCCACGCCGCTACCGCGCTGTGGGCACTAAAGCGGTACTTTCTGAAGAAAAAGCGCTGTTGGCGAAAGGCGGGCACTTTTTCATCTTGGGTGGTCCGGGATCCGGAAAAACTACAACAATGAAGCGGCTTACACGCTCTCTTCTCACCACAGAGCCGGCATCTCCTCGTGATGTTTTCCAATTCCCTGTGGTCATACTTTTCCGTGAGTGTAATCACAAACTCACATTTTGCCGCAATCTCGCTCATGTGCTCGGAATTCCCTATAGGGAAATCCCTATTCCGAAGCCTTTGGGAGGGATCAGAAGGCCATCGCATAATCCAGACGGGAGTAAGGGCTTGAGCTGTGATGCCGTGAGCACACCGTCAAGTGAAATGAGAGCGGTGGTTGGTGAAACTCCTCTCGAACATTTCCTAGCAGAACTGTTCGATTCGCTCAAAGCCGTCCTGCTTCTTGATGGTTATGATGAACTGCCTGCCGAGGCGATGGCATCATTTGGCAACGAGATTCTTACGTTATCAAGGAGCATTGATGAAGCGAAAATAATCGTAACGTGTCGTTCTGGGGAAGCCACGGAACGGTTTGAAGGTTTTAGTATGCTCGAAATCTGCCCACTCTCACCCACACAATCGTACAACTTGGCCCGTCATTGGCTAGGTGACCCTACAGCATTTTTCCGTGCGTTAGATGGGGTGCCGTATAAGGATTTGGTTGATCGCCCTCTACTTCTTGCGCAGCTGGTCTTTTTGTTCTCACGTGAAGGATCCATCCCAGATCAACCATCCCTAGTCTATCGGAAAGTTGTACGCCTGCTTCTCAGAGATTGGGATGATGAGCGAGGGATAAGACGTGAATCAGCTTATGCACGCTTCGACCCGGAGATTAAGGCAGACTTTTTATCTGAATTGTCGTATCTCCTTACTTACAGAATCAAAGCTAAGAGGTTCTCGGAGTCGAACCTTCTCGACTGCTACCGTACCGCGAGCAAATCGTTCAACTTGCCAGAAGAAGCGGGTGAATCTATCGTTCGAGAGATTGAAAGTCATACCGGTGTCATTGTTTCTTCGGGCTACGGACACTATGAGTTTTCTCATCTTTCACTTCAGGAGTACTTGTGTGCGAATTATCTAGTTCGCGCCGGATTTGCGGATCACCTTGCGTTATACATCCGTGAATACCCTGTGCCGGTTGCGGTTGCAGTGGCGTTATCGGCTGATCCGTCCAATTGGCTCGGAGGGCTGATACTACGCGAACCCCTGTATAAATGTTTCGACGCGGACAGTATGTCGCGATTTTTAGCACGCCTTCTGGTCGAGCATCCCTACTTCAAGCCGGAGCATTCGGTCGGGTGTGCAATTCTCAGAATCCTGGGTGACTTTTGGTTTGAAGGTCAACCGAGATTCCATGACCTCCTAAGTAGAGCGGTTGAACTTCCTGGAGTGACAGAGGCGCTGGCAGGTACGCTGTCGTATGCGTACGTGATTGAGATGCAGACGGACGCTCGACCAGATGCGCTTCGCATATCACGGCGTTTTCACCTGCTTAATGAGAGACAACTGGAAACGCCTGGAGGCGGTTTGTTACCGAAGTCAATCGTTTTCTCTGTTCTCAAGGCGCAAGGGAAAATCATGCTCTGTCGTGACTCGGCGGGCCTCCTTCATGAGGCCCGACTGCAAGATAATGAACTGCGCCCCATTAGCCTAGGCGAAAGCGAAAGAGATGGATCCGCTTTTCAGCAGGAAGGGATATAGCGCGTGTGGAGTACGCCCCGCGTTTCCGGGGTCGCGGCTGATTATTCTTCATTCTGACCTAGCGCGCCAACACAGCCGGCAATCCTCGTTGATGGAAGCCGAGCGTAGCGGAGCCGAGTCCGCGAGACGCCGCACGCTGTACTTCCGCGGCAAACGCCGAGGGGTGATTGGGCGGCAATCCGCTCATCTGGTTCCATCGTGGTCAGCTACCAGCCGAACAACAGAAGCGTAGGACGAAGCCGATGACACAATGGGGCTAATGGTGGGACGCGACCCGCTTGCGTTCTCTGCTTATGGCAGTGGCGAGGCCAAAGGAACGGAGAAATCCAAAGGCGGCGTGACTGTTAGGGGTGTTACGCCCCGTTCCGAGTAAGGCACGACCTACTGCGGAGTATCGTTCGGATTGCTGTTTCTGAGTTGTTTGGTAGCCTTGTTCTTTCTCCTGAGGCGATAATCACTGAAGATGGTATATATCCGGCCAAGTACGTAGTATGTGAACCAGCTTTCGTAAGAAGCTTCTATGACTTCCTTGTTGTTGTGCCTTTCATATGCTTCCTTTCGCCATCCTTCCAATTCATGAACCACGACGTCGACGCATTTCAGAGTACCTTCGCCGACCCTGTCATACAAAAACTCCTCAAGTGATGCCTGTGACTCCAACGACTCCTTGGTTAGGTCAAACCGCTTAAATCGCTTTATCTTATAATCCAGTGGAAAGATGGGGATAACCTCTTCCTTGCCGTTCTCCATCTTGAATTCGACTAGGAATTTTGCGTTCCCTCCATAAGCCTTCCCCTTATAGGTTGAACGCATTGGCTGAATGACGGCAGTAAGATGATTCTTGAAGAAATCGTAAACCGGATCCCAGTACTTGATGCTATGCCGAACGACGTATTTCCCATCCGTTGTCACCAGAACTAGCCGGCGCTTAATCTTGTCGTTGGATAACAACGCATTGATATTGATCTTCGTCATACTCACGCTATAGAAATCGAGAGGGTCGTAATCTTTCCTGAATGCCTCGAAAGGTCGCAGTACTAGCGGATTGTTTTCGAAATCTTCTATTTCGACAAAATAGCTATGCCCTAACCTCAAGTAGATCTTGAATATCACTATCGCTCTATCCTTGAGGTTTTCCAGTGTAACGCTGCTTATGTACTTGTCTTCACACGACACACTGGAACATATGGTGAACGAACCTCGGATATACGCCCCGGCTTTTAGCCAAAACGTCTTGGCCGTATAAACGAAGGCGATGATCGAGACAATCGTCGCACCGATTGAGGCGAACAATGAAACCAAAGCAATTTGGTGGTCTGTTATGTTTGGCAGCATATCCTGTTCGCCCCGGCGCTGGTCTTGACCACGTGAAAAGTGGTGAATGTGGCCAGTTTCTGCTTTTCGGCGGTGGCGTCAATCTTCTTTTTTAGTGTGCCCATTTCCGCCAAATGAGCGCGGTATCGCGTCTCCGGGGTCTGATTATTCTTCATTCTGACCTGGTGCGCCAACACAACCGGCAATCCTCCTTGATGGAAGCCGAGCGTAGCGAGACGCCGAGGGGTGATTGGGCGGCAATCCGCTCATCTGGTTTCATCGGGGTCGATTCAGAAACGCTTGCGGGGGACTGAACGGGCGGGACGCCCGCGCTGGGTTCGGTGCGTTGCGGGCGCATCTCGGCACTGCCCGCAATGTCGTGACTGGGCCGGTGTAGCCCCGACATCCAATGTCGGGGCCGAAATCCCCGAGAAATCAACGAGTCGGCGCTTCACAGAAGCGCCGCTACACCGAAACCGACAGTTTCGCGGGGGCAGTGTCAAGTTACGCCCGTGCGTCGCCAACTGCCTGCGCACCTTGACAAGGCCGGGTAATCTTGTTAGCTAGATTGTGAAATTTTGTAACTGGGGTCGTCTGGTTGGTTTTCCGTGTGACTGAATGAAGGATACCTACGTCGCTCAATATTTGTTTGTTGCGGTATTTCTGGCGGTGGCAGTTGCGTTCCCACTGGCGCCGTTGGCGTTGGCGTGGTTGCTTGCGCCGCGCAAACCCTCGCAGACCAAAAATGACATTTATGAGTGCGGGCTGGAGTCCAAGGGGGACGCCTGGGTCCAGTTCCGCGTCGGCTACTACATCTATGCGCTCATCTACGTGATCTTTGCGGTCGAGACCGTGTTTCTTTATCCGTGGGCGGTGGCGTTTGCGGGGCTGAGCTTCGGCGGGTTCATTGCGATGATGGTGTTCGTGCTGCTGCTGGTCGAAGGCTTGGTGTACGCCTGGGCAAAGGGCGCGCTGGACTGGAAATAAGCCCTTGTAACGGTTTTACCGGTTTTAACGGCTCGGGATTATGGCAATTGACGAGGAACTGAGAAGCGAAGTGCAGAACCACGGGGTGTTCATCCTCCCGTTTGAACAGCTTTACAATTGGGGACGGAAATCCTCCATATGGCCGTTGCAGTTCGGCCTGGCGTGCTGCGCAATTGAAATGATCGCCACCGCCGCGGCGCGCCATGATCTCGCGCGATTTGGAGCGGAGGTCTTCCGCGCGACGCCACGGCAAGCGGACTTGATGATTGTCGCCGGTACCGTCACCAAGAAGATGGCGCCGCAAGTCGTGCGGCTCTACAACCAGATGCCGGAGCCGAAGTATTGCATTGCGATGGGCGCCTGCGCGATTTCCGGCGGACCGTTCAAGGACGGTTACAACGTGCTGAAAGGCATCGACCGTTACATTCCAGTGGACGTGCATATTCCCGGCTGTCCGCCGCGTCCCGAGGCATTGCTTCACGCGATCATGACGTTGCAGCGCAAGATCGCCGGCCAACACTTGGAGAAGGAACAACGTCCGCGCTGGTATGACAAGACCGCGCCGGCCGAGTACCTGATCCCTACATACGGCGAGCATGATTTGGAACCGCCTGTGAACCGTGAGGTGTGGCAACCGCCCCGCAGTTATCGCGACGTGACCCTTGAGGAGGTGAAAAAGGCCTAGCTTTTGTTGTAGGGGCGCTTCTGCGAAACGCCCTAGTGAATCAGGATGACGGATTCCGCGCTTCACAGAAGCGCGGCTACAACCCAATCGAACCATGGAAGCCATCGAGAAAATCAAAGAGGTCGCGGAACAGGCCGTTTCAGGCGCACAGATCGAGATCGTGAACTCGACACCGGCGGCGGCGCAGCCTTCGTTGCTGGTGGATTGCGAACACATCTACGCGGTGGCGAAGTTTTTCAAGGAAGATCCGCGCTTTCTTATGGATTTCTGTTCGTGTGTGACCGGGGTCGATTATCTCCCGAAGGATGACAAGCCCGGTTACATCGAGGTCGTTTATCATTTGTACTCCGTCGCGTTGAAACAAGGCCCGATCGTTCTCAAAGTGCGCGCACCGCGCGAACTCGAACAGTGCAGCGTGCCGTCGCTGACGCCATTGTGGCGCGGCTGCGAGTTTTAGGAGCGGGAAGCATATGACCTGTACGGCGTGAAGTTTGACGGACATCCCGATTTGCGGCGGATCCTGATGTGGGACGAGTTCAAAGATCATCCGATGCGGAAGGATTACGAGCCGCTATTGGACTGCGAGTGGGAGCCGACGCCGCACGACGATACGCTGGCGCGCGCGGAGAAGGCCGGCGGCATCGTGCCGCCCAGCGCAATTGAAGAGGCGCACAAGGCGAAGAGATGATCCAACCACATTCATCAACTCGTGGGAGCGGCATTCCTGCCGCGAGGGTTGCAGGGCAAAGTGCCGCCGGTCGCGACAGGGACGTCGCTCCCACAAGAGCTTGGGGACTGCAATAGAAGAAATGATTCAGCCGCTGACAGAAGAGAAGCGTTCCACACTGACGCCCGGGCCAGAGGGCATGATCGAGACCCAGACGCTGGAGGTCTCCATCGGCCCGCAACATCCGAGCACGCACGGCGTGTTTCGGATGGACGTGGTGCTGGACGGTGAAACGGTCGTGCGGTTGAAACCGGTCATGGGCTATCTCCACCGCAACCACGAGCAACTCGCTGAGAAGATGGCCTGGCTCGGTTCGATGCCGTACACGGACCGGCTCGATTATTTCAATTCGATGACGAACAACTGGGCCTATGCCCTCAGCGTCGAGAAACTGGCGGGCATCAAGGTGCCGGAACGCGCCGAATACATCCGCGTGATCGTCGCGGAATTGACTCGTCTGCAGAACCACGCCAGCGCGATTGGGTTCCTACTCCAGGATCTCGGAGCGTGGGGCACACCGCTGCTGTACGCGTTCCGCGAACGCGAGAAGATCCTCGATGTCTTCGAAGCCGTCAGCGGCTCGCGGATGATGTGCAATTACATGCGCTTCGGCGGCGTCCGCGTGGATTTCGACGACAAGATGTTGGCGGCGGCGAGGGAAATCACGGCAAGGTTCCCGAAGTTCCTCGATGAATTTGAGAAACTGCTCACCGGGAACGAAGTGTTGCTCGCCCGTTGCCAGAAGGTCGGCATCCTGCCCAAGGAACTGGCGGTCAACGCCAGCATCACGGGTCCGATGGCCCGCGCCAGCGGCGTCGAGTACGACATTCGCAAAGTGGACAAATACGGCGTGTACGGCCGGTTCGATTTCCGCGTGCCGCTGGGCGACATCGGCGACGTGTACGATCGCTATTACATTCGCGTGTTGGAGATGCGAGAAAGCGTGAAAATCCTTGAGCAGGCGTTACATAATATCCCACAGGGACCGCACATCGCGCCCGAAGTGAAACTGCGTAACTTCAAAATCCCCGCCGGCGATGGGTACGGCCGCATCGAAGCCCCGAAGGGCGAGCTTGGATTTTATCTGGTGTCGGCGGGTGACGGGAAACAGCCGTACCGCTACCACGTGCGGCCGCCGAGCTTTATCAACCTGACGATTCTCGAAGACATGTGCCTCGGACACAAGGTGGCGGACGTGATCAGCATTTTGGGAAGCGTGGACATTGTGTTGGGGGAAGTGGACCGGTGAACGCGTTAAAAGTGTTAAAGAGGTTAAAATCGTTAAAAGATCCGGTTGCTCGGTCTGTGGGCACGTCGGCACCTTTTAACCGTTTTAACGGTTTTACCGGTTCTAACGGTATCTCGGGGTGCCCATGGGCTTTCTAGGCAAAGGTTTGCTGGACGGCATGGTCGTAACGGCCCGGAACTTCATCGGGAGCTACTTCGACAAGGAACGGCTCGTCACGATTCAGTATCCCGAAGAGCGGATGGAGTTGCCCGAGAACTCGCGTACGTTTCCATTCCTGGTCTATGACGGCACGCCGGACCGCTTGCGGTGCACGGCCTGCAAGATTTGCGAGACCGAATGCCCGCCGCAATGCATTTACATCGTCATGGACCGCGACGAGAAGGGCAAGCCGCGGCAGCGACCGAAGATTTTCGACATCGACATCAGCGTCTGCATGCAGTGCCAGATCTGTGTCGAGGTCTGCCCGTTTGACGCGATCAAGATGGATAACGACTACGAGAAATCGCAGCACGGCCGTTTCAACGAACTCGTCACGCACCTGCCCGATCTGCTGAAACCCAACGAGTATTACCACAAGGTCAAGCCAACGGAGGCGAGCAAGGTGGACGCCAAACTCAAGGCCGAAGCTGAGAAAAAAGCGAAGAAGGCTGCTGGCGCCAAGCCAGCGGCAGCACCGGCAAAGACGGGTGCGCCTCCAGCCGCCACGGAGCCATCGCCCGCACCGAAAGCCTTCGGCGCAAGCTCAGGGTGACAGATCGAGGGTGGGGATAATTCAACATGGAGACTGTTTATCAACTGGTAGCGAAGTGGTTTGCGAACAAGCCCGCGTGGATGCCGCTGGCGATCGCCATCGCTGTGCCGATTTTGTTCATTCTTGCCGTCTATCTGTTGATCTTCGCCTATACGACACTGGTGGAACGCAAGACGCTTGGCCGGGTGCAGAACCGTTACGGACCGAACCGCGTCGGTCGCTGGGGAATTCTCCAGCCGATCGCCGACGGAATCAAAGTGTTGATCAAAGAGGACATCGTGCCGCGGCAGGCGGACAAGTTCGTGCATTTTCTCGCGCCCGTCATTGCGGTGATTCCTTCCTTGTTGTTGTTTTCGGTTGTTCCGGTCGCGTTGGGATTTGTACCCGTCAATCTGAACATCGGCATCCTGTTCGCCTTTGCGGTGAGCACGGCGAGCGTGCTGGCGTTGTTCATGGGTGGCTGGGCATCGCGCAACAAGTTCTCACTGCTCGGCGCGATGCGCGCGGTGGCACAAGTCGTCTCGTACGAAGTGCCGATGGTGCTGGCCGCGGTGGCGGTGGTGATGGCGGTCGGCTCGCTTTCAACGGTTGCCATCGTCGAAGCGCAGGGCGGGGGATTCCTCAACGTGAGCAACTGGTTCGTGTTCCGGCCTTGGGGATTCGTCGGATTCGTTCTTTTTGCCATCGGCGCGATGGCCGAATCGGGGCGCACGCCGTTTGACATTCCCGAAGGTGAGTCGGAGATCGTCGCCGGCTATCACACGGAGTATAGCGGCTTTAAATTTGCCCTGTTCCAGATGGGCGAGTATCTGGCCACGATTGCCATGGCTGGCATTACGGTCTCGATGTTCCTTGGCGGTTACTACGGACCAGGCACCGGCCCCGGGTTTCTCGGCGGACTGATTTCCGCCTTTTGGTTTTTCCTCAAGCTGGGAGCGATGATCGCGCTTAATATCTGGATTCGCGGCACGTGGCCGCGCGTGCGCGTGGATCAATTGATGGGGTTCGCGTGGAAGATCCTGTTGCCGATGTCGCTGATCAACATTGTGGCGGTCGGCATCTGGCATTACACGGCGTCGAAGGCGTTGGCCTGGATCGTGACGGCGATCATTCTCACCGTGTCGTACATCCTCCTCGCAAAGCTCAACGCCGCCGAAACCATTGAGAAGCGTACGTACCGGTACGTCACGTAAACTCGAAGCACGAAACCCGAAATTCGAAACAAATCAGAATCATGGCAATGACAGAAACGAAACGACAAGGCGGCGTCAAGCCGCCGCACGCCAAAGAAGCCGGCGTGACTCAGGTTTTTGCCTTTTCGGATTTCTGCTCATGAACGCTGCCTTCTGGATCATCTCGGCAATCACGCTTGTCGGCGCCGTCCTGGCGGTGACGCTGCGCAACCTCGTGCACTGCGTGCTCTCGCTGATCCTGTTCTTTCTCGGCCTCGCGGCGCATTACTTTTTGCTGCGCGCCGACTTCATCGCGGCGGTGCAAATCCTGATCTACGTCGGCGCGGTGGCGGTGCTGATCCTGTTCGCGATCATGCTGACGCGCAACGTCACGGGCACGGAAGGCCCGCGCGAGGTGCTCGGCGGCAAATGGTGGGCGGGCGCGTTCATTGCCGCTGTCCTGGCCGTGCTGCTGTGCTGGGCTGTGCGCGGCGACAAGATTGCCGCGGCCCTTTCGGCGGGCGACAAGGCAAAGAGTTCGGTCGTCGAGATCGGCAAAATCCTGATTGCCGATTGGATTGTGCCGTTCGAGGCGATGGCGGTTCTGTTGACGGCGACGTTGATCGGCGCCGTGGTCATCGCGCTGGAGGAGATCAGGCGACGGCCATGAGAGGATGGCACACAAGACTGCCCCTCACCCTGACCCTCTCCCCGCAAACGGGACGAGGGAAGTCTCCTCTCCGCCGCGTAGCGGGGGAGAGGATTAAGGTGAGGTGGCGGGCGGAGGGGCTACCGTGAGCATTCCGCTCGGACATTATCTGATTTTGTCGGGCATTCTGTTCGCGATCGGGCTGTGCGGCGCGCTGACGCGCAAGAACGCGATCATCGTGCTGATTGCCATCGAAGTGATGTTCAACGCCGGCATCCTGAACCTGATTGCGTTTTGGCACTACAAGCAGTTTGCGGCGCTGACGGCGCAGATGTTTGCGATCTTCGCCATCTCGATCGCGGCAGCGGAATCGGCAGTGGGGCTGGCGCTCGTAATCGCAATTTATCGGCACTACCGGTCGGTGGATGTGGATGAGATGAAAAGTTTGAAGGGATGAAACGGCTCAACGCTCAACGTTCAACGAACTGAAGGAATAATGGAACAACTGCAACATCTGGCTGCTCAGCAGTGGCTGATCCCGTTCTTCCCGTTGCTGGCGGCGGCGATTCAGTCGTTGCTGAAACGCGAACAGCGCAAGTTGTCGGCTGGCTTGGCCATCGGTGCGCTGTCGCTGTCTTGCTTCGTGGCGTTGCGGGCGTTCTGGGGCACGATGGACGGAGGTCACGGCGGCGAGCACCACGAAGTCGAGCGGGCCATCTGGAATTTTACGTGGCTCAAGTACGGATACAACGGCAGCCTCGACATCGGCTTCATTCTCGACCCGCTGACGGCGGGGATGGCGGCGATGGTGACGTTCGTCGGCCTGATGATTTTCATCAATGCGACGGGGTACATGGCGGAGGATGAAAACTTCACGCGGTTCTTTTGTTTTATGTCGCTGTTTGCGGCGGCGATGCTGGGGCTGGTGGTCGCCAACAACCTGTTGTTGTTCTTCATCTGTTGGGAACTGGTCGGCTTGTGCAGCTACCTGCTGATCGGGTTTTGGTTCTTCAAACCATCGGCGGCAGCCGCAATGAAAAAGGCGTTCATCACGACGCGCATCGGCGACATCGGGTTCTTCCTCGGCATCCTGACGCTCTACTGGCAGACCGGCACGCTGAATCTTTACGACCATGGGCGCGGCGCGCTGGAACAAGCCGACAAGCTGGCCCAGATCGGCGGCTGGTGGATCTTTTCGATGGCGGGACTGATTGCGGTGCTGCTGTTCTTCGGCGCGATGGGCAAGAGCGCGCAGTTCCCGTTGCACGTGTGGTTGCCCGACGCGATGGAAGGTCCGACGCCCGTGAGCGCGTTGATCCACGCCGCAACAATGGTGGCGGCGGGGGTGTTCATGGTGGGGCGCATGTTCCCGTTGTTCACCGCGGGCGCGGTTGAAGGAGGTTCGACGCCTGCGCTGGATTTCGTGATGTGGATCGGCTGCTTCACGGCGGTATTCTCGGCAACGATCGCCGTCGGGCAATTCGACATCAAGCGTGTGCTGGCGTACTCGACGTGCTCGCAGCTCGGGTACATGGTGATGGCTCTCGGCGCCGGCGGGCTGGTCGCAGGGCAATTCCATCTGCTGACGCACGCGTTTTTCAAGGCGCTGCTGTTTCTCGGCGCCGGCTCGGTGATCATCGGCACGCATCACGAACAGGACATGCGGAAGATGGGCGGGCTGCGCAAGTACATGCCGATCACGTTCGCGTGTTACATGGTCGGCATGCTCGCGCTGTCAGGTGTGCCGCCGTTTGCGGGGTTCTTCTCGAAGGATGAAGTGTTGCTGGTGACGTATCACCGCAGCAAGCTGGCATGGGGCCTGGCAACGTTCGCCGCGTTTCTGACGGCGTTCTACATGACGCGGCAGATTTGCATGGTGTTCTTCGGCAAATGGCGCGGCGGCGAGCGTGAGGGGGAGCATGAGAAAGAGCACGAGGCGAAGCATGAGCACGAGCAAGAGAAAGAGCACGAGAAACAGCATGAGGAGGATGGGCATGGCCATGGAGATCATGAGCCACACGAGATTCCGTGGAACATGTGGATGCCGATTGCGGTGCTGAGCGTGTTCGCGGTTGTGCTCGGGTTCTTCGGCACGCCGTTCATCGGCGGCAATCTGTTTCATCGTTACGTTGCGCCCGGGGAATACATGCCGGAAGGAGGCACGGGCACGGTGATGGTGCTCTCGATTGCCGTCGGCGCGCTCGGCATCCTGTTTGGCTGCCTCATTTACGGTCGCAAACCGATGGAGCACGCGGATGAACCCGACCCGCTGGCGAAACCGCTGGGCGGATTGTTCACGTGTTTGAACCGCAAGTGGTACATCGACGAGTTGTACGAGGCGACGATCATTCGTCTGACGATGGCGTGCGGCGTGTTGTTTCGACTCATCGACGAGCTGGTGATTGATGGCATCCTGCACACGATCGTGTGGCTGACGAGGGCCATCTCGCAGTTCTTCCGCTGGGTCGGCGATGAGTTCTTCATTAACGGCGGCTTCGACACCGCCTGTGACAGCGTGCGCGACTCGGGCGGATTGCTCTCGCGGCTGCAGAACGGCCGTGTGCAAAATTACTTCCGCGTGCTCAGCATCGGCGCGGCGGTGTTGCTGGTGATTTACTTTTTGAAACTGAATCAATGAACGCGGCGTTTCCCATTCTGAGCTGGATAACCTTCATGCCCTTGATCGGCGCGCTGGTTGTCGTGTTCCTCAACAAGAACAATGACCGCGCGATCAAGGCGGTGGCGTTGCTGGCGAGCCTGATCCCGCTCGCGCTGACGCTGAAATTGTGGCTCGCGTTCGATCCTGCGAAGGGGCTGATGTTTGAGGAGCGGTTCGCGTGGATTCCGTCCATCAACGTCGAGTACCACCTCGGCGTGGACGGCCTCAGCGTGGCGATGGTGTTGCTGACGGCGATCATCACGCCGTTGGCGCTGCTCGCGCACTGGAAGCTCGACCGCGACGTGAAGCTGTTCTTCTTCCTGTTCCTGCTGCTTCAAACGGGCATGTTCGGCGTGTTCACGGCGCTGAATTTCTTCCACTGGTTCATCTTTTGGGAACTGGGGCTGATTCCGATGTTCTTCCTGATCAAGATTTGGGGTGCGGAGGAACGCACGTACGCGTCATTCAAATTTCTCATCTACACGCTGGCGGGCAGCGTAGCCATGCTGCTCGCGTTCCTGTTTCTTTATCTGGCAACCAACAGCTTCGATTTCATTGAATTGCGGCAGATGGCGGGTTCGGGCGCGCTGATGCCGAAAATCACCGGAATGATTGGTGAACTTAACGCGCGGACGGGGCTGAATATCAACGCGACGTGGTTCGCGTCGGCGCTGTTCTGGGGAACGTTCCTCGGCTTCGCCATCAAGGTTCCGATCTGGCCGTTCCATACGTGGCTGCCCGACGCGCATACGCAAGCGCCGACGGGCGGTTCGATGGTGCTGGCCGCGATTCTGTTGAAGATGGGCGTGTATGGGTTTCTGCGGATCGTGCTGCCGATTTATCCGGTCCAGGTAGCCGGGCACTTGAATCTGCTTCTGTTTCTGGCGTTTGCCAGCATTGTCTTCGGCGCGTTTGCCGCGATGGCGCAGACGGATTTCAAACGTCTGGTGGCGTACTCGTCTGTGAATCACATGGGTTACGCGATGCTCGGAATCTTCGCAGCCGTTGCCTCGGCGCAAAACGTTGCTGATGTCGTGAACGAGAAAGCGGCAGCCCTCAACGGCGCGATGCTCCAGATGTTCAATCACGGCATCAGTTCGGCGGCGTTGTTCTTCATGGTCGGCGTTGTCTATGAACGCACGCACACTCGTGACCTCGCCGACTTCGGCGGGCTTCGCAAAATCATGCCAATCTATGCGGGCGTGCTCGGGATTTCGATGTTTTCGTCTCTCGGACTCCCCGGGTTGAACGGGTTCGTCGGCGAATTCATGATTTTCAAAGGCGCGTTCCCGATCATCACACTTTGGACATCGCTCGCGACGATCGGGCTGGTGGTCACGGCGATCTTCCTGCTGAGCATGATGCAGAAGGTCTGTTTCGGACCGCTGAACGAGAAATGGAAGGGCCTGCCCGATATGTCGGGTCGCGAGATTCTCATCGGCGCGGTCCTGATGGCGTTCATGTTCTGGATCGGTGTCTATCCCGCGCCGTTGGTCAATGCCTCCAACGAGGCTGTCAAACTGCTCGTAAAGGTGTTTGAAAACGCGCCCCAAACGATGATGGCATTGGGGCATTAAGAATTTCATGCGAACGGACTGGTCTATTTATGTTTCGTTTCTCGGCGCCGGCCTGGTCATGCTGCTGCCGCGCAACGCGAAGACGCTGATCCGTTGGACCGCGTTGCTGACGGGGAGCATCGGCCTGCTGATCGCGTTGGCGGGTTACTTCGCCTACAACGCCACCTTCAGCGACCTCATCAAGAGCCAAGGGGACGGCTTCGTCACCCTTGTCAACCGTCCATGGATTTCCGCTCTGGGCATCCACTACCACCTGGCGGTGGACGGGATCAACTACCCGCTCGTGGTGCTGAACGGTTTTGTTTGCGTCACGGGTATTCTGTTTAGCTGGAACATCGAGGAACGCGTCAAAGAGTTCTTCGCCTTTTTCCTGACGCTGATCGCTGCCGTATACGGCGTGTTCATGGCGATGGATTTGTTTCTGCTGTTCGTTTTTTACGAGCTCGCGATCATCCCCAAGTACTTCATCATCGCCATTTGGGGTTCAACACGCAAAGAGTACGGCGCGATGAAGCTTGTCTTGTACTCGTTTATCGGCAGTGCGCTGGTGTTGATCGGTGTGTTGGCATTGTTCTTTGCGGCCGGTGGACACAGTTTTGACATCCTCGAATTGGCAAAACACCCGCTTTCGCCCGAACTGCAGCGGTGGATGTTCCCGCTGCTTTTTGTCGGCTTCGCCGTGCTGGCGGGCATGTGGCCATTGCACACCTGGGCGCCGATGGGCCACGTCGCGGCGCCGACCGCTGCAAGCATGTTGCTGGCGGGCGTGGTGATGAAGCTCGGGTCGTACGCCTGCCTGCGCGCGGCGATGCTGCTGATGCCGCAAGGACTGGAATACTGGAAGTGGTGGATTGCCTGGATTGCGGTGATCGGCATTGTGTACGGCGCGGCGGTGGCGTTCGCACAGAAGGATTTCAAATTCATCATTGGCTATTCCAGCGTGAGCCACATGGGCTTCGTGCTGCTGGGATTGGCGACGCTCAACGTGAGAGGAATGTCCGGCGCCGTGCTGCAAATGTTTTCTCATGGCGTCGTCGCCAGCCTGTTGTTTGCCGTCGTCGGGCGCATGGTGTACGACCGGACGCATACGCGGCAACTGGATGAACTCGGCGGCCTGCGACTGGTGATCCCGTTCGCGTTTTGGACGTTCCTGATCGCCGGCGCGGCGTCGATGGGATTGCCGGGGTTCAGCGGGTTTGTCGCCGAGATTCAGGTGCTGATCGGCGCGTTTTCGATGAGTCCGTGGCTGGCGGCCGGCGCGGGACTGAGCATCCCGATCACCGTCGCATACATTCTCAACGCCCTCCACAAGGTGTTCTTTGCCGAGGAGGCACATGCTGATGAACTTCACGGGCGAGACGCCCGCGCTACTGGAGAAGGGGAGTCGCGTTGGGATTTGCCGCCGATCACGTGGCCCGAGGTGGTGGCGGGTACGATCTTGATGTCCTTGCTGGTCATCATCGGACTTTATCCATCCATCATGCTCAACATGATCACGGCCAACGTCGAATTGTTCCTGCGAGGACTGCAGTGACAGGGGTGCCTTACTTCGGGGTTTTCAAAGCGCTCAGTGCCGAGGCGATGCTGGTGGTGACGGCATTTGTCGCCCTGACGCTTGATCTCGTGTCGTTGCATAGGGCCGGTATGAAAACGCGTTCGCGGATGCTCGGCACGGTGGCCATTATCGGTTTGCTCGCGTCGGTGATTCCCCTGTGGCAACAACTCAGGGAGGATCCCGTGTCGCTGTTGGGCGGCACGCTCGTCGTGAACGAGCTGACCGCAATCTTCAATCTGGTCATCATCGTGCTGACGTTGTTGACTGTTGTGATCTCGATGGATTTCGATGTCGGCCGCCACGTCGGGGAGTACTACGCGACGTTGTTGTTCGGAGCGATCGGCATGATGTTGCTGGTCGGCACCGAGGAACTGATCACCATCTTTGTCGCGCTCGAACTTACCAGCATTTGCCTGTACATCCTGACTGCGTTTCACAAGGGCGAGTTGCGCTCGCAGGAAGCCGCGGTGAAGTATTTCATGTTCGGCGCGATTTCATCGGCTTTCCTGTTGTTCGGCCTCAGTTACGTATATGGCCTCACCGGTGCGACGAACCTGCGAGAGATCGCCAAGGTGATTCAGGCCAACGGCGCGAGTCCGTTGATGGCGGTCGGCTTGCTGTTCATCATCGTCGGGTTCGGATTCAAAGTCGCGGTCGTGCCGTTTCACTTGTGGGCGCCGGACGCCTATGAAGGTGCGCCGACGCCCGTGGCTGCGTTTATTGCGACAGGCTCGAAAGTCGCCAGCTTCTTCGTGTTTGCAAAGGTCATGCTGCTTGGCTTTTCCGGGATGGAGGGCGCGGCCTATCATTACGGCGTCTCTGCGATGTGGCGGGGCAGCGTTGTCGACCTGATCGGGCAGTTGGCGACGTCATTCAGGAATAATTTTTACTTCTCATCGGGTTGGACGATGTTACTGGCGGTCACGGCAGCGCTGAGCATGATCTTGGGCAACTGTGTGGCAATCGTGCAGCGCAACGTGAAACGCCTCCTGGCTTATTCCAGCATCGCCCACGCAGGGTACATCTTTGTTGGCCTGATTGCCGCGACGCAGATGGGCGCGACGTCCGTCCTGTTTTACGTGATCGTTTACGCGCTGACGAACATGGGAGCTTTCGGTGTGGTGGCCGCGCTGGCCAGCCATGCCGGCGGTGATGACATGAAGGACTTCAACGGCATGGCGCGCAGAGCGCCGTTCCTGTCGCTGCTGATGCTCGTTTTCATTCTGTCGCTCGCAGGGATTCCGCCTTTGGGCGGGTTCTTCGGCAAGTTCTATTTGTTCGCAGCAGCCGTCGAACGCGACCCGCAGAGCTTTGGCTTGCTCTGGCTTGTCATCCTCGGCATCTTCATGAGCGCCGTGTCGCTGTACTACTATTTGATTTTGCTGAAGCACATTTATGTGCTGCCGCCAAAGGATGACGCGGCCATTGCCACGCCCACCTATTTGAACGTGGCGCTCGCGGCGACGGCCTTGGCGGTGATCCTGTTGGGTGTGTTCCCTGAGCCACTTCTTGCGCTTCTCAAACCCCTCGTCGCCCGTCTATAATCACGATCCCATGACATCAGACTCATTTTTGATTCCGCTCGGAGCGGGATTGATCGGCTGCAGGGCAGAGATCAATGCAGATTGACGGCTCAACGAAACTGGTAGGCGTCCTCGGCTGGCCGATCACGCACACGGCGTCGCCCGCCATGCACAACGCCGCCTTCGAGGCGCTCCAGATGAACTGGACCTATCTGGCGTTTCCCGTCGATCCGCGGAATCTGCGTTCGGCATTGTGCGGCGCTCGCGATCTGGGGCTGGTGGGCGTCAATCTCACCGTGCCTCACAAAATCCTCGCGCTCGACATCGTGAACGAGGTGGACGCCCAGACGCGCAAGCTCGGCGCCGTGAATACCGTCTGTATCGAAAACGGCGTCTTGCGCGGCTTCAATACCGACGGCTACGGCTTTACGAAGGCGATCAAGGAAGAATTCAACTTCTCACTGAAAGGCAAACGGGTCCTTGTGCTCGGCGCCGGCGGAGCAGGGCGCGCGATTGCCATCCAGTGCGCCTCGGACGGCGCGGCGAAGGTATTCGTCGCCAATCGCACCCGCTCCAAAACTGATTCCGTCGCCAGGGAATTGTCGGCCGCCAAAACCGCCTTCCAAGCCTTGGAACTCAAGTCCGCCGAGATCAGGCGCGTGATTGGCGAAGTCGATCTATTGGTCAACGCGACGTCGGTTGGCCTCGCTGAAGGAGAATCGCTTGGATTGGACGCATCGCTCTTTTCCTCCAGGTTGTTTGTTTACGACGCGATTTACCGGCCTGCCGAGACCGTGCTGTTGAAGACCGCGAGCGGGGCGGGGGCGAAGGTGGCCAATGGATTGAGTATGTTGCTGCACCAGGGCGCAAAATCCTTCGAGCTTTGGACGAAGCGCAAGGCGCCGGTGGCCGTGATGCGCCGCGCGTTGCACGCGGCGGTTTATGGCGCTCCGAGCGCCATTCACGGGAAGCGCACGTGAGCTTCGGGCTGCGCGTCTATCTGGACTTTGTTGCGTTTCTCTTCGGCGCGGCGATTGGCAGTTTTTTGAATGTGTGCGTCCATCGGATGCCGCGCGGCCAATCCATCGTGTCGCCGCCGTCGCATTGTCCGCACTGCGATCAGCCGATTGGCTGGCGCGATAACATTCCGTTACTGAGCTACATCGCTTTGCGCGGGCGCTGTCGTCATTGCCACGCGTCCATCACGCCGCGTTACTTTGTGGTCGAGCTGTTGACGGCGATTTTGTTTCTGCTGGTCGTGTTGAAATTTGGATGGCAATGGATCGTGCCGATCTACTGGATTTTGCTGGCTGGTTTGACCGCTGCCACGTTTATCGATTTTGAGCACTACATCATCCCGAACGAACTGACGTACGGCGGTGTGGTTCTTGGTTTTTGCCTGTCGATTCTCGTTCCCGCCCTCCAACACGCATCATCCCGCACAGCGGCTGCGCTCCAATCATTCTGGGGTCTTCTGTGCGGCGGGCTGATTTTGTTCCTGGTCGGTGAGTTTGGCAAGCTGGCGTTCGGCCGGCTCAAGGCACCGGTGCCGCCGGGCACCGTGGTTGGAATCGAAGACAACGCGTTGATCATCGGTGAAGACCGAATGACATGGGAGGAGATTTTCTCACGCTCTTCCGACAGAATCCGGTTTCGGGCCGCCTCGTTGAAGTTTCAGGACAAGACGTTTGAGAATGTGGAGGTTAGCGTTTCTGAGACGGCAATCGAAGTCAACGGAACGTCGTTTGATCTGGCGCAGGTCGGGCCGATTGAAGCCACCACGAATCTCGTGATCATTCCCCGCGAAGCGATGGGATTGGGCGATGCGAAACTTCTGGCTGGGATCGGGGCCTTTCTGGGTTTGCGGGCGGTTGCGTTTGTGGTTTTCGCCTCATCAATGGCGGGCGGAGTCGTCAGCCTGGCATTGATTCTGGCGCGCAGGAAAGATTGGAGCAGCCGGATCCCTTATGGACCGTACATGGCGCTGGGCGCGGTCATCTGGATTTTTTACGGGCGAGACCTTGTCGATTGGTACATGGGTTTGATAAAAGGATAGCCGGCGCCACATTACGTTGTTTCGCCGCAGGAGAATCGCACGGCCAATGCCTCATTGGCGTTATCGAAGGATTGCCTGCCGGCGCGCATCTCCGCGAAAGGCTTTCGCGGCTACAACATCAGGTTAAGTCGCTTCTTCAGCTCCAGTTTGATGAGCTTTGCGGCCAGCCATCATCTGTGGCACAACAACCGCTCTTGGAAGGCGTATGACCTTTCGAGCAATAACGATGGCTTTGGGCTGTGCAGTAGTCGCGGCTTTGTTTCCCGTTTGTTCGTTTGCCGGCGGGGCGGTGCCCATTGGATGGGCGAATGACGGGGCGCTGAGCAGCAACGCGAGCCCGTTCTTCGCCGACCAAGCGGGCACGAAACGTTTGACCGCAGGGAGCACAAACACGGCCGGGGACGGCGCTGTGATCCAATTGATCGCGCTTCAAGGGGGCACAAACTACGTTCTCGCATCGGCTACGGTCGGCGACGCGCCGGGAGCGATCGGGGTGGTCGCTGGCGCACCATTCGATGGATTGTTTGAACTTTATTCAATCATCGCGAGCAATGTTCTGAAGGGAGCCGTCGGCTCGCCCATGGGTGTCCGTTTCTACAATGCCACTTCAGTCAGCACGGCGACGAGATGGGGCATCGTTTCCAATAACACCATCATTGTTCCGTCCCCGGACTGGGCGGCTCCTCCGTTCCCCGTGTTCTTCGGCCCGGATTTTTCCGATCAGAACTTTCTTGGCCCGCGCACAACTGCTGGCGGAGGATTTTACGCCGACAGGTCGCTTTTCACTGCCGCAGCCGGCGCGTACTCGGGACTGGTTCAATCCAACACTCCGTCGCCGGAGACGACCGGCTTGGTCAACATCACACTTGCGAACACAGGATCGTTCTCCATGACGATCACCTTCGGCGGCAGTCTCATTGCCTTCAAGGGCGGGTTCGACAGCAACGGCGATTACTCGACGAATCTGGTGGCGAAGGTCGGCACCGCCTTCTCGATTGCGCTTCACGTGGGTTTGATCAATGGCACCGATCAGATTACCGGCACGGTTTCGGGTGGATCGTTTACATCGAACTTGATTGCCAACCGCTCCGTCTTCAATTCAACTACGAACCCGGCCACGCAGTTTGCAGGCTACTACGCACTCTTCTTTTTGCCCGATTCGGCAGCAGCCGATTTTCCTCAAGGAAACGGCTACGGAATCCTGACTGCCGATGCCAAGGGCAGGGTAAAACTCAATGGCACCCTCGGCGACGGAACGAAAATCAGCCAAACGGCCATCGTGTCCAAGGATGGATTGTGGCCCGTGTACATCCCGCTGTACGCGAATAAAGGTTTGCTGTCCGGTTGGGTGGCGTTCACCAACATCGTCGGCGTGAGCGATCTGGACGGGACGTTGACATGGGCCAAGCCGTCGCAACTCCCCGGCAAGTTTTACCCGGCCGGTTTCACAAACACGGTGACGCTGGAAGGCGCCAGATACGTTGCGCCGCTGCCGGGGAAGCCCGCATTGGACGTTACCAATGCGGCCTGCAACCTGTTGATCACTTTGGGCAGCGGAAATCTCAGTTCCGTCCTGAGCAACTCCGTGAGGCTGGATGCGGCCAACAAGGTGTCGCTCTGCGTCACCAACGGATTCAAGTTGACCATCGTTCCCACGACGGGCTTGTTCTCCGGCAGCTTCCTGAATCCCGCGACCCACAAGACGACAAAGTTCAGCGGCGCTCTTTCGCAAGAGCAGAACATTGGCGCCGGTTTATTTCTCGGCACGAATCAAACCGGCTTCGTTGCCATCGAACCATCGCCGTAGGGAAGCGCAACCTCTCCGTGAATAGCTTCGCGGCGAGCACCTAGGTCCACTCGCACATAATTTCGCCCTGTAAAGAGGGAATTTGAAATTAGGGCACTACCTGTTGGCCTGCCTCGTGGCGGCATGGCGCTCCCAGGGCGCTGCGGCAAGTCGCCGATGGAAACGGCTCGAAGGTCTGACCAGCAGAGGATGGTCTTTTGGATTGACCCAAAGTGCGCCAATGATTATCTTTACAAGCGTTGACTGAGAGCTATCATGTTGTCGAACAAGTTGCTAAAACAATGGTCAAAGGAGCGAGCGTCCAAATGAAGTATTTGAAATATTCTTTTGTTCTTCTGTTTGTGTTCTGTGCGGTTTCGGCCACTGCCCAGGTGCCCAGCGGCACGTTCAGTTACGTGTTCACGAACACACCCCTCTGGGATGTCACCGGCAGCTACACGAACAGCAGCACTATCAACGGTGCCAGCAATCACCAGATTGTGGACATCATACAAGCGGTCAAGGGACAGATTACGGGCAGCTTTAACGACACGATCGACGACAGCGGCGCGGTGATCGATGTCGGCAGCTCTATAACCGGAAAGATATCGGTCAAGGGCGGGGTAATCAGTGCCAGCCTGAAGATGGAAGACGGCACGATGACCGGCTACTACACAGGAACCGCCAAGGGTGGCGCCATCCTGACGTTCGATGCGTCCACACTGATCATCAATAACGACTACAAGCTGACGCTTTGCGAGAAAAGCAAGAAAACCGTGTGCAAGACCTATTCCGGAAGCGCGCCATTCTCGGTGCCGGCGGGTGTGACCGGCGACTGGATGCTGGACACCGACATTACGGCGACCGGCGACAAGTTGTCGGGCACCGGCACGTTGACTCTGTCCAACGGTCGCGCCTTCACCTACAAGATCACCGGCATCTACAGCACGAAGAGCGACGCAGCCAAGCTGATATTGGTCGGGCAGGGTGATGCCGTCGGAACGAGTTTATTGCTGACCACGCAAGGCACGAACATGGATTTGACCGCGCTCAAAGGCAAAGTCCTGGGCGAGACACCGACGTTCCCGTAGTCGGAGCGCTTTCCATCACGGGCTGTGCGGACCCGCCACGTCGGTGGGCTGGCTCCCAACAGGGGTTTGGAGCTGGCGGTAAGCGCGTCCGCCACGATACAGTTGCAGCCGTGCCTCGATCTCCCCGGCCAACTGCGTTTGTCCTGCGGAACGAGCCAACTCCATTGCCTTCTGGGCGGTGGCGATGGCGTCACTGAATTGGCCAGCCGCTGCGTACGCGACAGCCAAGGTGTCAACATACGTTGCCATCCTATTGCCTGTAAGCTCGCAGGCCCGTTGGGCCAGAGTCACGGCCCGAGCCTGGTCGCCGCCCTCCGGCGGCGCGAGCGTCGCCAGCAGCCATGCCAGATTCCTTTGAGCCTGAGAGTAGTCGGGCTTCATGCGCAGCGCCTCGCGATACTCGGCAGTCGCCTCCGAAACCCGCCCCTGACTGGCCAGGGCAACTCCCAGGTTGTAGTGCGCCCCGGCGTAATCCGGTTTTATCCGCAACGCTGCTGCATACTCGGCGATCGCCTCCGAAACCCGCCCCTGACGGGCCAAGGCAACTCCCAGGTTGTTGTGGGCCCCCACATTGTCGGGTTTGATCCGCAGCGCCGCGGCGTACTCGGTGATCGCCTCCGAAATCCTGCCCTGACTGGCCAGTGCAACTCCCAGGTTGTAGTGCGCGTCGGCATAATCCGGTTGGATCCGCAGCGCCGCTTGATACTCTGCGGTCGCCCCTGCGAGCTTGCCTTGACCGGCCAGCGCAAGCGCCAAGTTGTTGTGCGCCTCGGCACAACCCGGTTTGATCCGCAGCGCCGCCGCGTACTCGGCGATCGCCTCCGAAACCCGCCCCTGACCGGCCAAAATAATCCCCAGATTGTTGTGCGCCATCCAAGCATCTGGATTCTTGGCCAGAGTATCCCGCCAGAGCGTTTCAAGGTCTTTGTAGATCAGTCCCTGTCTCCATATGGACACTCCCAGCATCATCAGCACCGCCACGACTGTGAGCATTCCCAGATACCGGCCCCATTGGCCAGCCCGTCTGCAAACCGCTGCGCCTGCGCTGGCCACCAGGGCGATTGGTCCAATACAAGCCAGGTACTGGAAGTGATCGGCAACGAATGAATAGACGAAGGGATAAACATCAATAAACCCCAGTGCCGGCAGCAGCGTGCCCCCGAAGCACAAGACAGCCACCAATGGCCCCCTGCCGATCCGGCGCCGCAACAACCAGAGGGTGATCGGCACAACCAGTGCCGCCAAGGGAAACGAATACTGCCACCAGACCCCCGCATCAATTGTCCAGCGCGGGTAGATGAAGGCGAGTGGGTGCGGCCAAAACAGTTTGCCGACGTAAAACCACAGCGCCCGCCCGGCCAGAAGACATCGCTGAACAGCCGACAACGTCCATTC
>Ga0187870_1000133_pt1 | contig 97976 bp, 99 predicted proteins | sample June2016WEW_13_1_3_FD_132974 | JGI IMG/M metagenome (GOLD analysis project Ga0187870, IMG submission 132974) | Peatland microbial communities from SPRUCE experiment site at the Marcell Experimental Forest, Minnesota, USA - June2016WEW_13_150 | ecosystem: Environmental > Terrestrial > Soil >...
CCCAAGTGGCGTCGGCGTCCTGCGGGGTCACGGTCTTGCGCCATTCTTCCCATGGCAGATAGGAGAGATCCGCCTCGCGTCCGAACCACCGGGACAACCGCTCCGCATACCCGCGGAGGGTCACCGCCGCGGAAGAGACAACGTGGAAGCTCTCCCCCGGGGCGGGGCAAGGATGCGCCGAGCACTACGCCGGCGATCGACCACTCCGTCAGGAGGTGGCTCACTCAGATTCGGCCTCTTATTTTGCCATGCGTCTCATTTGTTGACATCCACGACTGCAGGTTTTGCCTTGCTGCTTCCTTCTGTTTGCAGCTGGGGCTTCTTCACTACGGCGAAGATGGATTCCTGGACGTTTCGGACCGCCGCCAAGTCCTCGGGCAGGGCATGCGTGTATATGAGGTTTGTTCTCTCGTTCGAATGACCGATAATCCTCATCAGCTTGCCGCCATCAATTTTTCCGCGCATCAGGCTGTTGAACGTGTGGCGTGTCGAATGCCACACAAGGCCGCGCTCCCGCCGAGCCGCTTCGTCGATGCCGATCCCCCGGAGTGCCGAATAGAAGCTGTTCTGCAGAACATGTTTATTGATAGGCAACTCGCGGCAGTACCCGGGGAAGATCAGGTCATCGGCCTCCCGATAGCGGCTCGCCATTATGACTGCCTCCAGTTCCTCAGCCACTCGGGAGGGGATGGGCACCAGCCGCTCAGAGTTCCACTTTGCGCCCTTGCGGCCGTGCAGCTCCTCCCAGGACCCGGTGACTGTCACGAATTCCGGTTGGACATCCCGGATGCGAAGCGCCCGTATTTCGCCCATTCGAAGCCCTGCCGCGATTCCGAGGAACGCCGCAACGAACGGAGGGTGGACTCCCTTCCACATGGTTTGAAGGGCATCGGGCCCGAAGAGAAGCCGGATCTCCGCAGGCATGAGAATATCGCGGGGATGGGGATGCTCGGCCAGGCGCTCGAGTCCTGCGGCGGGATCCGCACCTACGAACCCTCTGCGGACGGCCTCCTTCATAATGACTTTCATGTTATCCAGCGTGCGGTTGATTGTCGCCGACGCGATCGACCTTTCGCGGTACAACTTCATCTGCCAGCACTCGATTTCCGAGCGGGTGATCGATCGCAGCTGCTGATCCTTGAACGTAGGCAGGATGAGGCGCTTGAGTTGAGAGGCGCGCGTTACCGCGGAGGACCGCGAGAAGTGTCCGCCCCGAGCTAGGCGCCTGGTGATGTAGTCGCCGTCGTAGTTCCAGAAGCCCTCAGCGAAGGTACCGAAGAGTACGCCGCGCTTGCCTGGGGTGATGATGTGCCCCTTGGCCAGCTCGGCGTCGGCCCAGTTCTGCGCGGCTGCCCTCGAGGTCATGCCGGAGCTTACCGCAGGAAGGTACTCGCCATTCTCCCCACGGAAGCGAACGTAGAAACGGTGCTGGTTCTTTTTCTTGGCCGGTCTGGCGTAGATGGAATAGGGACGTTGAGACCTTTCCATAGGCTCCTCCTCGACCCCGTTAGGTATGACTTTCACGGTCACACTCAGGGTCACAGTTGATGCTTTTTGGAAGGTCCGTTTTCGGTCCCTTCAAAAAACCCCGTAAATTCGGTGTTATTTGAGCGCCCGATGGGAATCGAACCCACTGCTCCAGCTTGGAAGGCTGGGGTATTACCGTTATACGACGGGCGCGTGTGCGAGGGTAATCTACCAGCGGGGCGTTGAAACGTCAAGGCGAGGAGAGTGAATGAATGAGCCCCGCCTGAGGTCATTGCGCGCGTCAAGAGGCGCGGCTATAGTCTGAACGCGCGGGTATCCCGGGCGGCGTTGGGCGGCGCATCGAACAGGAGGTGCGATATGGGGACGCGGGGCGAGATCTTTTCCTCCAAGGCCAATACGGCCAAGCGAACGTATTTCTTCAATGTGAAAGAGAATCGCACCGGTGATGTTTTCCTGGACATTGTGGAGAGCAAGAAAAGCGGAGAGGACCGGTTCGAGCGCAGAAACGTCATCGTATTCAAGGAGGACCTTGCGGCATTTCTCGACGCATTCAACGCCGCGGTGAAAGTCGTCAAGGGCAACGCACCCTGAAAGTCCGCCGCTGGATCCGGGAAGGCCCGATTTCAAGCACAATCCTGCGATGCTCGGCGGTGGGATATCCCTTGTGCCTGTCGAACCGATAGTTCGGCTCCCGGCGGGCATACTCTTCCATCCATGCATCACGGGCGGTCTTGGCCAGTATCGATGCCGCCATTATCTCGGGCACCGATGCATCGCCCTTGACAATGGCGGTGCCGGGGATACCGCTGAGGGGACAATAGAGCCCGTCCACCACAATACGCGCGGGCTTCACTGCCATGGCCTCGATGGCACGTGACATGGCGAGCAGGGTGGCGTGATGGATATTCAGTGAATCGATTTCTTCGTGAGTCGCCCAGCCGATACCCCAGGAGACCGCACAGTCCATGATCACTGCGGCGGCCTCCCTCCTGTGCGCGGCGGAGAGAATCTTCGAGTCGTCGAGAATTTCGACCGCAAAATCAGAAGGCAGGATCACCGCCGCGGCGGTCACCGGGCCGGCTATCGGGCCTCTCCCGGCTTCGTCGATCCCGCAGACGAGCCCGTCGGAGACAACCCGCCTCCGCGTCGCTCTCAATGGATGCATTCTACGCTCCCTGCGCGCCCCCACAGCCGCCTGCAATGCGTCCGAAAACCCGAATGCCTTGACCGCCCCCCCATTTGGGTGTTTACTACAGCCTCAGTAAGTTCCGAGCATGATAATGCATTTCGACTGGGAGCGGAAGTGTTTCTAAAGACTCTCGAGATCTTCGGGTTCAAGTCCTTTGCAGACAAGGTCCAGATCGAGTTCACGGACGGTGTTGCCGCCCTCCTTGGCCCCAACGGCTGCGGCAAGAGCAACGTCGTGGACGCGATGAAATGGGTCCTCGGTGAACAGTCGTCGAAATCCCTCCGCGCGGAGACAATGCAGGACGTCATCTTTGCAGGGAGCGAGACACGAAAACCCCTCGGAGTCGCGGAGGTGAGCCTGCTCGTCTCCAATCAGGACGAGGTTCTTCCCCTCGACCTTCCCGAAGTATCCATCAAGCGCAGGCTCTACCGCTCGGGGGAGAGCGAATACTTCATCAACAACAATCCGGTGAAGCTCCGCGAGGTGCGCGAGCTTTTTTTCGACACGGGGATCGGCAAATCCGCCTACTCGATCATGGAACAGGGCAAGATCGACCAGCTTCTTTCCACCCGGCCCGAAGAGCGCCGCTACGTCTTCGAGGAAGCCGCCGGCATAACACGGTTCCGCGTGCGCGGGCAGGAGGCCGAGCGGAAGCTGGAGAAGACGCAGGACAACATACGCCACGTCGAAGGAATACTGGAGGAGGTCCGCCGCAGCTACACCTCCCTCAAAGGCCAGGCGGAGAAGGCCGAGGCCTACCGCAAGCTTCGGGAAGAGATCTTCGAGGTTGAGCTGGAGATTCAGCTCCTGAGGCTCAAAGGACTGCTGGAAGACAAGAAGAAAAGGGACGGCCGGCTCGAAGAGAAAGTGAAGACGCGCCAGGAGATTACACGCGCCATCGGCACGGTGAACGAGTCCATCGCCCGGCAGGTGGACCTTGTGAACTCGATGGAGTCCCAGCTCGTCGAGTCCCATAAAAAGATCTATCAGCTGGACATGGAAAAGAGCACCCGGGAGAGCCAGGTGCGCATGTACGCCGAGCGCATCACGGAGCTGGAGCGGAATATCGAAGCGGACGCGCTGCGCGAAAAGAACATACGCCGCAAGCTCGAGGACATGAACGCAGAGGCGGAAAAGCGGAAGGCGGGACTCGCGGAACTGGGCGCACGAATCGGAGAGACGGAAGAAAATATCAAGGCGTTTACCGCGGATATAGAAACCTGCAACACCCGGGTGCGGACGAACGAGGAAGTGATCCGCGCAAATGCGGAGAAGGCCCAGGCCCAGGAAGAGGCCATCGAGCAGCTCAGAGTGGAGCTCCGGGCCATCACGGAGGATATCGTCACCCAGCTTGACGCCCGGCTCAAGGAAATGGGGTATTCTTCCGCCGAACGCCGCACGGTGGAGGAGTCAATCGAGGAGACCCTGCAGAGCCTGCGCATCCAGCTCGGCGGCAAAACGACCCTGTGGGAAGACGTCGCCGGGGTGGAGCACCTGGCCCGATCCGAGCGCGACAAGCTCATTCAGAGCACCCTCGCTGTATTGAAGGGAGCCCTGGACAAGCTGGACGTCCTCGAGAAGCTCTTCCAGCGCTCTCGTACCTTTGCCCCGTCCTTCCTCGATGAGTTTCTCGCTCCCCAGGGCATCATCACGCGAAAGCGCGACATCGACGAGCGCATCAATGAAAGAGCGGCCGACATTGCGCGCCTGCGCCAGAAAAACGACCAGCTCGCAAAGGAAAACTCCGGCCTGCGCGAAAAGATCGAAGAATACAGAAGGACGCTGGAAGACCTGCGGGTGAATCTCGCGCGGCTTCAAACCCAGAAGGCCGGCCTAGAGCAGGAGATAGCACGGATTGCCCGCGAACGGAACGAGCAGGAAGCCCTGCTGAAGGAAGTCGGGGCGGAGATTCAGGAAATCCGCACCCGGGTGAAGGAGACGCAGCAGAGAATTGCCGCGGCTGAAGACGAGCGCCGGCAGATCGAAGAGCAGGGGAAATCCGCGCGCTCAGAGCTTTCCGGTCTCGAAGGAGAGATATCCAGCAGGAACAAGGAGCTCGTCTCACAGGAGGAGGAGCTCAGGCAGAAGAACACACTCCTGGCCAGGGCGCAGTCGGAGATCGAGAAAATGCAGATCGAGGTCACGGAAATCCGCACCGAGATCAAGGACCTGCATGCAAGCTTTTCAGAACGGTTTTCGAGAGATCTTACAGAATACGAGACGCGCATCCCCGAGCTGCAGCCGAACCGCGATCTTCGCCCGCGGCTGGGGGAGCTCAGAGAGGAGATGCGGAAGCTCGGCCAGGTCAACCTGATGGCCCCGGAGGAGTTCGCCGAGGTGAAAGACCGTTTTGATTTCCTCAGCGGCCAGCTCTCCGATCTTACCCGGGCGCGGGAGGACTTGAAGAAGGTCACCACCGAGATTCGGACGGAGTCCATCGAGCTTTTCCTGGACACGTACAACAAGATCAAGAAGAACTTCCACACCGTGTTTCGCCGCCTGTTCGGCGGCGGCAGGGCAGAGCTCCGCCTGGAGAACCCCGACGCGCCGTTGGAGTCCGGCATCGAGGTCTTTGCCCAGCCTCCCGGAAAGAAGCTGGAGAACATCAACCTGCTGTCGGGCGGTGAACGCTCCCTCACCGGCGTGTCGCTCATGTTCGCGATCTTCATGGTCAAGCCGTCCCCATTCTGCCTGCTGGACGAGATCGACGCGGCCCTGGATGAAGAGAACGTGGGCAGGTTGACTCATTTGTTGAAGGAGTTTTCGCAGAATTCCCAGTTCATCGTGATCACGCACAACAAGCGCACCGTTTCCGGCGCGGACGTGCTTTACGGTGTGACGATGGAAGAATCCGGCGTGTCGAAGCTGGTGGCCATAAGGCTGGAAAACAGGGAGAGGGGTGAAACAGTTTCTTCGGCTGCCCAGGCTTGAAGTCCTCATCATCGCGGGGGCGTCGGTTCTTGCATTCATCGTCACCCTGGCCGTGATCTCTTCCTCCGGAGGCGCGCGCACCCGCCGTCTCGCGGCGGAGGAGCGCCAGGCGCTCGAGCGGACGCAGAAGCCCCCCGCGCTTACTCCCGAGGAACTGGCGCTTGCACCGGAAGATTTCCTGCTGCCGCTGCCTCAATCCCCGGAGGAAACGCCGCACTACGTTCCTTTCAGGCCGCGTCTTGCGCGATGGAGCGCGGAGGTCGTCGGCAAGTACTGGATTCCGCCGCGTCAGATAACCCTTGAAGTCCTTCAGGCCGCAAATGATCAGAACATGCGGCGTCTGTTCGAAAAGGTTCAATAACGCTATACTCAGACTTGGAGAGTTGAAGCACTTCGGTTTTTTCGGGAGGGGGGAACCGATGCGACGGATGAATCTCTTCTTGCTGCTTGGGGCCGCAGCGGCCTGTGTGCTTTCCTGCGCAACTGTTGCCCGGCAACCCGTTCAGACAGTTGAGCTTTTCGATTCCACAGCGAAACGTCCAGCTGACTCTGTGCCCGGGGCCTCAGCCCTGCCGTACCTGGCGCCGGTTGCTCCTGATTTCCGCATGGGCGCGACCGCAGCCGCGGTCATGGCTGCGCCCCAGGCGGTGTCCGAGGGGGGGCCAGGCTACGAGGTATCCATTCCGGTTGTCCATGCGGCACCGCGCATTCTCAGGGAACCGAGGGTCACCGCGCTGAATCTTCCGAACGCACCGGTGCGGATTGCCAGTGCGGCCCCGGAGGTCAAGAAGACGCCTCCCGTCTCCGCGGCCGCCGGGAAACAGCTCGCGCCTGCGCCTGCGACGCGAGCTTCGTCTCCCGCCGTCACGCAACTCGCGCCGCCACCCGCTCCTCAGGCTGCACGCTCGCTGCAATCTCCAGCGACAGCCTCCGCGGGCTCTACGACGAACCCCGGACCGGCTGACGCGCAGACAGGCGGGGCACCCAACGGCTCCTATGGAAGGCTTCGGGAAATCTACGCGCGCCAGGGGGACGAGGTACAGATCGGGCTGGACGGCACCGGGTTCCTTTTCCTCGGCTTTCCCGACAAGTCGCCGCAGGGGGACGGGATGTCGTTCAAAGGCAAGGAAAATCGGAACAATAAGACGTGGTTCTCTTTCCAGCCTTTGAAGCTCGGTACCTATGATCTCGACTTTCTGCGTCAGGACAATTCGACGGGACAATCGAGCAAGGAAACGGTGCGTGTCCACGTGGTCTCTGATCAGGAATTCAGCCTGGCCACCAATCAGCAGCAGGGCACGGACCAGAGCGCCGGGGGACAGGTGGAACCGGGAGATGTGGCCTTTGCCGAAAGGCTCTCCGGCCTCGGCGCCAACGACGCGGCGATTGCCGAGCTGCTCAAGGGATATAAGGACGGAAATCCGGCTCTCAACGACCAGATCGCTTCGCTTTACATGCGCACGGGAGCGTATGATGCGGCGGGCAAGTACTATCAAAAGAACATCTCTCCTCAGACGCCCTACACGACCAGCGCGGTGCTCGGCATGGTGAACATCGCGATAGCGCAGAAGGACCAGCAGGCTTTCATGTCCTACCTGAAGCAGTTCCTCGCCGTGAAAGCTCCGGGCATGGAGGAGACGCTCATTCAGGCCGCGCGCATGGAAAAAGAGAGGGGCGAATCGGGTGTCGCGCTGGATCTGGCGGGTGAGTACAACGCGCGCTACCCGGAGGGGAAGTGGCGGGACGAGGCGACCTTCCTGATGGCTCAGGTGCGGGAGGGCGATTCGCGCTACCGTGATATCGCCCGCGCGCGCGACCTTTACCTCGAGATAGTGCGCAGCTACCCTGAGGGTACGTTTGCGTCCCCGGCGCGCGACCGTCTCCTGTACCTCGAGCGGCACTTTTTCGAGGTGCGATAAATCCTCGCGCGTGAGCTTGCGCGATTGCGGAGCCCGCGAGCGGCGGCGGGTTGACATCGAAGAGCTAACTCGGTATATATTTGCCTGTCTTACACTTACAAAGAACGGACGCGCATGCTTGATAAACTGAGCAGCAAGCTGGGCGATCTCATACGGCAGATCGGCGGCAAAGCACATATTTCCGAGAAGAACATCCAGGACGCGATCAACGAAATCAAGATCGCGCTTCTCGAGGCGGACGTGAACCTCCGCGTGGTGCGCAGGTTCGTGAATCAGGCGACGGAGGAGGCCGCGGGGGAGAAGGTTCTCCGCTCGGTGAGCCCGGGCCAGCAGTTCGTCAAGATTATCTACGACCGGATGGTTGCTCTCCTGGGCGGAGAGAATCAGGGTCTGGCCCTGAAAGGGCCTGACACGCAGTCGGTGATCCTGCTTGCGGGCCTCCAGGGCTCCGGCAAGACCACCACTGCCGCCAAGCTCGCGCTGCGGCTGAAGGAGCAGGGAAGAAAGACGCTGCTGGTGGCGGCGGATCTGGTGCGGCCGGCTGCCGTGGAGCAGCTTGTGGTTCTCGGAGAGAAGGCCGGCGTCGAGGTGCACCGGGAACCGGTACAGGACCCCGTGCGCGTGGTCGAGGGGGCGCTTGCCCGCGCGCGGCGCGAGCAGTTCAATACGGTCATCATCGATACGTCGGGACGCTTGCAGGCGGACGACGCGCTGATGGCCGAGCTGGTGCGCATCCGCGACAGGGCGAAGCCCGACGAGGTGCTCCTGGTCGCGGACGCCATGACGGGTCAGAATGCCGTTGATATCGCGCGGGAGTTCGACGCCAAGGTGAGCCTCACCGGGGTCATCCTCACGAAGTTCGACTCGGACACCCGCGGCGGCGCCGCTCTCTCCGTGAAGAGCATCACGGGGAAGCCGATAAAGTTCGTCGGCGTCGGTGAAAAGCTCGACGGCCTCGAGGCGTTCCACCCGGACAGGATCGCCTCACGCATCCTCGGGATGGGAGACGTGGTCACGCTGGTTGAGAAAGCCCAGGAGACCATGGACAGGGGCGAGGCGGAGAAGCTTCAGGAGAAGCTCGAGGCGGAGTCATTTACGCTGGAGGACATGCTGGACCAGTACCGCCGCATGCGCAAGATGGGGAGCCTGCAATCGATCATGGAGCTGATCCCCGGGCTGAAGGGGACGGGTGCCGAAGAGAAGATCGATGAGAAGGGGATGAAGCGGGAGGAGGCAATCATCCTGTCCATGACGCCGACGGAGCGGAAGAACTACCGGATTATCGGGCCCCGCCGCCGGACGCGGATCGCGCGGGGCAGCGGAACGTCGGTTTTCGAGGTGAACAGGTTCTTGAAAAAATTCGAGAAGACGTGTCTCATGATGAAGAAGATGTCCAAGAATGCGAAATATCAGGCCCAGGTGCTGTCGCGGCTCGGCGGCCAGACATAGCCAGGGAAGGCGAGGGCGACCGAGGCCATGGATGGCCGAAAGGTCGACCCAATAGGAGAAGGAGGACGCCAGTGAGCGTGCGCATCAGGCTGAAGAGGTTCGGAACCAAGAAGCGACCATTTTACCGCATTGTCGTGATGGATTCGCGCACCCCGCGTGACGGGCGGGTGTTGGAGGAGATCGGTCTCTACCACCCGATCGAGAAACTGGAAAAGCAGCTTTCCGTGGATACGGCGAAAGTGAAAGACTGGCTCGCGCGAGGGGCCACGCCGTCGAACACAGTGAAGCAGCTGCTGAATCGCAAAGCCGCATCGCGGTACCCCGCGGATTCTGCATCGCGGTACCCCGCGGATTCTGCATCGCGGTACACGGCGGATTCTGCCGGCGCATAAGGGGCCGCGGCGAAAGGAGAGATCCGTGGAAAAGGATCTTGTCGAGTACATTGCGAAAACCCTCGTGGACGATCCGACGGGCGTCGTCGTGAACGTGATTGAAGGGGAAAAATCCACGATCCTCGAGCTGAAGGTCTCGGAGAGCGACATCGGTAAGGTCATCGGGAAGCACGGACGCATTGCAAAAGCGGTCCGGACACTGCTCAGCGCCGCCTCGACGAAGTCGGGCAAGCGGGTCGTGCTCGAGATCCTGGATTGACGACTCAGGCCGCGCACCGTGGTGAGCGCGCGGCGGTCGGGCACAGGGAAGCCGATTCACAATCAATGGCTGAAGATCTTCTGACGGTCGGCGTTGTGACAGGCACCCACGGCGTGGGAGGAGAGCTCAAGGTAAAGAGCTATTCAGGTCTTTCCGACCACATTCTGTTGCTTCGCGAGGCCCTTTTCCGAAAAGGACGTGAGGAGAAAAGGCTTCGGCTGGATTCCGTGCGGCCCCAGCCCCCCGGTGTCATACTGAAGATCACCGGCATCGAATCACCTGAGCAGGCGCGCCGCTTCGTCGGCTGGGAAATCTGGGTGCCGCGGCCGCAGGCGGCCAGGCTCCTGGACGGAGAGTATTACGCTGCCGATCTCTGCCTCTGCAGCCTCTGGTTCGGGGAGGAGGAGATCGGCAGCGTGCGCTCGGTATGGGAAGGGGGGGCATCAGAGCTCCTCGAGGTGCAGGGCAAGTCGGGACGGACCTTCCTGGTGCCCTTCATCGATCACTTTATTGGAGACGTGCAGCTGGAGAAGAGGAAAATCTTTCTGAAAGAGGATGAGATCGTCAGGTGACAATAACGATTCTCACCCTGTTTCCCGGTCTTTTCCAGGGTTTTCTGGAGAGCTCGATTCTGGCGCGCGCTATTGCCCGCGGGCTCGTGACGGTCCGCCTGATCGACATCAGGGACTTTGCCATGGACAGGCACCACGTCTGTGACGACGCCGCCTACGGCGGCGGACCGGGAATGGTGATGAAGCCGGAGCCTATTGCCGCGGCCCTGGAGGCCACGGGCGCACCGGGCGGGAGGATCGTCTATCTGACTCCTGCCGGCAGGCTGCTGACACAGAAGGTCGCGGGAGAGCTGGCCCGCGAGCCGGCGCTGACGCTCCTCTGCGGGAGGTACGAGGGGATCGACCAGAGGATCATCGATGCGTTCGTGACAGACCAGATTTCCGTCGGTGACTACGTGCTTTCCGGGGGAGAAGTGGCGGCAATGGCGGTGGTGGATTCGCTGGCACGGCTGGTTCCGGGCGTGATCACGGGGGAGTCGCTGGAGGAGGAAAGCTTTTCAGCAGGCCTGCTCGAGTACCCCCACTACACGCGGCCGGAAGTATTTCGCGGCATGCGCGTGCCGGAAATCCTTCTCTCGGGGCACCATGAGAAGATCCGCCAATGGCGGCTTGTGAAGAGCATAGAGAAAACGAAGAAGCTCCGCCCGGAGCTCCTGGATTCGGATGGCCTCCCTGCGGAGGCAAGGGAGCTCTTGAGGCAGGTCAGGAAAGAAGGAGACGACGATGGACGTGATGAAGGCCCTTGAGGCGGAACAGATGAAAGAGAACGCCGAGGAGTTCCGCATCGGCGATACGGTGAAGGTGCACTTCAAGATCATCGAAGGAAAAACCGAGCGCGTGCAGGTCTTCGAGGGCATCGTGATTGCCATGAAGCGCGACGGCCTCCGCAAGACCTTCACCGTGCGCAAGATAAGCTACGGCGTCGGCGTGGAAAGAATATTCCCGATCCACTCCCCCAAGATCGCCAAGGTCGTACGCGTACGCGAAGGCCGCATTCGGCGCGCGAAGCTGTACTACCTGCGCGGCAGGTCGGGCAAGGCGGCCAAGGTGCAGGAGCTCATCCACCGCAAGCGCGAGAAGGTACCCGAGACGGGCACTGCGGAAGAGATGGACACGTCATCCGTGGAAGTCAAGGAGACCACCTGACCCTCGAGCGCTGCCCCGTAGGCAGGGACGGCGTATTCGCCGAACGGGTACTCCCGTATGCCGAGGGCGCGCGAGTACAGGGACGTACGGCAGCGCGCCCATGACGCCTGATCCGATCAGGGGCTCCATACGGATCGCAGGGACGCCTGAAACGGGACTGCGGCCGGGACAGTCCGTCTCCGTGAACGTCATCAAGCACCTCGAAGGCGCCAAGTGGGCGGTGGCCATCAAGGGTCGTGTGTTTCCCGCTTTTTCCGAGCTCCCTCTTCAGGCCGGTCAACTCCTGCGCGCGCGCGTCAGCGCCGCGGAAGGCAGGCTGCTCCTGACGGTGACGGAGGAGGTCCCGGACGCCGTGCGCGCCGCGCTGGTGAGGCAGGGGCTGCCGGCGGGCGGTGACGCGGAGGTGATTGCACACGCACTTGCGCGCAGCGGGCTGCCCATCCTCGCTGAGACCATCCAGAAAGTCCTGGCGCTCCTCACGCGGTCGGGAATGGACCTGCGCAAGGCGGCGCGGATTGCCGCCACAATGGTGGATCGCGGAATAGACCCGGCCGGCCCGGGCGCGCGCGCATTGCTTCCCGTGCTTGGATTCGGAGAGAGAGGAGGCGAGGACCACCGGCGCTACCGCGGGAGGCAGCTTCCCGATACCCCGCGCGCGGTCAAAGAGTTCGCCGCCGCGTTGTCGACGGACCCGGCCGCCCGGCCGTCCGTGCTCCAGGCCTACAACCATATCCGGGCAAAATCACAGTCGTGGGTGGTCATTCCATTCGTGTTCACGTCGGGGAGCCAGCGCATCGCGGGAACGATGAAGATACTCTTCGATCCTTTCCAGTCGAAGCCGCTCGCCTTCACGCTTTCGACGGAGGATATCAGCTTCCATCTTCCCCTCCGCGCACGCCAGGGGAGGCTCGCGATCTATTGTGACGATGAGCGCCTGAGACGCGCCGCCCAGAGGGGGCTGGACAGCCTGCGGTCAAAATTCCATAACATGGGATTGGAAGTTGACGATATTATCAATAAGGGGGAAGGGTTCGACGGTTTTTCCCCTGGCGAGGAGGGCATGATCCTCCCGAGCGTCGATACAGTGGGGTAGGAAATGAAGGCGCAGGCGGACACGGCAGTCGCCCTCCAGTACTCGGACGACCTTCCCGCGCCCATTGTTCTGGCCTCAGGGAGGGGACCATTGGCGGAGGCGATCAAGCGCATCGCGCGGGAAAGCGGTGTGACGCTCGTTGCCGATCCTGAGCTTGCCGAATCGCTCATCCAGCTTGACGTGAATACGCTGATACCGGAGAGCCTGTATGACGTGATCGCGGAGCTCCTCGTGTTCGTGCGCAGCCTGAGAATTGAAAAATGAAGAGCATACGCACCAGCGACCTGCACGACGGCATGAAGTTCGACAAACCGGTGTACATGGACGGGGACAATGTCTTCGTTCCGCCCGGTATCCCCATCCGTCAGAAAGACATCGACAGGCTCGTGCGCTGGGAGATTCCGGAGGTGCGCACCGACGGCTCCCTGCTCGCGGAATCGCCGACACCCGCCGCGCGGCCCGACGAAGCAGAGGGCGGCTTCGAGCTGCCGGGCGACAAGCGCAATATCGATGCGTACCTGCGCGCCATCGACGCGTATGAGCACATTGCCAACAGCGTTGCCCTGGGGGAGGAGCTGGTCCGGGCGAATGTCGACGATACGGTGAACCTGCTGCTGGATCGGATCAAGGACGGGAAGAACGAAATGATCCAGCTCATCCTCATGGGCATAAGAATCGAGCGCAAGATATCCGCGGCGGTCATCAACGTCACGATCCTCTCTACGATCATGGGCTCGCTTCTGAAGTTCACAAGTCACCGCCTTATCCAGCTTGCCACCGGGGCGCTCCTGCACGATGTGGGAATGGTGAAGGTCCCCAAAGCCATCCTTCAGAAGAAAGAGAAGCTCACGCCGGAAGAGCTGAACCAGATCCGCACGCACCCCATTCATTCCTACCGGGTGATCTCCAAGGACCTGAAGTACCCCGAGGAGATCGGCATCATTGCCCTTCAGCACCACGAGCGCTGGGATGGACAGGGTTACCCGCGCAAGCTCAAGGGAGAAGACATCAACCTGGCCGCGCGCATCGTTGCGGTGGCGGATTCCTACATCGCCATGATCAACAATCGTCCCCATCGCAATTCGATGATCGGCTACAGCGCGATGAAGAACGTGCTGAACGACAACGGGCGGCACTTCGATCCGAAGATCCTCAAGGTCTTCCTCGAGAGCATGGGCATCTACCCGATCGGCAGCATCGTCCAGCTCAACAGCTCGGCCATCGGGCGGGTGGTGCAGACCCATTCGGAGGCTCCGCTGCGGCCGACTGTCGAGCTGATCATCGATGAATACGGCAACAAGCTGGGCGAGCGCGAAGTCATCGACCTTATGACAAAAAAGGGCACGTTCATCGTGAAGGCCGTGGATGCGAAAGCCCTTACCCCTGTCCCGGGTGCGGCGGCTCTCAATCCGCCGAATACGGTGGCGCCAAATCCACCGAATACGGTGGCGCCAAATCCACCGAATACGGTGGCGCAATGACCAGGCAGGCAGGGTCGACAAAGAGCAGGGGGGCGGCCGGTGAAGAGAGAGCGGCCTCCTATCTCGCGGAAACCGGATGGATCGTGCGGGAACGAAACTTCCGAGCCCCCTCGGGAGAGATCGACATCATCGCGGAGAAGGGCGGCGAGGTGGCGTTCGTCGAAGTGAAAGCATGGGCGGCCATGCCGGAGGCGGAGCTCGAGCACGCGATCGATCGCCGCAAGCAGGAAAGGATCGTCCGTACCGCCCGCTACTATCTGAGCCGACACCCCCGTCTCGCCGATATGCGACTGCGCTTCGACGTCGTATTCCTCGATGTGGGCACGTCGCGCATTCGGCACATCGAGAACGCATTCAACGGGGGGATCGACTGATGGTACGGATTGCCAAGAAGACCGATCCCAAGAAACTTGCAGAGCTGAAGATAAAGATACATAATGAGGACTACCTCCTGCAGGCCATCCAGAAGATCGCACAGGACCTGACCAGGAATCTCGAGCATGGGGAGTCGTAGATGAGCTCGCGAAGTTTCAGACGGCGGAACAGCCGGCGCAGGCACCGTCCGCCCGCCGCAACCGAGGCGGGAGGGCCGCCGCAGTCCCCGGGACAGCCGGGAGAACGCGCGCCCCAGGAGAAGGAGCCGTCGGGAGCCCGCCGCGGAGGTCCGCGCCGTGATTCCAGCGCGTCCCTTCAGGGCAAAGGCGCCCCGGGGAGGAGCGCAGACCATCGTCCCGCGCGCCCGCAGCCTGCCCTTCCGACTCCCGATTGCCCCATCTGCGGCAAGCCCGTGCGCGAGCTCGCTTCCGCCCTGACGCACCGTGCCTCGCGGCAGCCGGCCCATTTCGACTGTATCGTGCGCGAGCTGCGCGATTCCACCGAGATCGCGCCCCAGGAAAAGCTGTGCTACCTCGGGGCGGGGAGCTTCGGAATCCTCGAGTTCCGTCTTCCCGGGGGACCGAGCAAGTTCGTCATCAAGAAACGCATTCAGTACGAAGAAAAAGAGCTGCCTCAAGAGTGGAAAAAGCCGCTCCAGATCTCGTGTTGAGCCACAGCGATTCTCATTTTGCACGATCCGGAATCTGCAGAAGCCAGTTTAACAATTCGGAGCGGCCTTGTTTCAATCGGGCAAAATGAGAAGCGCTTCGCCCGCCTCAAAATGAGAATTGCCGGTTGAGCCCGTTTCGCGTTTGAAAAAAACCGCATCCGTGGTAGTATCGGCCCCACAGCGGCGCCTGTATTCAAAGGGCGCGTGCCGGGTGTGGGGAGAGCAAGATGTCGCTGAAGTTTGCCTTGCTGGGGCTGCTCGCGGAGAGCCCCAAGTACGGCTATGAGATCAAGAGACAATTCGAGGGTGCGCTGGGAAACGTATGGTCCGTCTCCTATGGTCAGCTGTATCCCACTCTGCGCAGGCTTTCAGAGCTGAGCTGGGTGACGAAAAAAACAGAGCCCGGGAAAAAAGCGGCTGAGAAGAACATCTATTCGATCACGGAAAAGGGTCGAAAGAAACTTGACGAGTGGCTCCTGAAGCCCCTGAGGAGCACATACAAGGTGAAGGATGAGTTCACCCTCCGGTTCCTTTTCTTCAGCAAGCTCTCCCCTGACAAAGTGCTGGACTACCTGAAAGGCCAGCAGAAGAAGACGGTGCTCCAGAAAGATAGTTTTCAGCGGACGCTCATTTCTCTGAGAGATGAGATCGACTATTACCTCCAGGCCATCATCCGCAAAGGAATCATCCACCTCGAGGCCGAAAACCAGTGGCTGGAAGAGGTCATGGACGATATCCGCAGCACCACGGCCCGCCAGCCACCTGAGGACTGAGCGGGGCGGCAGGGAGGCCGTGACGGGGGGCCGCGAAGGCAGCAGGCGCTATTTTGACGCCTTCAGGACATCGAGGACCTGCAGCGCCTTTGTTTTCACGGTCCGCAGGTATTGGCCTTGTGCAATCTTAACGAGCAATTGGTAGGCGGACGGATCCTTCAAGCCGCCAGGGGTCTTCTGGGCAAGCTTCTCCACGGCGAGGCACAGGGCGTAGCCGAAGTTGTTGTCGGGTTTCGCGGGGTCTTCCTGGTTGTACGCGAAGACCAGCGCCTGCACGACCTGGTTGTCAGGGTTCTTGCCGATCGAGCCCAGCCCGTACGCCGCCTCCGCCTTCACCATGGGCTCCTCATCAATGAGGATCACCCGCACGAGCGCTTCCTTCGCCTGGTCGGTGCCGATGCGGCCCAGCATATTCGCTGCCCGGCGGCGCACTTCGGGGAAGTTGTTCACCAGGCGTCCGGCTTCGCGAGTGGTCCGCGCCGAGCCTTCAAGGGCCAGGTATTCCAGCATGAACTCCACCTGCTGGTCGTTCGCGCTGTATGAGCCGTCGCTGATCTTCTTGTCCAGGTCATCGAGAGCGCTCATCTTGATTTCGTAGTCCTCTGAGAATGCCTTCTCACGAAGGATCTGCAGCTCGACGCTCTTGAGAAACAGCTCCTCAATGGTAATTTCCTGCTTGGGGGCCGCGGGGGCGGCCTGCTGGGCGGGAACCTGGAACGCCGCTCCCACGAGGAACGCCAGTCCGATTACGGCGGCCCTGGGCGATATTGCGTGCGCGGCGTGCCGCGCGCGTGATGTAGTGCGCATGTTTCTGCTCCCGTTTTCTCTGGTCATTTTGCCCCGCTGGGCAGGATTCCGACTTTCCATCGGCCTTCCTCCTGCACAAGATAATAGAGGATTACAGGCGCGCCCTGTATTCTTGTAATGGCCTTCACGTGAGTTTCGTCCACGAAATTGATGTCTTCCAGCCTGGCCTGCAGCCGGCTGCGGACCACGACGTTTTCGAAATAGTCCTGGAGGCTCGTCAGGGCGATGCCGTTTTTTTTCAGAACACCCGCCTGGGAAGCTTCATCGAGGAAAGCCGCGCTGCCGGTCGTCCTCACGTAGTCCGTCGTCAGGTAGGTCAGCCACTGGGAATAGTCTCCCTCCGCAATGATTCGCGTCAGCTCGGCGATGACCGCCTGCACTTCATTGAATGTCTTCTTGTACAATTCCTCTGTTGCCACGAACTGCTCGGCCGGGGTCGGCTCCGTGACGGCGTTCGGCGGCGGCTCAATCGCCTGGGGCGCGGGCTGCGGTTCCTTCTGAGGCGCCGTTGCGCAGGATGCAAGCACCGAGGCAGCGGAAAGGAGCATGAGGAGTGCTCGTCCACCCGCGTTCATTGCCTTCAATTCTATCTGCCGGAACTTGGTTTGTCAAAGATTTTTCCCTGTCGACAGGGACGGCGTACGGCGTATTCGCCGAACGAGTACTCTCGTACTCGCCGAACGGGTACGGCTTTCGGGCCGAGCGCGTACCCGCGCACTCCCCTATGGACGATGGGCGCCCCTTGCTACCGGTCGAAAGCTCGGCTATTCTCACGGTCATGTTCAAGGTGCTGCTGCCGGGAACCTTCGATCCGCCGACCAACGGCCATCTCAACATCCTCGGTCGCGCGTCGCGGCTCTTTGATGCGGTCGAAGTGGTCATCGCGGTGAATCCGGGAAAGACCTACCTGTTCAGCGGGGAGGAGCGCCTCGGGATGATGACGGCGCTTGCCCAGGGCATGCCGAATGTCACGGTTTCCACCTGGAACGGGCTCATCGTGGCTTTTGCAGACAGGATCGGTGTGCACGTGATAGTGCGCGGCGTGAGGGCGTTGGCGGATTTCGACTACGAGTTCGAGCTCTCGGTGATGAACAGATCTCTCAATCCAAGGATCGAGACTATTTTTCTCCCTACCGACCAGAAGTACTCGGTGATCCGATCCTCGGCAATCAAGGACATCGCGGGCTTTGGCGGCGACATTTCTGGAATGGTGCCTCCCCTCGTGGCCAAAGCGCTGCAGTCCAAGCTCGGACCCCGCACGGGGGCCGCGCACAAGGCAACCACCCTGCACTCATCGTCCGAGCCGGGTCGGGCGCCTTGACATTCCAGGCGTATCCGGTGTAGTTTTCCCTGTCTTTGAGAGACTAATCCACTTTGAGGTGACTTGAAATGGCTTTGCCGAAGAGAAGAATATCGAGGGCGAGGGGGCGCAGGCGACGCTCTGCGAACATGCGTCTCGCGGTCCCTACACTCGTTGAATGCAGCAATTGCGGAAACAGGGTCATGCCGCACCGGGTCTGCTCAAAATGCGGTTTCTATCGCGGAAAGCAGATCCTCAAACCTGAGGAAATGGCGTGATCGCTGGTGACGATCGCATCCAGGGAACACCCCCTCGCGTACTCTTACACATAATTTTCATAGGAGGTTGAACTGTATGGACGAACTGTTTGAAAAAATGAAGAAATTGATCGCCGACCGGCTTGAGATCGATGAATCCAAGATCACGCTCGACAGCTCTTTCCGTCAGGACCTTGGCGCGGACAGCCTTGATACCTACGAGCTTGTGTACGCCATCGAGGAAGAGCTCGGCATCAGCATCCCGGATGAAAAGGCCAATGAGTTCGAGACGGTGCGCGACGCTCTTGAATACATCCGATCCCAGGTGAAGAAATAGGAAGTATTTGTTCAAGAGAATCAAGCGCGCCCCTTCCATCACGCTGAAGCCAGAGAGAAAGAGGGAGCTCCAGCTCTTCGAACGGCATACGGGAATCCGTTTCCGGGAGCTGGAATTCCTCAACCAGGCATTTACGCACCGTTCGTTTGCCAATGAGCTCGGGGAGACCGGTGAGAACAACGAACGCCTGGAATTTCTCGGTGACTCCGTGCTGGGACTCGTCGTGAGCGAATATCTCTATGAGACCCTTCCCGATCAGCCGGAGGGCGAGCTCGCCCGGATCAAGAGCTTCGTCGTAAGCGAAGCCAGTCTCTCCGAGATCGCGCGCGGCCTGCGCGTGGACAACTACATCCTGATCGGCAAGGGCGAAGAATACTCCGGCGGCAGGTCCAAGAAGGCCATCCTTGCGGATTGCCTCGAAGCCATCATTGGCGCGTACTACCTGGACTCTGGATTCCAGGCATCCGGTCGATTTGTGCACCAGATGCTCATACCGGAAATCAACAAGGTTCTCGAGAACCGTCACGCCAAGGACTACAAGACACTGCTGCAAGAGCACGTGCAGAAGCGGATGAAGACCTACCCGAAGTACCGCGTCGTGCAGAAGACCGGCCCGGACCACGACAGGACCTTCTGGATCGAAGTACACATCGGCGAGCGGTCCTTCGGTGCGGGAAAGGGCAAGAACAAGAAGGAAGCCGAGCAGGAAGCGGCGCGCATTGCATATGAAGGCATGCAGGTGGCCGAGAAGCCTCCCCGCATCGAAAGACCCGCAAGTCCGCGCGGTGCGTCCCCCAATCGTCCCGCGGACCGGCACCCCGGCTCGCAGCGGCGCGTCTGAGCCGGCCCGCCGTCCAGCTCTCCTCAGTGCGGAGTACCGCTCTCATCATCCGGCGCGGAGTACCGCTGGGTGTGATTAGTCCTTCAGTCTCTGGTTGTAGAACCTCTCCGCGATCTGCAAAAGCTTCTCCTTTTCGTTCAGCGAAGGATCATCCAGCACCGCCTGCAGGAGCTCTTCGAGAATAATACCCACCCGCGGGCCGGGCGGAAGGCCAAGACGTGACATGATATCGTCCCCATCCGCGGCCATCTGGCGCACCGTGAACGCGCGCCCCGCCTCAAGCACCGCCGACACTCGGGCGGCAAAATTCGCGAGCCCCTCAGGGAATGTCCGCGCGTTCTCCCTGCACATCCCAACCTGATCCGCCCTGCGCAGGGCGATGATGTCTTTGATCTTTTCGTCTCCGACCCGCGCGATGAGACGGCGCACCGCGGCATCCGACCATTCCTCCTGGTAGTTGAACATGTGGTGGGCGATGAGGTGCGAGACGTCCTTCACGACCGCGTGGGGAAGCTTCAGGCGCAGGAGGATCTGCTCCGCCATCGCGGCTGATACACGCTCGTGCTCGTAAAAGGTCGGCCTTCCTTCAGGATCCATCGCGCGGACCCGGGGCTTCCCAATGTCGTGGAACAGGGCGGCCATGCGAAGCAGGAGGGATTCAGCAGGAGCGGCGTCGCAGGCATAGAGCGAATGGGTGAACACGTCGTAGCAGTGAAGGTTCCCCTGGGCCACGCCGACTCCCTCCTCCAGCTCGGGAAGTATCACGCCGAGTATGCCGGTATCCTTCATGAGGAAAAGGCCCGTCGAAGGAAGCGGCGCCTGGAGGGTTTTGAGCAGCTCGTCCCGCACTCTTTCCGCGGAAACGCGCGCCAGTATGTCGAGAGCGCCAGGGATGGCGTCAGTCGTCGCTTTGTCTATGGCAAAGGAGAGCTGCGCCGCGATCCGGCAGGCGCGCAGCGGCCTGAGCCCGTCCTCCCGGAAACGTTCGGCAGGATCACCGATTGCGCGAATGAGGCCGCGTGCCAGGTCCTTCTCTCCCTCGTGGGGATCGTTCAGGCGGTTCGCGAGCAGATCGTACGCCATCGCGTTGATCGTAAAGTCGCGCCGTGCAAGGTCATCGAAGATCGACGGGGCAAAGGCAACCGTGTCAGGTCTTCTCCCGTCGCTGTAGTCGGCTTCCGTGCGGAATGTCGTCACCTCGAAGGTCTTCCCCTTGAAAAGGACCGTCACGGTTCCGTGCTTAATTCCCGTGGGGATGACCCTGCGAAACATGGAGAGTACCTGGGCAGGAAGGGCGTCGGTGGCAATGTCGAAGTCAGAGTGAGCGCGGCCCATCAGAATGTCGCGGACGGCGCCGCCGACGAGGTGGCATTGGAAGCCGGCCGTCTGGAACACATTGGCGAAATCTCGAACGGTCCTGGAAACGCGCATGACGCGAACCAGTATTCAGGGACAGGCGGCGGAATGTCAAGAAAAGCTTGGCGGCCGACGCACGGGCAAAAAAAAACCGCCTCGGCGCACGCGCCGAGGCGGTTCCGCCTTGTACGGCTTTTCCTACTTGAAGAGCTGGAGAACCGACTGGGGCCGCGTGTTGGCCTGCGCGAGCATCGCGGTGGAAGATTGAACAAGGATCTGGTCCTTGACGAACTCCACCATTGCGCCCGCCATGTCGGTGTCGCGGATCAACGATTCCGCGGCTTGCAGGTTCTCCGCGCCGATCGACAGGCCCTTCATGGCATAATCGAGCCTGTTCTGGTACGCGCCGAGGTCCGCCCTCTGCTTGTTGACGATCCGCAGGGCGTGGTCCAGGACGCCGATCGCCGCGTTGGCGTGGTCAGGAGAGGACAGGGAGATGAAGGTTGCAGAGTTGGGCGTCCCACTGGTGCCTTGGATACCGAGCCCTTGCGCGGTCATCGTGCCGATGATCACACGCACCCGCTGGTCCATGTTGGCGCCAATGTGCAGCCACATGCTGGCGGTGATGGAGTTCTCGCCCGTCGCCCTCGCAAACCTGCCCGTGAGCATGTTCATGCCGTTGAACTGCGCATGGGAGGCGATCCGGTTGACCTCGCTGACGAGCTGAGACACTTCCACCTGAATCTGCATCCGGTCCTCGTTGGAGTAGATGCCGTTGGAAGCCTGGACGGCCAGCTCGCGCATCCTCTGCAGGATGTCCTGGCTCTCCTGGAGATATCCTTCCGCCGTCTGGATGAACGAGATGCCGTTCTGCGAGTTGGACTCTGCCTGCCGCAGGCCCCGGATCTGCGACCGCATTTTTTCGGACACGGCCAGCCCCGACGCGTCATCACCCGCGCGGTTTATCCTCAATCCCGAGGACAGCTTTTCCATGTCCTTGTCCGATGCTATCCCATTGAACTTGAGGTTCCGTTCGCTGAAGATGGCGCTCATGTTGTGATTGATGATCATCGAATCCTCCTTGAACGTGTGTGCCGGACTTCCTTGTCCGGGTCTGATTCACTTTCAATGCTCGACAAATTAAAAAACTCCTTGAGGATTTTCGTAATTTCCACGCGCCGCTTCCGGTGGATTGCATCGTTGCGCGAAGAACGGGAAACGGCTACTGTGGCCAAATGGGCCGGGCAGGCAGAGGGGAGCGGGGCGTGAAACGGGGGTTGCTGCTGATCGGCGGCGCGGGTCCGGGGAAGGATGCACTTGCCCTGCTCGCGCGGGGGATGGACCTGATTGTCGCGGCCGACTCTGGCCTCGAACCGGCGCTCGCAGCCGGCCTTTCACCTGACTTTGTCGTCGGCGACATGGACTCCCTGTCCGACATTTCCCTTCTCGATCGGTTCCCTCCCTCGCATGTTCTTACCTTTCCTCGTGACAAGGACGAAACCGATACTGAAATAGGATTGCGTATCATGAAGGAGCGTGGGTGCGCGGATATCACTCTTGCCGGGGGGGGGAAGCGGAAGGATCGACCACCTTCTCGGGATTGCCTTGTTTTTCGCGCGCGCAGCGCCGCCGTCCCGGTGGCTTACGGACTATGAAGAGGTGCGGCTCATCGAGCGCGAGGCGGAGTTCAGCGGCTGGCGGGGATGCACGGTTTCGATTTTTCCTGTCGGGAAGCGCGCGGCAAGAATGCGCTCGGAGGGCCTGCAGTGGCCGTTGGATGGGCTGGTGTTCCGGCGAGGTTTTGGGGGAATCAGCAATCGCGCGACGGCGGACCGTGTACGCATTACGGTGGGAGTCGGCAGGCTCCTCGTGATACGCTCGCTTCTCAGTGACGCGGGACACCGCATGCCGCTGAATGACGCGGACTACCGCGTCGACCTGAATGACGCGGAGGACCGCGTCGCGCGGAATGACGAGGATCACCGCGTCCCACCAAATCACGCGGCATACCGCGTCGAGCAGAAGGATTGAGAATGCTGGAAAAAACTCGTCTTGAAGAGCTTTCCCTGGAGCTGCCGGAAAAGGAGAGAAAGGAGCTTCTCGAACGCATTGGAAAGCGCATGGAGCGCGATGAGGGGGAAGAAGCGGTCCCCGTCGAGCTGCAGCCGGAAGAGCGGGAAAAGATCATCACCTATGAGATGAAGAAGGCTACCGCGTGGGTCCGCTTCATCCTGTGGCTGCGGACATTCCTTTCAGGAAGACCCCGGGAGGAAGTTTTCCTTGACATCCGCTTGCGATCTCTCAAGTCTCACATCCGGGCCGTGAGCCCCGGGATCACCGGCTTCGAGACCAGGGATCTGGCTCCCAAGTTTGCCCGTAAGCTCTATGACGTCTACGTCAAGGTACAGGCGCTTGCCGGGATTTATCACGCGCTGGGCACGGACAAGGCGGTGAAAGGAGGGGCGTATACCTGGTACGTGGAACAGCGCTGGGACGAGGCGAAGAGCACCGTCTACGAGTTCATCGGAATCGAGGAGATGGAGGAGATCTTTGCCCAGACAAGTCAGACGGAGGAAATCAAGAAAAAGCTTGCGCTTCGTCTCAACGAGTATGTACGCTCGATTCCGGAAAGTTTCATTCTGCAGCTTGAAGAACAGGCAAAGCTGCACCTCTATCTCGACCGGCTCGTCTCGTTCCCCTTTTCAGCGTTTTTCCGCTACTTCAACCACATGCTGATGGACGAGGTCGAGGCCCGGGAGCCGGTTTTCGAACATGCGCCCGTCATGCTCATGCTGGACCTCCTGGAAAAGCTCTACGTGTCATTCAGACTTTTCCACCTCGCGGGGCCGGAATACCTGTACGCGGAAGAGCCGGTCGCGTACTACCTGCTCGTACGTGCGGGGCTGAAGCCGGGCGAGGGAACGGACGTGGCGAAGATCGAGTCGGAGCTCACGCGCCTGCGGAACGACGTTTCCCTGCTGGCCAAGGAGATAGATGCATTCGAATCCGATGTGCCCCTCCTGGACCTCCTGCGATATTTCCGCAGTGACCCCTGGTTTCAGCTCCTTTTCAACCCCCCGCGGCTCTACCTGAGAAGCCTCTATTTTTCCACCCTCAAGCTCCGTCTCGGGAAGGAGCTCGATGAAAGGCTGGACTCGATCAAGGAGAGGGTGATCGACAGAAAAATCCAGGACGTGTTGAAGGGTCAGCGGCTGGTCGAGTTCAACTATTACCGGGAAAACCCGGAATTCGATTTCCGCAAGCTCGATCTTCCGTACTTCACCGGCATCAGAAGCCTCTCTGTCGTGTACAACTATATCCTCCAGCAGTTCAAGGGGGCCGTGCAGGAAGCGGCGCAGATCGTGGCCGGCACGGCGCTCGCGAGCAACCGCATATTGCAGAACAGGCTGACGCAGAACGTATCTGGCCTCGAGGACCTCGAAGCCCGCATTGTGCTCTTCGACCGTTCACTCTCACCGGACGAAGACGACGGAAAGCAGCTTGGAAGATACCGCTTCAGTGTTGCGACGGACCTGCTCCTGCAGAAGAGCTATCGCGCGTTCGTGCTGCAAAAGGACCGCGAGGCCAGTGACCTGATCGACAAGGCGCGGGAATACTTTACGGGCATACGCAGGATTTTCAACGAAATCCGCACGAGCACTTTCGAGAACACCCGCTCGCTCCTGAAGACGCTGCATATGTACAGGGGGAGGAACCAGACCCTCAGCCAGATCCTGAACGCGCGCGCGGAAGCCCTTGGCGCGTTCCTCCGACTCCTCGATCAGCTTCTGGAGATCGAGAAAGGCTCCTGAGCAACGAGCTCCCGAAGCCGCCGGGTGGTCTCCCGCGGGTCCTCGACAAGGACGCGCCGCCCGGCAATGAGGTCCGCGATCCCCGTCTCCCGGGGGTAGCGGGGAATGATGTGCAGATGCAGGTGGCTTATGGAGGCACCCGCAGCGGCTCCCATGTTGTAGCCGATATTGTACGCGTGCGGCGCGCATGCCTTGTCCAGTATGCCCAGAAGCCAGCGCTGCAGCAGCCACAATCTCTGCTCTTCTCCCACGGTAAGCTCGCGGACGTCTTCGACGTGGCGCAGCGGATACAAGAGGAGGTGGCCGGGGTTGTACGGGTAAAGGTTGACGGAGGCGATGAACAGCTCGTCCCGCCAGATGCTCAGGTCCGCCACGTCGGAGTTCTGGTCCCGGGTCAGGCAAAGGATGCATCCCGGCGGCTGGCGGCCTTTCACGTACGCCATCTTGTCGAAATTGAAGAAATATCCGCCTTCTTCCACGCGGTTACTCTACGGCCGGGAGCTTGTCGAGCAGGTCGAGCGTCTGCAAATCCTTGGCCGTCAGGTTCTCCGCCTTGACCAGGAAGAGGAACTTGATGAGCGAAGGGTACTTGCTCAACAGCTCACCATAGCGCGTGAGAAGTGCGATGCTCGTCTCCTGACGCTGGAGGGCGCTTTTCTGCGTGGCCTCTTCCGCCGCGAGGCGCGGGGCCATTTCGGAAAGAGCGGTTTGCTTCAGCTGCACCATGTTCAGATAGGCGCTCTTCAGCTTTGCATAAAGCTCCGGGTCGGGCATGCGAGATACGGCGGGGGCCAGGGAGATGAATTGAATCTGGGGAAATTTCCCCGGGAACTCTCGCGCCACCGCGTCGGCGAAATCAGCGGCGCGTGATATGCCATCCGCCTTGCCGGTTCCGTCCACGCTGCCGGCAATCCGCAAGGATATATCGGCTGCCTGCAGCTGCATCTCCGCCTGGAGCTGTTGATGCCATGCGGCGATCGTTTCCTGCCGAAGCCCCTCCTTCTCCACCAGATCGGGAAGCGCTTCCGGCCGTATCCTGTATGACACGGAAATAGTGAACTCGATGGAGAAGTCCGGCTTTTCAGGGACGAGCGAAGAATATGCGTCCCCGGACGGCAGGGTTTCCCGCACCTTCAGATCGGCACGTTCGGTGGCGATGGGAATGCTGTAGAGCGTGAGGGAACGCGGGAGGAGGCGCTGCCAGCGCCACGAGAATCCGGCGGGATTAATGGCGGTTTTTTCGAAACCGCGTGAGCGTATGAATACGACCCCCCACGAGTCCGGGCCCAGGGAGAGCTGAAGCCATCCGGCGAAAAAACCCACGACGACAAGCACTACGAGCAACGCCGCCGGAATGTACCAGTAATTGCGCAATACCCTTTCCCGTCCGTCCCGTACTGTTCTATAATATGAATATGCTTCGGATGAAAGCATATCTCTTTCTCTCGCGCATGTCCAGTTTCACGGGCCGGGCCGTGGCATTCTTCTTCGTCATCTCGATTCTCCTTCTCTTCTTTTACCTGATTGGCAATTACCAGGATTTTCTCGACTCTACTCAAATCTTCCTTCTCTCGCTGCTGCACGTGTCCCTCGGTCTTCAATTGGCATGCGGCGTCTGGCTCGCGGGATTCCTTGTGTACCGCAACGTGCATGAGCATCGTCGTTTTCTGCTTCGCTGGATCCTGCTGATCCTGTCGCTCGTGTGCTGCGCGGGACTCCTTGTTGCTCTCCGCTACATGCAGCAATGGCTGCAATCCTGAAAAGTGGGTATACTCTCCGCCATGGTTCCTTTCGACCTCGAGACCCCAAGCGCCATACATTACGGCATAGGTGCAATCGATAAGCTTCCGAAAATCGTCAGAGGCCTGGGAAGCAGGGTCCTGGTCCTCTCGGGCAGAAGATGGTTTTCCGAATCGCGCTGGCAGGAACGCTTCAGCGAAGCTCTTGAGGGTTGCGTGGTGGATCGCCTCTGCTGCGAAGCGGGGGAGCCGAGCACCCGCTCGCTTGCCGCGGCGGCCGCGAAGGGGTCACGCTTCGGCCCCGACGTCATCGTGGCCGTAGGGGGCGGATCAGTTCTTGACACGGCGAAGGCACTTTCAGCTCTGTTGCGGTTTCCTGCGCCCGTCGAGCGCTACCTCGAAGGCATGGAGGGCGCCGTTCCCGTCCCCGGCCCGGGACTCCCCTGGGTGGCGGTGCCCACGACGGCGGGAACCGGCGCCGAGGTGACAAAGAACGCCGTGGTCAAATCGGAAGCTTTGGGCGTCAAGCGAAGCATGCGCTCACCATTTCTGCTCGCAAAAACCGTGGTAGTCGATCCCCAGCTCACTTTCTCTCTGCCCCTTGCGACGACGGGCGCTTCCGGTCTGGACGCTTTGACCCAGCTCGTCGAGGCCTATGTATCGCGCGGGACCAACCCATACGTCCAGTCGATAATTGAAGGGGCTTTCATGCCAATGCTGGATGCGCTGATCAAGCTGCCGCAAAGTCCCGCGGACCCGACCCTGCGCTCCCAGGCTTCATTCGGGGCCCTGGTGAGCGGAATTGCATTGGCAAATGCGGGACTGGGTGCCGCACACGGATTTGCGGCCGCGGTGGGAGGGTCCTTCGACGTGCCACATGGGCTCGCCTGCGCCGTTTTCCTCCCGCGCGTTCTCTCCGCCAACGCGCAATTGATACGAGGCACGCTTGCCCGTTTGGCGGACCGGAGCGGCGCGCCCATCACGGGCGCGGATACGGTGACCTGGCTCGGGGAACAGGTGAAGGCACTGCTCGCGGCCTACGGCCTGCCCTCCGATCTTCGCGAGTTCAAGATTCCGGCTGGAAAAATCGCGGAGCTCGCGGAAAAATCCTCGGGCACCAGCATGCGGAACAACCCGCGCGAGCTTTCCAGGGACGAGCGGATGGAAATACTGGCGAGTGTCATCTGATGCGGGGCAGTCTCACGATCGAAAGGGTGGGGGAATGACCAGGGCGGTGAGGGGCGCGATCCAGGTGGCGGAGAACTCCCGACAAGCCGTAGAGAAAAGCGCGGTGAGGCTCGTGAGTGAAGTGCTCCGGGCCAACGCCATCACTGAGCAGCAAATAGTCAGCATCATATTCTCCCTTACTGAAGACCTGACAGCCGCGAACCCTGCCACGGGTCTTCGCCGCGAGGGATTCTCCGGCACGCCCCTCTTTTGCACGCAGGAACCCCGCATCGAGGGAGGCATGCCAAGGGTGATTCGCGTGCTGGTGACTTTCGAATCGCCGGGCCGCCGTGAGACGATCGCCGTGTACCTCGAGGGCGCTGAGGCGCTTCGCGCCGATCTTGCCCGCGGAAACAGGCAGTGAGCAGATCTGTTTCCGTGTGGCACGTGGCCAGAGAGTACGCGGGCATCGCGGAGGCCGGCGGGGTCAAGGACGTGGTGCGGGGCCTGGCCGAGGCTCATGCCCGGTCCGGGGCGGAAACGAGTGTCGTCCTTCCCCAGTACGGATTCCTGCCGGACGAGCTGAAAGGGGGAGAGCCTGTTGCCTCCTTTTCTCTCTCCATGCCGGACCAGGACAGAGCGAATTCTTTTTTCGAAGAAACGGTCAGAATCTTTGCCGCTCACATGGAGGGAGTTCGACTCCTGTTTGTCCAGGCCCCGCGGTTTGCCGACAAACGGAACGTGTACGTGTATACGGCGGCAGACGAAGCCGAAAATCACCTGCGCAAGAAGGGCACCGGGCACTGGGATTTTCACCAGATGAACCTCGTCCTCCAGAAAGCCGCGCTCGAGACGGCGATTGCCCTGGGAGAATCGCCCCAGGTTTTCCACTGCCACGATGGTCACACCGCGTTTCTCCCCGCGCTGGTGCGTGAAGACAAGCGCTACGCGGAACGATTCGCCGGCGTGGGCACACTGCTCACGATTCACAATGCCGGGCAGGGGTATCACCAGGAAGTGTGGGACAAGGGATTCGCGCGTCTTCTCACGGGTCTTCCCGACAGCGTATTGGAGAAGGGAGTGATCAACCGCGCTGTCGATCCCCTGCTTCTTGCCGGTTCCTATGCCCACCTTGTGACGGTCTCGGAGCAGTACGCGCTTGAATTGCTGGACGAGCGCGACCAGGAGATGAGCGGCGGGCTGGGCCGCGCCTTGCATGAGAAGGGAATCCCACTGAGCGGCATCACCAACGGAGTGGATCCTGGACCGTGGGATCCGCGCTCTCCGGAAAGGACCGGCCTTCCTTATCGATTCGATCCCCTCACGGGAGACCTGGAAGGAAAAAAGGCGTGCAGAAGGGCGCTGACCGCTCGATTGGGGATGGGTCCCTCCTCGCAATCCGCTGACTCTCCGTTGTACGCGTTCGTAGGACGGCTGACCGGGCAGAAGGGGATCGACGTGCTCTTCCAGGCGATTCAGCAGCTTCTCTCCGGCGGGGGCGACCGCTGGTTCGTCGTATTGGGAGAAGGAGAGAAGGAGAAGGAGGCGATGCTCTCCTGGCTGGCATCTGACGCCTCGACTCGCGGTCGGCTGGTGTTCATTCGACGCTATGATCCGCACCTTGCAACCCTGATATACGCCGCAAGCGATTTCCTGCTGGTGCCCTCTGCTTACGAGCCGTGCGGGCTGACGGATTTCATCGCGCAGCTCATGGGGAGTATCCCCGTCGTGCATCGGGTGGGGGGGCTGGTGAAGGTACGGGACGGGGAGACCGGGTTCTCCTACGACGAGCAACGTGGCCCTGCCCTCGCTGCTGCCGTGGAAAGGTCCACCGAGCTCTTCCGGGAAAATCCCCAGCTGCTCGAGCAGATCCGCAGGACCGCGTTCGGCGAGATTTTCTCCGCTCACACGTGGGACCGGGTGCTTGCCCGAGGGTATGGTCCTCTCTATGAGAGGGCAGTGGAAGGCGCATGGACGCGGAGATAAGCCTTAAAACCTCGGTGGACGTCGCGCGCATCCGCCGGGCGTGCCGGGTCGCGGAAAAGAGTCTCCGCTATCTTGCGCCATGCGTGCGTCCGGGCATTTCAACCGAAGAGCTGGACAGGCTCGCGAGCCGGTTTCTCGAGGAGTGCGGCGCCGTGCCCGCCCTGCGCGGATACAAGGGCTTCCCCGGCTGCATCTGCACCTCGGTGAATAATGTGGCGGCGCATGGAATACCTTCCAACAGGGCGCTGGAGTCAGGGGACATCCTTTCCATCGATATTACCGTGAGTGTGGAGGGGTGGCACGGTGACGCCGCGTGGACCTTCCTCGTAGGAGAAGCAACTCCCGATTGCCGGCGGCTCCAGAAAGCATCCTGGAGGGCGAGCCTTGCAGGAATCCGCGCCGCGGTTGCCGGCAACAGGATCGGCGACGTGGGGGCAGCCATCCAGGAGTCCGCGCGGAGATTCGGGTGCTCGGTGATCGAGGACTATGTCGGCCACGGCATCGGGAGGGCAATGCACGAGGATCCGATGGTGCTCAATTTCGGCACCGCCGACACGGGGATGCGCATTGTGCCGGGAATGGTATTTACCATTGAACCGATGCTGAACCTTGGAAGCAGGGACGTGCGCCTGTCCATCGACGGCTGGACGCTCGTGACCGCGGATGGCAGCCTCTCCGCTCAGTTCGAGCACACCGTGGCGGTTTTCCGCGACTACACGGAAGTCCTTACCTATTCACATGGCGATATATTCGACTCCCTTGACTTTCCCCCGGCGCTGGAATAGCCTAGCGGATCTCCAATCGCCACCTTAGCTCAACTGGCAGAGCACGTGATTTGTAATCTCGAGGTTCTCGGTTCAAGTCCGAGAGGTGGCTGCGTCGCCGCCACGGTACCTTGCACAAATGTCACGGGGTACCGCGGCCACCGTACGCGGTGGCATTCGTGACCGCGGTATGCCGTGCAGTTTCGTGGCATTCGTCTGCCACTTGACAGAGGAAGGCGTTTCTCATTATGAAAGTGACGCCTTCGCCGTTTGGAGCAGGGGCGGCAGGGCTTTCGGCAAGTCGTGTGCGGCTCGCGCCGCAGGGGGAGATTCCCGAGTGGTCAAAGGGGGCAGACTGTAAATCTGTTGGCTCAGCCTTCGAAGGTTCGAATCCTTCTCTCCCCAGGAGCCTTCTCCCGAACCCGGCAGAAGGCTTTTTCTTTCCTCCCGCGCGAGCTTGCGCGATTTTTCCTTATCTTCCTCACGGCGTACCCGCCGAACGGGTACGGCCTTCGGGCCGAGCGCGTACTCGCGCACTCCCGTATGAGAGGCAGGCCATGGAATGAGTCGTGATGTCTTTTACGGCTCGGGTCTTCAATTCGAATGCACACGATGCTCTGAATGCTGCCGGCATACCCCCGGGTATGTGTTCCTGTCGGAGAAGGATTTGGAGACAATGGCTCGTGTCACCGGGTCCGAGCGGCAGGAGTTCCTCCGTACCTGGTGCCGCCAGGTCTCTTTCGGCGTGGCCCGGCGGGTAAGCCTGAAAGAAAAGCAGAACCTGGATTGCATTTTCTGGGAAAACGGCGGATGCTCCGTCTATGAGGCCCGGCCTCTGCAGTGCCGGAGCTTTCCGTTCTGGAGCGCGTGCGTCTCTTCCTCGGAGGAGTGGGGACACCACGCACGGCAGTGCCCCGGCATTGGCAAGGGGGTCCTTCACCCGAGGAGCGAGATCGAATACTGGCTGGAACGACGTCTGAAGGAAGGCTTCCTCGAGGCATAGTACCGCCGCGAGATGCGGAAGTTCGGCGTGGGGGAGTAAAGCGGCAGAATGAAAGTGACTTTCTGGGGAGTGCGAGGATCGCTTCCGACACCTCTGAGCCCCGAGCAGGTGCGGAGCAAGATCGCCGCGGTCGTACAAAGAGTGAGGCCCTCCGACCTTGAAAGCGAGCGCTCTCGGGAGCTCTTCCTCGCTGCGCTGCCGCCCTACATCTTTGGCACAACAGGCGGGAATACCACTTGTCTGGAGGTGCGCACGCATGATGACCGAATGATCATCCTGGACGGCGGCTCGGGATTACGGGACCTGGGAGTTTCCCTGCAGAAAAAGAGAGACCCGACGCGTGAGTTCCCCCTCTTGTTCACCCATTTTCATTGGGATCACCTGCAGGGTATCCCCTTCTTCGCCCCCGCCTGGGAAAAAGGGAACCGGCTCATATTTGCCAGCCCGTTTCCTTCCGTAGAGAGGACCATCAGGGAACAGATGAAGCCGCCCTATTTTCCCGTCACAATGGACGCAATGCAGGCTGACCTGCGCTTCGTCTTCCTCCAGGGGGAGAGCGCGCGCTTGGGAGGCGCGGAGATTCGATGGAAGAGAATGAACCACCCCGGAGGCTCTTTCGCGTACAAAATCACGGATGAGGGGAAGAGCATGATCTTTGCCACTGATGCGGAGGTCACCGACAGGGAGTTCCAGCAGCGGGCGGAGAACAGGGCCTTTTTCGATTCAGCGGATCTCCTGGTCCTGGACTCGCAGTACACGCTGGAGGAATCCTTCGGCAAGTTCGACTTCGGCCACACCGCGTACACGATGGCGGTGAATCTTGCCACAGAATGGAAAGTAAAAAAGCTCGTGCTCTTCCACCATGAGCCGCGCTATGACGACCGCAAGATATTCGGCATTGCGCGGAGCGCCCGCTGGCACCAGGAGCAGCTTGGCACGGGCGCGCTCGAGATCCGCACCGCCCAGGAAGGGCTGGAGCTGATCCTGTGAGCGGCGCAGAATCCGCGGAATGCCGCGGCGCCGTGATTCTCAGCAGCGATGAGGAGCGGGAGCTTTATGTCATCCTCAAGCCCCGCGAAAGCGATCTGCAGGGTCAGCTCGAGGGATTGCTGCGGCGCATTGAAAAGTCCCTCTTCAGCCGCCTTACGATCGAGGAGATAGAAAAGCTGGCAGAACGTTTTCCCCCGGATCGTTGAATTCGCTATCCGTGGGAGCTATTTTGTAAAGGAGCCTGGGAGGAATCATGAAAAACACAATACGCATCCTGACCGTCGCTTTCGTCCTGATGCTCAGCACTGCCCTCGGTGCGGCGGCTGAAACCGGGTTTCTCGATTTCGCTTCCCCGCAGTTCCTGGGAGGGGGCGCGGGATCAACGACTCTGGAGACTCCTCCCGGTACGGTTCTCAACCCTGCCATATCCGCGGGCCGTCAGCGCCTGACACTGGATTTTTCGTATATCGCTCTCACCCAGTTCGATCCCTCCTTCAAATTCGGGGGGCACATAGTCAACCTGGGAGTAACCGTGCCCACAAACGTGGGGGTTCTGAGCGCTGCTTCCCGGTTTGCAACCTCCAGCATCGCGAGCCCGGGCCTCGACTGGGGCACCCTTGGGGGGTTGAATGTTTCGTTTTCAAAGGACCTTTTCCCCGATTTCTACATCGGCGCCGGGCTTGGCTTTGAGTACGGGACTGGCAACACCTGGGGCTTGGGTCTGGATCTCGGATTTCTGAGCCTGATGGGGGATATAGGATTCCTGAAAGATTTCCGCTGGGGCGGAGTATTCCGCAACATCGGCAGGGCCTACCTGAATCCTTCGAGCTCCAGTCCTCTCGGTACACCTCCCGCCTTCACACCGGCCGTGGGAGCGTCATTCACCGTCATAAAGACATCAACGCTTTCGCTTTCCTTTGCGCCCGATGTCAGCTTTCCCACTCTTCAGGACTTGCATTTGAACGTCGGTATGGAGTTCGGGGTGGCAGATATCTTCTTTGTCGACGCGGCATACCAATTCGACTCCCGGCAGATATTCGGCTCCGACCCTGCCCGCCAATTTCCTTTCACCATCGGCATGTCTTTGAAGCTCAACGGCCTGGGCGTAAAGACGGCTGGGCAGGAGGTGACCGAGTTCAAGTCCACCATTGCAGCGGCCCCGCTTGCCGACAAGACTTGGGGATTCGGCATGGGCGTGAATGTGCCGTTCGGCGTGCGTGATGTCACCCCACCTGCCATTACGCTGGACACTCAAGGGGAAAAATACATTTCCCCGAACTTCGATGGAGTGAAGGACGACCTGGTGCTTCCCCTCTCTATTACGGATGACAGGTACGTCAAGGGATACAAGCTCATCATCACGGATTCCAGCGGGGCCGCAGTGCGGACCATCCAGAACAAGGAGGACAGGCCGGAAAACCGCGATGTCCAGAACCTCTTTGCACGTCTGGTCTATGTGAAGTCCGGCATTGTCATCCCCCCGACAATCCGCTGGGACGGAATGGGGGACGCGGGGGCGGTGGTTCCCGACGGAACCTACCACTATCACGTGGAAGCCTGGGACGATAACGGGAACCAGGGAAAGAGCGGCACGGGCACCGTGGTCGTAAAGAACACGCCTCCGAAGATCACCCTCAGTGCTCCCTACCTGATTTTCTCGCCTGATGGCGACGGCAACAAGGACACGCTGCCCGTCCAGCAGGCCGGTTCACACGAAGACACGTGGACAGGATTCATCCAGGATATCTCCGGACAGACCGTGCGCACATTTACGTGGACTGACTCGGAGCCGCCTGCCTTTGCGTGGGACGGGAAGACCAATACCGGGGCCCTGGCACCGGATGGCGTCTACAGCTACCACGTCTCCGCCACAGACCGGGCAGGCAACGGAGCCGTTGCGCAGTTGGACAACATCATCATTGATACGCGTCCTACCCCCGTGCAGCTTGCCATTGATCTTTCATATTTCTCGCCCAACAGGGACGGGGTAAAAGACGCGGTGACATTTGCCCTGAAGGTCCCCGTTGCCACAGGGATAGAGAAGTGGAGCCTTGTCGTCTCGGACGACAAAGGCGCTGCGCGGAAGAGCTTCAGCGGGGTGATCACAATACCTGCCTCGATAACCTGGGACGGCCATGACGACTCGGGGGCAGTGCTGCCCGAAGGTACCTACAAAGGGACCCTCACGGTCCTTTACGTGAACGGAAAGAATCCGACCGCAGTGTCGCCCCTGGTCACGATCAAAGTGACTCCTCCCACCGCCGCGGCGAAGGCGGAATACGACGTCTTTTCCCCTTCGGGAGACAGCAAGAGAAACACGGTAGCCATTTTCCAGGATACCTCCCAGGAGCTTTTCTGGACGGGGACCTTCAAGAGCGCAAGCGGCAAAGACCTCAGGACACTCGTATGGCGCGGCCGGGCGGACGACAAGTTCGAATGGGACGGACGGGGCGATGACGGAACGTTCCTGCCGGACGGACTGTACACCTACAGCCTGACAGCGACGGACCAGGCCGGCAATACCGGCACCTCATCGCCGATTACTGTCCGGATCGACACGGAGAAAAAGCCGGTCCGCGTGTCGACTGACCTGGTCTACTTTTCCCCGTTCGGGGGGGGGACCAAGACGAGAATCCGCATTATTCCCGCGCTTGCCGTCACGACGGGGGTTGAATCCTCGGCCATTAGGGTGCAGCGTGCGGACGGCGGGGTAGTGAGGTCTTACGCGGGGCGCAGCAAAGCTCCGGACGATGTTCTCTGGGACGGGATCGACGACGCCGGGAAAAGAGTGCCCGACGGCAGGTACACGGCGGAGCTTCAGGTCAATTACAGCAATGGAAGCCAGCCAAAGGCGGTGAGCACTCCATTCTTCGTGGACAACCATGTGCCGCAGATCGATGTGACCTCTGACGCCCTGCTCTTCTCCCCGACCTCCGACAGCAAGCTGCCGGCCGTCACGATCAAGCAGAGCTCGAGTGAAGAGGACCTCTGGGAAGGGGAGATGCGCAGCAGCGCGGGACAGAAGATCCGAGGATGGTTCTGGAAAGGAAAGGCTGCCGAGTTTGCCTGGGACGGCAAGGATGACAACGGCAACCTCATGCCGGACGGGTACTACACTTATGCGGTAAAGGCGCAGACAAAGGCGGGAAACATCACCACCAAGGAGCTGCGGGGGATCCAGATCGATACCCGCCCGACCCCGGTGTACGTGACCGTGGGGGACAACGGGTTCTCACCGAATGGCGACGGTTTCAAGGACGACATCACCTTTACGACTGTCCTGACGCTCAAAGACGGGGTGAAGGGGTGGAAACTGTCGATGGTGGATGCCGCTACGGGAGAGCAGAAGACCTTCACAGGGCTGGCGCCGGTGCCGGCCACAATCACATGGGACGGCAAGGACCAGGGCGGTCTCAAGACCGCTCCGGACGGCCTGTATGCCGCGGTTCTCCAGGTTGAATACAACAAGGGCAACCTTGCCACGGCGAGGTCTGCCGCCTTCCGTCTCGCGGTAACCCCTCCGAAAGTGGAGCTCACTCTAGGTGGCCTGCCGTTCGCTCCGGACAATGCGAGCGAAAACAACGAGCTGACCATCAACCTGAAGGTGGATGATCCGGTCCCCATCGAGAGCTGGGGGATCAGCATTCTCGACCCCGAGCAGCACCCCTTCACCAGCTTCGCGGGCAAGGGAGCGCCGTCGGAGAAGATCATCTGGAACGGCACCTCCTCCACGGGCGAGCTGGTGCAGTCGGCGGAGGACTATCCGCTCACCTTCACGATAAAGGACGCTTTGGGCAACTCAACCACGGTGCAGAAGACGATCCCGGTCGATATCCTGGTCATCAGGGACGGAGACAAGCTCAAGGTCAGGATCGCGAGCATCACCTTTGCCGCCAATACCGCGGATTACGTCAATGTCGAGCCGGACAAGGCGCTGAAGAACGCGAGCACGATCAAGAGGCTGGCGGAAATCTTCAAGAAATACGGCAGCTACAAGATACAGATCGAAGGCCATGCAAACCTCGTCAACTTCGACAACCCGGGCCTCGCCAAGAAAGAGCAGGAGCAGGAGCTGCTGCCGCTCTCCCAGCAGCGGGCGGATGCCATTCGCAGCGCGCTCATTGCGCAGGGAATCGATGCGGGGCGGATCAGCACGGTCGGCGTGGGCGCCGCGGCGCCGGTTGTGCCCTTCTCCGATCTGGACAACAGGTGGAAGAACAGGAGGGTCGAGTTTGTCCTGGTGCGCCAATAGCGCTCGGCGAATTGGCGGCGGGACCGGATGAGCAAAGGCGCTAAGGCGTTCGCGCGGCTCGGTGCCGTCGTCATCGGAGTGATCGCCTTGTTGGGAATCGTCGCGGCATTCCTGAACTCCGGCCCGCCGACCATGAGAACGGGGGACAGGCTCTTTTCCATCGAAAAGGGGGAGAGCCTCTCCCGGATCAGTCATGATCTGCAAGACGAGGGTTTCATCAGATTTGCGCCTCTGCTGGAGATGGTAGGAAGGCTGAAAGGCACGCAGAGCGATTTCAAGGCGGGGTACTACAGGATTCCCGGGCGATCCTCGACCCTCGCCATTCATGACCTTCTGGTCACGGGCGCCCAGAACATCGGTAAAGTGACCATCCCTGAGGGGTGGACGTCGAGCAAGATCGCGCGCCACCTGGAAGCGGAGGGGGTGTGCAGCGCGACGGATTTCATGGAAGCCACGCGCTCCCCTGAGCTCCTTTCCCAGTTCGGCGTGCCGGGCAAGAGCCTCGAGGGCTACCTGTTCCCCGACACCTACTTCGTTCCGCGGCCCTTTCCGGCGGAAACATTCGTCCAGCTCATGGTAAAGACGTTTTTCGACAATATGGGCAGGATCGCCCCGGACTGGCGCACCATGGGGAAGCCGAAATTCGAAGAATCCCTGGTCGTGGCCTCCATTGTGGAGCGTGAGTATCGGGTGGATGCGGAGGCTCCGCTTATCGCGGCGGTGTTCTACAATCGATTGCGGAAGAATATGGGGCTTGAATCATGTGCCACACTTGAATATATTATCACGGAGATCCAGCAAAAGGCACACCCGGAGTACATCACCATAGAAGACGAGAAGCTCGACTCACCCTACAATACGTATAAGTGGGCGGGTTTGCCGCCGGGTCCGATCTCGAATCCCGGGAGAACAGCATTGGAGGCAGCATTTCAGCCCGCGCGAACTGACTTCCTGTACTTCGTTCTCAGGGATACGCAGAGCGGGCGTCATTTTTTTTCGCGCAACCTGAACGAGCACAACCAGGCGAAGTACCTCTATCTGAAAAAACCGTAGAGGTATGAGGATACCGGAAAGCACGCTCTCGGAGATTCGCAGCCGCATCGACATCGCAGAGGTGATCGCGGAGCACGTCACCCTGCAGCGGAGAGGAGGACGCTACTGGGGACTGTGTCCGTTCCATCAGGAAAAGTCGGCCTCCTTTACCGTGACGCCCGACAAAGGGGTCTACTATTGCTTCGGGTGCCATAAGGGCGGCACAGTTTTCGATTTCGTCATGGAGATCGAAAAGGTCCCCTGGCGGGACGCGGTGGAGATCCTCGCGAAGAAGGCGGGGATTGAAATCCCGCAGGAGGATGAAGAGCAGGGGGGAATCAAGCGGGGAACCTTCTTCGAGCTCTACCGCCGGGTTGCGGGCAGCTTTCATTGGCTCCTGACCGAGGGGGCGGCGGCGGAAAGCGCGCGAAGATACCTTGCAGGGAGGGGACTGCAAAAGGAGGCCATCGAGGCGTTTCAGCTCGGCTACGCGCCCTTTGATCGGGATTGGCTTTTTCAGTTTCTTGCCCAGAAGAGCTATTCCCAGGAGTTTCTCTCGAAGACGGGATTGTTCATTGAAAGCACGGGAGGGAGCAGTTCGGCTCTCTTTGCCAACCGGATCATGTTCCCCATCTCTAATGCGCGGGGGGAGATCATCGCCTTCGGCGGGAGGGCACTCGGTGATTCCCAGCCGAAGTACCTGAACTCACCCGAAACGGCTTTCTTTCGAAAGAGGGAAAACCTGTTCGGCATCGACAAGGCGGCTCCCGCGATCCGAGGAGAGGGTTTCTTCGTTCTCGTGGAAGGCTACATGGATGTCCTGGCCCTCCATCAGGCGGGAATCGCCAACTGCATAGCGCCGCTGGGCACCGCTCTCACGGAGCAGCAGGTGAGGCTGCTGAAGCGTTATGCGGGAAAGGCGGTGGTGCTGTTCGATGGAGATGACGCGGGGCAGAATGCGACCTCCCGTGCCATCGAGATGCTGGAGAAAGAGGACCTGATCGTCCAGGTTGTGGAGCTCCCGGGCGGGCAGGACCCGGCAGATTTCATACAGAAGGAAGAGGTCGGAGCTCTCAAGGATTTTCTGGCGCGCCCCGGCGAAAGCTTTCCCTATCTCATGAGGAAGGCGGTTGCCGCGCACGACCGATCCAGCACGGAAGGAAAGGAAGGGATCCGGGATCAGCTCTTTCCGTTCATCGCCGCCCCTGCATCGCAGATGAGGCGGGACCGCTACCTCACGCTCCTGGCGGACGAACTGGATGCGGACCAGGGTGCTCTGCGGCAGGATTTCTCTGCGTGGTCGTCGCGGCGGAGGGTCCCGGGGCCGCGTGCGGGACAAGGCACCTCGTGGGGAAGTCCCGCTGAGAGGGGCGCCCCGGGGGAAGGGCGCGCGTATGAAACGCGCACGCTCGCGCATGGGGAATCCGGCGCGGTGTCTTCGGATCTCTTTCTCATGCTCGCGGTTGCGGCCAATCGCGACCTGTTCCCGCTCGTGCGAAACGGAGGGGTAACACTCGCTGATATTGATGATGAAAAGGCGCGCGCCTTGTTCGTGGCGCTCGAGGAGTCGTTCCGGGCTGAGGACACGGGTTTCGAGGCCCTCTGCGCGCGCATCGATGACGCAGCCGTGCGGGATCTGGCAATCCGCAAGGTATCCAGCGGCGAGTTCGACATGAACCAGGAGCGCCTGGTTGCGGATGGTGTGCGGAAGATCCGCCAGCGGGCGCTCGTAAAAAGGATCGACGCGGTGGCGGTGGAGATGAGAAAAGCGGAGAGGGAGTCACGGGATTCACCGAGGGTGCGCGAGCTCCTCGTGGAAAAGATGCATCTGGACAGTGAGCTCGAAAAACTGAAGACGAGGGCGGCAGGCGTTTGAAAACCAAGGGAACCATGAACAACAAGCACACAGCGCAGAAAAAAGGGGCCGGTCCGCGCGGGGCCGGGAAACCGGTCAAGAGACCCGTGCCGGGCAAGCTCGTCCTGGAGCTGAAAGATGACCCGGCGATGCGGAAACTGCTCGAGTACGCGAAAGGGAAGAAGAGCGTCAGCTATGACGAGGTGAACGATTTCCTCCCCGACGTGATCGTGAGCTCGGACAGGATCGAAGAAGTCATCGCCCTGCTCGAGAAACACAGCATCAAGCTGGAAGACGAGGAAATCAGCCTCGAGATCGAGGAGGAGAAGCCGGGCAAGGACAGGAAGAAGCTGATCTACAGCGACAAGGAGTCATCCGTCGACGATCCGATCCGCCTGTACCTGCGGGAGATCGGCAAGGAGAACCTCCTGACCGCGGAGCAGGAAGTCGAGCTCTCCAAGGCAATGGAATCCGGCGAGTACATCATCAAGGGCGTCATCAAGAACTCCGGCGTTCTGGTGCGCGAGTTTCTCCGGCTCGGCCTGCGCGCCACCTCGACGCGCGACCCGCGGGACATGAATCTCTCCAAGAAGGAGGCCACCGAGTATCTTGCGGAGACGCGAAAGCTCGGCGCCTTCTACAAGGAGCCGTTCAAGGACCACCTGCCCGGAGTCAAGCGCTACATGGAGCTCAAGAGGCAGACAGAGTCCGAAGGCGGGGACATCTTTGACGAGTCATTTGTCGAGAAACGGAAAGACGTCGCAGACTCGCTGAAGAAGGTCGAGCTCCGACCCGAGGACATCTCCGCGATCGCGGAGAGGCTTATTGCCGTCGCGCGCAGAATCCGCTCGATTGCAAAGGAGATCGGGAGGATCGAGAAGCGCCTGCGCATTGTTGCGCCGCGAGAGCTGAAGACCCTTGCGCGCAAGCTCACGGTCTCCGCGGAGCGAGAACGCCTGGAGAAATCCATCGGAATGGGCGTGGAGCGCGTGCGCGAGCTGCTGCGCGTGCACCAGGAGAGCGAGAAGAAGCTCCAGCGCTACGAAACGGTCTTCGAGAACAAGATCGAAGATATTCTGGCAATGGCGGATGAGATCGAGCGCGGCCGCATCAAGATGAAAGAGGCCAAGGATCGGCTCATCAAGGCCAACCTGCGTCTCGTGGTGAGCATTGCAAAGAAGTACACGAACAGGGGATTGCACTTTTTCGACCTGGTCCAGGAAGGCAATATCGGCCTTATCAAGGCGGTGGAGAAGTTCGAGTACCGCAAGGGCTACAAGTTCTCCACGTATGCCACGTGGTGGATCCGTCAGGCAATCACGAGGTCGATCTCCGACCAGGCACGCACAATCCGTGTTCCCGTCCACATGATCGAGCAGATCAACAAGGTGATGCGGGAGTCACGTCAGCTCATGCAGGTCCTCGGACGTGAGCCCACCGACGATGAAGTTGCGGAGAAGCTCGGGTGGGCCACCGGCAGAGTGAAGGCGGTGAAAAGCGTTGCCCGGGAGCCCATTTCCCTGGAGACGCCGATCGGGGAGGAAGAGGACAGCCTCCTGGGAGATTTCATCGAGGATAAGGAGGTGGAGAGCCCTTCCAATATGACCGCATTCCGCCTGCTGCAGGAGCAGCTGGAAGCGGTTCTCACCACTCTCCCGCCCCGCGAACAGGAAGTGCTGAAGATGCGTTTCGGGCTGGAGGACGGCTACTCCTTGACTCTGGAGGAGGTGGGCCTCTATTTTAACGTCACCCGGGAGCGTATCCGACAGATCGAGGCGAAGGCGCTCCGAAGGCTGCGGCATCCGACGCGCAGCCGTCGGCTGAAGGATTATCTGGAACACTAGATCGAATCACGAGAGAGGTGAAAATATGGCACGTACCGTGTATGACAAGCTCAGGGCGCTCCAGGACGTCCTCTCCAAGAAGTTCGAGGTGGAGAGGGATATCCAGGAGATTCCCAAGTCCCTGGCCACCAAGACCGAGCTGCTCAATCGCCTCAAGAAGTCCTTCACTGACAAGAGTGCAGTCCACCAGGCGGCCGACGTGCGCATCCAGGATATCGGGCAGAAGCTTTCAGAGGCTGAGCAGAGCCGCGAGAAGTCCGAAGGGCAGATGGACATCATCAAGACGCAGAGGGAGTACGAGGCGCTCGACAAGGAGATCAAGGACGCTACCGAAAAGGAGCAGAGCCTGCGCAAGGAACTTCAGAGGGAGCAGACCGGCGTCGAGGAGCTCAAGAATACCCTGGAAAAAGAGCAGCAGATGATCGGGAAGCAGGAGGAGGACGTCAAGGAGGAGCAGTCCAAGATAAAAGTGAAGATCAAGGAGAAGAACGCGGAGCTGAAGAAGCTCCTGAACGAAGAGAAGAAAATAACCCCGGGGCTCGAGGAGGACATCCTCTTCAAGTTCGAGCGGATCATCAAGAACAAGTCGGGGCTGGGGATCGTCTCCCTCACGAAGGGCGTGTGCACGGGTTGTTACATGATTCTTCCGCCCCAGTTCGTCAATACCGTCCGGCTCGGCGAGCACGTCGAGTTCTGTCCCTACTGCAGCCGCATCCTGTTCTACCAGGCGGATGAAGAGGGGGAAAGCCTGGAAACCGCCGCCCTCGAAGAAGACGCCGAGGAGGAAGAGGAGGACGAGGAGGAGGAAGAGGAGGCCTCGGAGGAAGAGGAAGAGGAAATATAGATTTCCGGATCGTCGGCTTCCCGTGCCCACGATGCCGTTGCTTATTGTTGATTTTCGGCCGACAATAGACTTGGGCAGATCAGGTCACCGCCCGAGCGGGTGGAATGCACCCGCAGGGAGGAAAGTCCGGGCTCCATAGAGCGGAACGCCGGGCAACGCCCGGGCGCCGGATTGGTCCGGCGACAGAGAGTGCCACAGAAAACAGACCGGCCGAGCGCATTCCTCGGGAATGCCTGAGACCGCGCCTGCGCCGTGAACTGCACGGAGTGTCGTGCAACGCGGCGCTCTCGGCGCGGCGGCACAGGGTGAAAAGGCGGGGTAAGAGCCCACCGCTCCTCCGGCAACGAAGGAGGCACGGTAAACCTCGTTCGGAGCAAAGCCAAGCAGCAGGCGGGCTGCTCGCTCGCCGCGCGCTTCGTGCCGCGGTCTTGCACGGAACTCCGTGCAGTTTCGCGGATTCGGGCGCCGCGGCAACCTGCGGGTAGGCTGCACGAGAGCGCGGGTGACCGCGCTCCGAGAGAGATGGTGACCCTTGACAGAACCCGGCTTATCGATCTGCCCTTTTTTTGGTTAGGAAGCAAATGATTTTGAATTACGACCATTACAGGACGGGCCAGAAAAAACGGGGCCGGCGGGCCGTTCTCATTCCCGTTCTATCGGGGATTCTCGTCCTGGGAGTCGTGTTCTTTTTTGTCCTCCGTATGCCGACGCGGTTGGCCGGCACGGCCATCGAGCGCCACGCGCCGGGCAAGCTCCCGGACCTGTTCAGGGCCGAAAAGTACGACGAGGTCGTTTCCACGGCGGACGGGATCCTCAAGGGCGATCCCCTGAACGCCGTCGCCCTTTCCTACAAGGGATTTGCGAGCTTTTACCGCGCCGTGTCTCAAAACGCTCTCGAGGAGAAGATGCCCTATCTCGACCAGGCCATCGTTTCCCTGCGCAGGGCACGGCTCGTCTCGACACCCTTCATTGGTGAAACGGAATACGTTCTCGGCAAGGCCTACTTCAACAAGGGAAAGTACTACTACGACCTCGCCATCGCCAGCATGGAGAAGTCCCTTGCCAGCGGCTACGTGCAGAAGGATTCTCATGAGTACATCGGGCAGGCCTACACGCAGCTCGGCGAGTACGACAAGGGAATGGAGTACTTTCTCACCGCGCTGAAGGAAGACTCCGGGGACCTCCTGCTCTTGACAATCGGGCAAACTTACTACCAGATGAAGCGTAGCAGTGACGCTGTCGATTACCTCCTCCGGACCCTGAACAAGACCGAAGACAAGGACATCGAGGAGCGGGCGCGCTTCCTCTTGGGGGGGATTTATCTTGACACGAACCAGCTCTTCAAGGCGGAGGAGCAGTTCTCGGCTATCGTGAAGATCGACCCGAAGTCGGCCGACGCGCACTACGACCTGGGCGAAGTGTACGCGAAAATGAACGACCCGGTGAAGGCACGCGCGGAGTGGCGCAATGCATTGATCATCGATCCTTCGCATTACGGAGCCAAGCTCCGCTACTACAGCGGGAAGCGTTAGCAGTACGAAAGGAAGGGATCCCGAATGGCCTGGGACAGGATGTTCGAAGCTTTTTCGACGGACCTCGGAATCGATCTCGGCACGTGCAGCACTCTCGTGCATGCACGCGGCAAGGGTATCGTGCTCTGTGAGCCTTCAGTGGTCGCGATGGAACGGGGCACCAAGAAGGTGATTGCGGTCGGCACGGAAGCCAAGAAGATGCTCTGGAAAACGCCGGGCGACATAGTGGCTCTTCGGCCCATTCGCGACGGCGTGATCGCCGATTTCGAAGCCACGGAAAAGATGATCCGCTATTTTATCGAGAAGGTGATTGCCCGGCGGTGGTTCGTGAAGCCGCGGATGGTCATCGGCGTGCCCACCTGCATCACCGAGGTCGAAAAGAGGGCGGTGCGTGATTCCGCCGAGCAGGCAGGCGCACGCGATGTCTACCTCATCCAGGAGTCCATGGCAGCCGCCATCGGCGCAAATATCCCCATTCTCGAGCCCGCGGGGCACATGATCTGCGACATCGGCGGGGGAACCACCGAGATCTCGGTGATCTCCCTCGGCGGTATGGTGGTCACCAATGCCATCCGCGTGGGCGGAGACGAGTTCGATGAAGCAATCATCAAGCACGTCCGCAACGTGCACAACCTCATCATCGGGGAGTCCAGCGCAGAGAACGTGAAGATCACGATTGGAAATGCTTCTCCGGACAAGAAAATCGAGAAGATCGAGATCAAGGGCACGGATGCCATCACCGGCCTGCCCCGGAAGCTGGAGATGGATTCCGTGGAGGTCCGTGAAGCCCTGCAGGAGCCGATCAATACCGTCATCGAAGAGATCAAGAAGACCCTCGGCCAGACGCCCCCCGAGCTTGCGGCGGACATCGTCGAGCGCGGCATCGTGATGACCGGCGGCGGCTCCCTGCTGAAAGGATTCCCCAAGCTCATTTCCAAGGAGACGGGTGTCCCCGTCATCCTGGCCGAGAATCCGCTCCTGTGCGTGGCCCTGGGCGCGGGCAAGTTCCTCGAAAGCCTCGTGAGAGAAAAGAATTCCAAGTACTTCAACGTGAAGACCTGATCCCATGCCCGGGCTTTTTGAAGGATTCTTCGCACGACACAGGAGAGGGGCTACCCTTACCGTGCTGGTTCTGGTGTCCCTGCTGTGCCTCACGGTCGCCAACCGCGCGGTCGTGATCAAGCCCAAGGAGATCGGACTTTCCGCGGCGGGATTCTTCCAGAAAGGCTTCACCGGTTTCTTCAACTGGTTCGGGGACACGGCCGGCTCCATCCGGCAGCTCCGCGAGGCGCGTGAAGAGCTCAATGCAGCGCGCGCGCGCCTGCAGGAGATGGATCAGGTCACGCGCGAGATCCTCGAGCTGCGCCGACAGAACGAATCGCTGAAGGACCAGCTCGATTTTGCAAACATACTCCCTCCCGAGCGCATTGCGGCGGAGGTCATTGCCCGGGACACGGACAACCTGTTCTCGACCCTCACCATAAATAAAGGGTCGCGCCATGGAGTGAAGAAGGGCATGCCCGTGGTGGCCTGGCAGGGCGACCTCGAGGGCCTTGTCGGCAAGGTGGTGCTTGTAGGACCCGGCTCCTCGGAGGTGCTGCCGCTGTATGACCCGCAGTGCATGGTCTCCGCGCGGGTGGACAGCACCCGGGATGAGGGGCTCGTGCAGGGAGAGGGCAAGGACCGGGGGACCCTTGTGATGAACTACGTGAAGAAGATCGCCAAGAACAAGATCACTTACGGCGATCTCGTGGTCACCTCGGGTCTCGGAGGCCTGTATCCCAAAGGAATCAACGTCGGCCGCATCAGGGATATCACGGCGCCGACCTACCAGACGTCGCTCGTGCTCCAGGTGCAGCCTATTATCGACTTCGACAGGTTGGAGTACCTTTTCCTGATCGGACCTGAGCCGGAGAGCGCCGTGCCCGAGGCCGGGCAGCAGGCTGCCCCTGCGACCCCGGGAGCCAAATGAACAGAGATTTCCGCACGATTTTTTTCACCGTCCTCATAATGGCGATCTGCATCCTGCTGCAATCGACAATCCTGGGCAGGATCGCCATCCGGGGAGTGCGGCCCGATCTTGCGCTCCTCGTGCTGATTTTCGTGTCCATGCGCCGGGGCGCCATGGTCGGCCAGGTCTCGGGGTTTGCCACGGGATTTCTCGAAGATCTCATGAATGTCTCGCCCCTGGGTTTCCATTCACTCCTCCGTACGGTGATCGGGTACGTGTATGGCCTGCTTTCCGGCAACGTATTCATCGACCCGTTTCTGATGCCGATAATCCTCACCGTGGTGGCGACGATCCTGAAGGGAATCCTCGCCGGCATCGTGTCCGCGATATTCGGGCTTGCCGCCTCGGGATTCATCACGTTCACGGGGCGATTGTGGATCGAGGTCGGCTACAACGGGGTCATTGCGCCTTTCCTTTTCGCCTTTCTCAACCTGTTCAAAATGTTCAAGCAGGCTGACAAAGAGGGCGCGTAATGCAATCAGGGGAACGCCAGCAGAGACGGCGCTTCGTTTTTCTGACCGCGCTTTTTTCAGGCTCCCTCGCCGTGCTCGTGCTTTACCTTTTCTGGCTGCAGATCATCAAGGGCGGAGAGTTCACGCAGCGTGCCAAGGACGTCTCCGAGCGTGAGACGCCCATTCCGGCGCAGCGCGGCGAAATCTTCGACACGCATGCGGACGATCCACTCGTGTTCAACGTGGACTCGTTTGCGGTGGATATCGTGCCGGGAGAGCTCGCTCCGTCGGAGCTGTCTGGTCTCTTTGCGCGGCTTGCGAAGGCTCTGGGTATCCCCGTCGGGGAAATTGAAAAAAGAGTGCCGCCGAAGAGCTACCGCCAGTTCCAGCCCATCCAGGTGAAGGCCGGCGTCACCCTGCAGACCATCTCCGCCATCGCCGAGCACAAGGAAGATTTCAGGGGCGTGGACTGGCACAACAAGCCCATTCGCAGCTACGTCGAATCGGACACCCTTGCGCACGTGATCGGCTACGTGGGTGACATCACCCGCGAGGAGCTCCAGGTGCTCTACAACAAGGGATATGCGGCGGACACCACCCTGGGGAAGTCCGGCGTCGAAAAGCAGTACGACGACATCCTTCGCGGCACCGATGGCAAGCGCTTCCGGGTGGTTGACGTGAAGGAGAAGGGGATCCTGGGAGTGGACGAAACGGTGGTGCCGCCGAAGCCCGGGCTCAATGTCGTTCTGACGATCGACCGCAGGATCCAGAGACTCGCCGAGCAGGCCCTCGGGAATCGCAACGGCTCCGTCGTGGTGCTCCGACCGGCAACGGGGGAAGTGCTTGCCCTGGTGAGCTCCCCTTCATTCGATCCGAACAGGTTCTTCGCCGCCGACGCATCCGACTACTTCACCCGGCTCACCCTGGATCCCTCGTCTCCTTTTCTGGATCGGGCCATACAATCAGCCTACCCTCCCGGCTCGACGTTCAAAGTGATCATGACGACCGGCATCGTGGATGACGGGACGATCCCGATCAACCAGGCGGTGCTGTGCACAGGGAAGCTCGAATTTGGCGACAGGGTGTTCAACTGCTGGCAGCGGACGGGTCATGGCTACCAGGACCTCATGGGGGGGCTGGCGCAGTCCTGCGACGTCTATTTCTGGACAATGGGCAACCGGCTCGGGCCCGACAAGATCCTTTCCTACGCGCGTGACTTCGGAATCGGCTCGCTCACAGGAATCGACCTGCCGGGGGAGATCAACGGCCTCCTTCCCACCCCCGAGTGGAAAGAAAAGGTGAAACACACGGGGTGGCTGGGCGGTGACACTCTTAATCTCTCCATCGGACAGGGCTTCGTGACAATGTCCCCGCTCCAGATGGCGGACATGATTGCGATGGTCGTCAACGAGGGCGTCGTCTATAAGCCGCACATCCTGAAGGAAACAATCGATCCCGAAACCAACCAGCCGGTCACCGTGATCGCGCCGGAGGTGCTCCACAAGTCGCCGATAGGCGCGGACAAGTTCAAGCTGGTCCAGCAGGCAATGCGCGGCGTCATCACGAACGGCACGGCGGGGCCCGTCATCACCACGAAAGCCGTGCAGATCGCGGGCAAGACCGGCACGGCGCAGACCGTGGCGGGAGTGGAGACCAAATCCTGGCACTCATGGTTCGCCGCATACGGGCCGTACGAGACCGACCACCCCGAGGACAGGGTGGTCGTCGTGGCCATGGTCGAAGCCTCGGACAATTGGGAGTGGTGGGCCCCCAAGGCCTCGAACCTGATCTTTCAGGGAATATTCGCCAACCAGACCTACGAGGAGGCGATTGCCACGCTGAAGCCCTGGTATGCCCCCGTGGTCGGGAGGATCGATTGAGAAGGATCGCCCTTGCTTCATTCGATTTCGTGCTGTTCGGCGCTGTCCTGGTGCTGATGGGGATCGGCATCCTTTTCATCTATTCCAGCGGCATAAACTCCAGCGGAGTGCAGATGTCGCGGGAATTCCTGAGGCAGATCGTCTGGGGAGTGACCGGGGTCGCGCTGATGACGTTCTTCGCGTTCTTCAGCTACACGACCCTCCGCATGCTTTCACTGTACATCTACGCCGGCGGTCTTCTTCTCCTGCTCATCACCCTTGCCATCGGCCGGGAAGTCAACGGCGCGCGCTCCTGGCTCGGCTTCTCAGAGATCGGCATCCAGCCGGCGGAGTTCGTAAAGGTCGCCACGATACTTTTTCTGGCCACATACCTCACCGGTATCGGCAATGGCATAAAAGAGCTTCCCCGGTTCCTGCTGGGCCTCTGCATCGTGCTGGTGCCCATAGCCCTGATCCTGATGCAGCCTGACATGGGCGAGGCCCTGGCCTTTGTTCCGATCTTTCTTCTCATGGCATTCATCGGAGGCGCCCAGGTGCGGCACCTGCTCTTCATCCTGTGCGCGGGAGTCTTCGCTTTCATGCTCGCCGCAATCCCTACGCTGAACGCCAGGTATGGAGCGAGCGGTGCCTCGCTTTTCAGCCTTATTTCCGACCCGGATATCCTGAAATACCTTCTGCTGGCGGGATCCGTTGTGGCGGGACTCGCCTTTCTCGGATGGAGATCCTTCCGCCAAAGGTATTTCTTCTGGATCGCCTGGGCCGGCGCGCTCCTTGTCCTGGGCGGGGCCCTTTCGCTCGTCCTGCGCCAGGTATTGAAAGATTACCAGATCATGCGTCTTGTGATATTCGTGGACCCGAAGCTGGATCCCCAGGGAGCGGGATGGAATATCATCCAATCGGTCACCGCCATCGGCTCGGGCGGACCGCTGGGCAAGGGATTTCTCCACGGGACGCAGAGCCACTACCAGTTTCTGCCGCAGCGGAGCACCGACTTCATATTCTCCATCCTGGCTGAAGAGTGGGGCTTCCTGGGGGCGCTCCTGGTATTCACTCTCTTCCTCATCATCCTTCTCCGCGGCATCAGCATCGTGTGGGCGTCGCGTGAGGATTACGCCATGCTCTGCGGAACGGGGATCCTGGCAATGGTTTTTTTCCACACCCTGGTAAATGCCGGCATGGCCATGGGCATCATGCCGATCACGGGGATTCCGCTCATGTTCCTCTCCTATGGAGGCTCCTCCCTTTGGACGGGGCTCATTGGAATCGGCATCCTCATGAATATCAGCCGTCGCAGACTGCGATACTAGCGTGCGAATTCACGTCAGCGGCCGGGACCTCGTCGCGCTGCTCCGCAAGGTGGAGAAGCCTGGTCGGTACGTCGGCGGGGAGTTCGGGGCGGTGTCGAAGCCGGACCCGTCCCTCAAGGTCGCGTTGTCCTATCCCGACCTCTACGAGATCGGGATGTCCAACGCGGCGATCAGGATTCTCTACTCCCTCCTGAACGGAATCCCGGGCGTTTTCTGCGAGCGGGTGTTTGCGCCCGCACCGGACTTCGAGGACGCCCTGCGGGGTGCCGGTCTTCCGCTTTTCTCACTGGAAGCCGGACGGCCTCTTTCGGAGTTCGATATCATCGGATTCTCCATCGGGCACGAGCTTACCCTGACCAATCTCTGCGCGATTCTCGAATCGGGCGGCGTCGAGATAGAGAGCGCCCGACGGGGCGCCGGACAGCCTATTGTGATCGCAGGAGGCCCGGCGGCGACCAACCCCGTGCCGCTCGGCCTGTTTGTCGATGCAGTTTTTATCGGGGAGGCCGAAGGCTGGGTGGAACCGGTATTTTCCGAGCTGGCCGTAATGAAGCGAAAGGGTGCAGCCAGGCAGGACATGCTCGCTTACCTTCGGTCACAACCGTGCATATGGTTTCCCGGAAAGACCGGGAGGGTAGGGCGCGCGCTCTGGCGGGGATTCGCGGAGACCACGGCGGTGTCCCTGTTCCCCGTGCCCAGCATGCGGGTCGTGCAGGATCACGGGACCGTGGAAATCATGAGGGGATGCCCCAACGCCTGCAGGTTCTGCCACGCAACGGTGTACGCCCGGCCGTGCCGGTTCAAGCTGCACGAAATGATACGGGAAGAAGTGCAGGCGCTGGTCGAGCGCGCCGGCTACCGTCAGGTGACTCTTTCCTCTCTCTCCTCGGGGGATTTTCGAGGGATTCATGGCCTCGTGCGGGACCTCAACGCGCGATACGCTCCGCTTCAGGTGTCTTTCTCGCTCCCTTCGCTGCGGATAGATTCCCTGAGCCTTGCCCTTCTGAAAGAGATCTCGGAAGTGAGAAAGAGCGGCCTGACATTTGCCGTGGAGACGGCGAAACCGGAGTGGCAGCAGGAAGTGAGGAAGACCGCAACCCTGGAGAAAATAATCTCCGTCATGCGCGAGGCGAAAACGCAGGGCTGGAAGGCGGCGAAATTCTATTTCATGGTGGGCCTCCCCCCGTCTTTTGGTGATGATGAATCCACTTCGATCATCGAGTACATGAGGGCCGTGCGCGCCGCCACGGGCATGAGCATAAACGTGAATATCGCCGCCTTCATCCCGAAGCCGCACACTCCGTGGCAGCGGGCCGCGCAGCTCGGAGAAGAGGATGCTTCCGCCCGGATCCGGGCTGTCAGGAAGGGTCTTGCCGGCAATGGCTTCAAGATAGGCCATCACGCGCCTTTCCTCTCGCTCCTGGAGGGCATTGTGGCGCGCGGAGATGAAAGGGCGGCGCGGCTCGTTCTGGACGCCTACCGGCACGGCGCGCGGCTCGACGCGTGGGAAGAGCACTTGAAGCCCGACGTGTGGCGGCAGGCAATTGCGAGGGCCGGCTGGGACGTGATCGCGGAGGCGTGCCGGGCGCGCGCCCCGGGTGAGTCGCTTCCGTGGGATGAGGTGGCTCTTGGGCTGACCACGAGCGAGATCACGGACGCACCCTCGGCGCCCCGGCTTCACCGCCACGAGGATCAGTCTGCGAACCCCGTTGCGGTGCTGCCGCCTTCCGCCGCATGGAAACGGCTCCTGTTCAGCTTCACCAAGACCGGGGCCTCTGCGTTCATCTCTCACCTCGACCTCATGACCGTCTTCGAGAGGGCCATCGTCCGCGCAGGGTATGCCGCGCGGTTTACGGAGGGATACAATCCCAAGCCGCGCCTGGAATTCGCCAATCCGCTGAGCCTGGGACTGGAGTCCCTGGAGGAGATTGCGGGCATCGATCTTCATGACTATGACATGCAGGAAAGCCATAGCGCGCGCGAGCTTGCGCAATTTGTCGCGCGGATGAATCGAAGCCTGCCCGCCGGCCTGCTGCTGAAGGGCGCTGCTGTCGTGCCTCACGACGGGATTTCCAGGAGGCGCTCGCTCATGTCGCTGTATTGGGGAGCCGATTTCGAGGTGAGAAGCGTGACAGGGGAGACGCGAATCCTGCGGCTTCCGGCCGCGGGGCCTTCGATAAGAAAAACCCTGGAAGCGGAGGGAACGTGGCAGACCACGAATGCCACGCGCGTTGCCACGTGGGCCACCGGCCCGCGGGGGGAGCCTATGTCCTATTTTGCCGCGCTTTCCTCATCGAGCGCGAGCTTGCGCGATTCCTCCGCCCGCGCGAGCTTGCGCGATTCCTCCGCTTTGACCTGATTCCACAGCTCGTCCATGCGGGCGAGCCCTGCGTCAGCAGGCCGGACTCCCTGCTCAGTGAGGCGCCTTTCCACTTCCCGGAAACGGCCCTCGAATTTCGCGTTCGTGCCGTGCAAGGCCACGCCGGGATCTGTTTTCAGCAGCCGCGCCAGGTTGACCACGGAAAAAAGAAGATCGCCTGTTTCATCCTCGATCCTCTTTGCATCACCTGTTTTTACCGCGTCACGCAGCTCCCAGAGCTCCTCGTCGATTTTCTCCCACACGGGCTCAGGACCCGGCCAATCGAATCCGACCCTGGCGGCCTTTTTCTGAAGCTCCGCGGCTCTCTCGAGCGGGGGAAGCGATTTTGGCACGGTGTCGAGGGCAGAGCCTGAAATCCCCGCCGCCTTTTTTTCATCTGCCTTGATCTGGTCCCATTGGCGAAGTGCCTGCTCCGCGGATTCGGTCGTTGCCGAGCCGAACACATGCGGGTGGCGGCGCACGAGCTTCTCCGCGATACCCGTCAACGCAGCCTCCACCGTGAAAGCGCCTTCCTGCTCCTTCATCCATGCCACCATCGTGACGAGCAGGTAAAGATCGCCGAGCTCCTCCTGCAGGTTCCTGTCGTCATGGGCATCTATTGCGCTGACACATTCCCAGACTTCCTCCACGAGACTCGCGCGAAGGCTTTCCGGCGTCTGTGCCCTGTCCCACGGACATCCCTCGGGGGATCGCAGGCGGCGGATGATATCGAAAAGCTTGTCGAAGGAAGAGGAATCCGCCGAGTACGGCGATGAAGAGGAACCCGCCGCGTACGGCGATGAGGAGGAATCCGCCGAGTACGGCGATGAGGATGGTGCGGTATCTGGCATCGCTATGCCAGTGAATCGGACAAGGCGCCCGCTGTCAATTCCCCGAGACGCGCAAAGCCCGGATCTTTTTTGCAAGGTCTTCGGGAGATGAAATATGCAGGACCTCGTCATTAATGCTGATCGTTGGGCCTTCGGAGCACAAGCCCCTGCACGGCACGGTTTCAATGAAGAAAAGGCCGTCCGCGCTCGTTTCCCCGTCGCCGACACCGACCTCGCGCGCGAGGCATTGCATGAGCTCCGCTGAGCCCTTTCGGGTGCAGGTCTCCCCTTTGCAGACGGCAACACGGTAGCGCGCAAGAGGCTCGGTCCGGAACACCGGGTAGAACGCGGCCGCTTCGACAACCTTTTCCCTGGCGACGTTCAGGAAATCGGCAATGTGGCCGATGGCCTCGTAGGAGAGATAGCCGAACGCCTTCTGCGCGTCCTCGAGGATCTGCACGAGCAGCTCCCGCTTGGGCTGGTAGCGGGAAAATATTTCGATCAGCTTCTGGGGAGGGTTCTCTCGGGTCTCGACGCCGGCCGCGGGCAGGCCCTCCTTTTTACGCCGCTTGAGATAGTGGGAAAGGATGGCAAGACCCATCGCGATGTTCTCGTTCCGGATGATGACGTCGGAGGGCACGGTGAGCTGAGTCGGGGAAAAATTCCAGATAGCTTTGATGCCGAGGGAGACGATGCGGCCCGCCACAGATTGCGCCGCGTCTTTGGGCACGCAGAGGATGGCGATCCCCACGTCGAAGCTCCGCACGACGCGCTGGAGCGACTCCATGGGGAGAATCGTGAACGCCCCGAGCACGCTGCCCGTCCGGGCCGGATCGCTGTCGAAGATCGCGACCAGCCGCAGCCCGTACTGCGCGAGGCCCGGGTATTGACTGAGTGCCGAGCCCAGCCGGCCCGCGCCGATCAGGATGGCCGTATTCTCGTAGTTGATGCCGAGAAACTCTTCAATCGCCTTTTTCAACCCCAGGATGGAGTAGCCGGCCTTTGGCTTGCCCTTGTAGCCTATGAGAGAGACATCCTTGCGCACCTGCGTATCGTCGATCCGGAAGAACTGGGCCAGGTGCCGGGAGGACACATATGACTCCCCCCGTGCCTGCATCTCCGCGAGGATCTGGTGGTAGAGGGGGATTCTGCGCAGCGTCTGTTCGGGAATAGGATGCGCGATGGCCTCCAGTGATTCCGTGTCGTGCACTGCGCGGGCTCTACTGCGTGCTTTGATTCTGCATCTGTTCCTGCAGCCGGAGGGTCTGCTTCACCGTGCGAATGTTGTCGGCGGCGGGCAGGTACTTGGGATCGAGCTGGAGGACCTGTTCCCAGAGTGAGATGGCGATCTCATAGTGCCCGTTGGCGAACTCTTCGACGCCCTGAAGGTACAGCTTTGCGACCTGGTCCGCGCGCGCCGCGCGACCCGAGTCTCCCAGGTTGAACTTGGCCTGCACGCTGAACTTGTCAAGAGGATTCAGCTGACCGCTCAGGTCGAGATTGTAATTCACGGTAAGGTCGAGCATCCCCAGCGCGAGCGCCGTGCCGATGCTGATCCGTGGATTGTCCGCTTTCCACAGCACCCCCGCCTGCACCGACAGAAAGTCTGTCATGGCAACCGTGGTCCCGACCGCCAGGTTCCAGGTTTCCGCGGGAATACCCTGGAACGAAAAAGTGAACGGCAGGTTGAAGTCCACGGCAATCATCCACGGCCGCAGGGGGGACCATGCAATGCCCGCAGTAGCCACCTGGGGCAGCACCTCGTCGGGGAGCGTGGATATGCCGAGGTTCTTGACGACGAGCCCCGCGGAGAAGTTCTTGGACTGGGATGGGTAGAACTTGAGGAGGTTGAAGCTCGTCTGCAGTCCCAGATCTCCCATGACGGCAAGGGCGGACTGGTTGGCCGCGAACACCGCCGGTATGTTGCGGTAGGCAACCTTGAGATTGCCCCCGACGGCCAGGCCATAGAAATAGAAATTGGAGAGGAAGTTGTACGAGACGTTCAGGGTGCCCACCGTCTCGGTGATGTAATCCTTGGCTCCCGCGACCCCCCATTCGTTGTACGCGGTGAAGGGGACATAGAGGAACTTGCCGCCCACGCCTATGCCTAGATCGTTGAACCGGACCGTGTAAACGACGCCCTCGAGGTTGGAATCAGCTATCCAGTTGTGGTGGTAGAAGGCAAGCTCCGAGACCCCCAGGAGGGAGCTCGCCGCCGGATTCGAATCGATGTAGCCGGCGTCCCTTGCCACGGCGCTGGATGCGGTGCCCATGCCCTCGGAAAGACCTCCCATGGGAATCAGCAATGTGGGGAACGAAGTCAACCCTGTGTTGGGGTCCTTGAAGAGGTTGAATGTGTCCGACCACCAGGCATAGAGGTCATTGCTGATCGCCCAGATGGTGATAGAGTTCACGATGAGGATGAGAGATATGGTGAAAACCTTCAGTATTCTCATACTCTTGTTACAAGTATACATCGGTATGAAGCTCAATTCCATATACCGGAAAGGGCTCCTGACCTCCCCGGAGGGGGGTTTAGGGATGACCCAGGCGCCATTTTGGTCGATAATATGAATTGAGGGGGTCTGTGCTGACGCTTGGCCTGAAAGCCCGTGCGCTCATGTTTTGCCTCGGCCTCTTGCTCGCCGGAGCGGCGACTCCCCTTTTCGGCGGGGGGCAGGGGGAGCCGCGCCTTGCGGACGCGGAGAAGCTGATACAAAAACAGGACTACAACGGCGCGCTGAGGCTTCTGACGACCATTCAGCGGACCAACCCCAATCTGAGGGATGAAACGACCAGGCTGATATCCGAGGTGATCATCGTGCGGGGCCAGATGTACAACAGCGTCCTCTCCCAGCTCGTGAAGGCTCTCTACGAGGAGCACGACGAGGAGAAAGGCTTGCAGCTCGTCGCCGAGCTCCAGAGAATAGACCCCGCGCGAGCGCTGACCGAGGCGGCAAGCGCTTTCGATTTCGTGCGGTTCTTCAAGCTCATGGACAGCGCAGCGGCCCTGATCGCGGCAAGAAAGATCCCCGAGGCTCTCTCCCTGTATCTCCTGCCGTTCACCGACCCCAAGGCCGCGGGATTCACGATGCAGAAACCCGATTTCGATGCGGCGGGCTATGGGAAGATCATAGAAACCAGCGTGCAGAATGCGGTCGCACGCATAGTGTCAGTCGGCGATCAGGAGATCAAGGAGGCTCCCCGGGTGGCCGAGGTTCCCGCGGCGGTGGGCTCCCTGCTTTCCGGCCCGGCAACAACGGGCGGGCTGGACGGATTCGATGCCGCCGTCTCTCCGCTTCGGGAAGGCGCGAATGCGGAGGGTGCAATCCGTGTGGTCGCGGATGCCCTCACGGACATGAACCGATCGATCAGGGACACCGGGGGAAAGGGCAGGGATGACGCCTACCTCAAGTACGTCATATCGCTGTGCCTCGGACGGGAGAAGAAGACGGAGGGAATCGCGCGGGCGCTCCAGGTTCTCTGGCAGGAGCGCGCCCAGGCCGCGGCTGACGCTTCCGAGGCCACCGCCGGCGCAGCCTTTGACGCCGCGCGCGCGGCGTACGATGCGCACGATTTCAAGTCAGCGGACACGAAGTTCGACGATGCATATTATCGCAATGTGCTCGCGCTCAAGACGATCGCCTTGGCGGGAGCAGGGCTTGTCACCTCGGATTCGACGGGCTGGGCCATAGCTCCCGGAGGCACGGACGCGCTTCAGACGCAGATCGCTCGCGCTTCCCACGCACAGGAGCAGGCGGCCGAGGCCCAGGCGTTCCGCAAGCTCATCAGGTACCGCGCGGAGCTCGGCGCACTGCCTGTCACGAGCGCTGATGCGCCGATCGATGAAGCCAAAATTCAGGAGGAGACGAGCCAGCTTGCGGCCGCGCGGGCGAAAATAGCCGCGCGTGCCGTGGACGCAGACGCAGATGAAAAAGAATGGCGCGCGCGCGCCTCTGCCCTGACGTCCCTGATGAGCACAGGCGTGGCGCTCGGCCCTCTTGCCCGATCGGCCGGCGCCATGGCGGATCGTTTTGGAGGTTTCATCGAAGGGGATCTCCAACCCCGCGATCTTTCCTTTGCCCTGAGACTAGCACAAATCAGGGGAATCACCTATCAGGAGAGCCTGGACAAGGCAGTGAGCCTCAAGAAACAGGGGCAGGACCTCCTGGCCGGAACGAAAAATGGCGAGCTGCCCGAAGGCTTTGTCGGTATTCCTCCAAAGTATCCTGATCAAGCGGCAAAGCGCTTTCAGGATGGAGGTGCGCTCCTGGATTCTCTCACAAAGGACATCGGTGACCTCGCGCAGTCACTGCACGCGGACAAACCATACGTGGCCGACAACGCTGCTATCCTTGCGCTTCTCAAGGGCTCAGGGGGAGGGGCGGGCTATGAGAGTCTACTGGAAAAGGCGCGCACCGAGCAGAGCGAGCTGAACCAGCTGTTGGAAAAGGCACAGAAACAGACTGACGATGCTGCTCTTGCGAGCAAAGAAGGGGACAACTGGTTCGCCGCGGCGCAGAACCTCCTGAACAGGAAAGATCCAGACGGCGCAAGCGCCCAGCTCGACAAGGCCGACGAGGCATATATCCGGTCCCAGGCCATTGCGTACACCGCCTACGCGGAGAATAAAACCGATAAAGACATTCCGGACCTGCGCGCAAAGATCCTGGGCCTGAAGACATCGATCGCAAACGCGAACGCGGAGAGAGCGCTTGCCGTCATCGATCAAAGGCTGAATGCGCGGGACTTTCTCGGCGCAAGCGACGCTCTGGAAGCGGCTCAGAGGGACTGGGACCAGACGCAGACCGGCCCCAACCCTTCCTTTGAGATCAGGAGCGTCAACATACAGAACGCACTTCAGATCAGCCAGGGCCGTGATATCTCCCGGCTCGATCCCAAGGCCGATGTCGTGAACACGTTCATCAAGTACGCGCGGGATGACATGGCCAAGAATCAGCTGACCGAGGCGGAACAGAACGTGAACTTCGCGCTTGCCGTGGCGCCTCGTTACGGCGCAGCATTGGTGCTCGCGCTCCAGATAAAAAAGCAGACCAATCCCAAGGCATTCCAGAAAGAGGCAGCCGCCCAGATCGCCGAGTACACGAAACTTGCCGCTGACAAAACCAACAGCCAGGGGCAAAGGACCGCCTACCTGGCCCTGCTGGACTATCAAAGGCTCGACCCTGCTTTTGCCGCCCAGACGCGGAACACCGTTCTCCAGCTGGAATACGACCTGAAGCTGAAGCGGCCGCCGGCAACCGCCCAGCAAGTTGCCGAATCCAATCAACTGGTGCGCCGTGCGGACGCCGTGCAGCAGGAAGGCTCGCAGGATTCGTTCCAGCAGGCGTTGGATCTCTTGAAGCAGGCCTTGCAGATCAATCCTGACAACCGTGAGGCGAGAAACCTCGACGGCCAGATTCGCGTCCGCATGGGGAGCACCGCGCTCACCGCGCTTTCTCCGGTGGATACGCAGAAATACAAGCAGGCGCTCAACCTGTATCTTTCCGGCGACTACCAGAACGCCTACGACACGGTCCTGAGCCTGTGGGATGCACCAAGGAACAGGACGTATGGCGAGCTTCAGAGACTGAAGAAGCGCTGCGAGGTGGCGCTCAACATATCATGATCAGGAGACAGGACGCCGTCCTCGCGCTGTGCGGAGCTCTTCTTCTCATATCTGCCCTGCCGGCGCCCGGGCAAACCCTCTACTGGGAAAATCCAAAAACGCTGGTCCCCGCCGGCATCGGGTCTTCCAGCTCGGCGACCGGCTCCTCGATCATCGCCGTTGCCTGGCAGGAGATTACACCGCGCTCGCCCACGGACCGCACGAACGGAGACATATTCCTTTCCCTTGCCGTCACCCGTGACGGCCTCTCCTGGAAGACCCGCTCGAGGTTCTTCGGCCCTATCCATTATACGGGAGTCACTGAAGGCAATGAGCCGCGCACCTATTCGATGACCGTCGACGCGCGAGACCGGATACTCGTCGCAATTTCCGCGTCCGACCGCGACACGACGATTCTGCAGTCCGTCGATGACGGTGCGACTTTTGCACCGGTCGGCAGCATTCGGGCCCGATCGGCAACCGGCACGCCCAGTCTTTACTCTACGGCGGGAAATGGGTTCCTCCTGCTCGTCTCTCAGGGCACCACAGGGACCGAGGTGAACACCGGCGCAGGATCAGTCACGCTAGCGTACAGCCACTCTTCCGACGGCCGGGCCTGGTCTGAGTTCGCGCCCCTCATCTCTCCTGAGGATGACGTCTCCAGCCCGCAGCTCCAGCCCGCGCACGTGGTTTTTCGAGGAAAGGAATACGTGGTTTTCCAGTCCTTGAGGAAGCGAAGCGAGCTGACAAGCAGCTGGCAATTGTATGCGAAAATCAGCGGCGACGGCGGCGCGAGATGGGCAAAGGCTGTTCCCATAACATCCCTGGTCCCGATGTTCGGGGATGACCCCCTTAGTTTCGACAACGAGAGACCGAGGATGGCGGTGCTCGGTTCGGAGATTGGTCTGCTCTGGGAACGTTCTCCGTTCGGATCGAGCACGCCCAAGATCCTCTCGGTGCACCTGGATGAGAAGGCGGCGGTGAGCGGAGCGCTGGAGACGCTCGCGGCTGATGCGCCGGCAAGATTCGCGCGCGAGATCTACCTCAAGGGACAGGAATACGCTCTCTACGCGGACGGATCTGCGGGAGCTTTCCGCATCGTCCTGGCACAGAAACGGAGGACATGGGAGACTCAGCCGCTCCTGAACACCGATCATCTCCTGAACGCGCTCTTTCCCCATGCAGCGGTTCTCAATGGGGCGCTCTACATATTCTGGGAGAACCAGTCGACCGCCGGAGGACCTGCTTCCCTGGTGCGGCTGGACCCGCTTGCCTCCGTGGGCGCTCCTATCGTGAAACCGGTAGATTTCGTTTCGGGGCAGCTTGCCAACCGTGATGAGCTCACCGTGAGCTGGAGCGAACCCCAGCCGCAGGATCCCGCGGGCATCAAGGAATATCAGTACACGTGGACGTACGGTGAAGGCGCCAATTCGGTCGAAAAAGAGAAGCGGACGGTTTCTGCCCTGGCCGCGGGAACAAAGCTCTTTGCCACGCGCAAGATCGACCTGGACGGCACCTGGAAATTCTCCATCGTCGCGGTGGATCTCGCGGGCAACGTTACGGCCGTGCCGGCCACCGTATCCTTCACCCGGGACGCTACTCCCCCGAAGGCGGTCAGCTTCGAGGTCACCGACCAGGACGGAAAAACTCTTCTCTCCGCCGCTCCTGCATCGCCTGAGAAGCGCGATGCGAACTCGTATGCTGTGGGCACAAACACCTTCACGCTCCATTGGAAAGCAGCCGGGGACAAGGACATCGTCGGATACACGTTCAACACCCAGCCGGGATGGACAACGCTCGAAGAATACCGACAGTCGAGCGTTCCGCTTTTGTCGCCTCCCGAGCGCGTCGTGACGACGTCAACAGATAGAACTTTTTCAAACGCGGACGACGGCGTCTACGCGGTCACGGTGCGCGCAATCGACAAAGCCGGCAATTTCAGCCCACCGTCGACGATCGCCCTCGCGTTGAGCAATTACCAGCTCGTTACCCGTGTCGACCTGGTTACCGCCAGCAGGGACCCCGTGCTGGGAACGGTGAAGCTCACGATCCTCGGAAAAGGATTCACTGCCAATGGCGCTCTGGCGAAGGTCTACCTGGACCGCCGCGGGAGCAAGAATCCGCCGTGGGATATGGAATTCGAGCCTGCCGCTCCGATTACCGTCACGGACCGGACGATCTCCGGCATCACCCTGGACGCCAACAGCCCTTCCGGCGCTTATAAGATAGGCTTGCTCCAGAAGCGGCCGACCGGTCCGGCGTTGTATTTCACCCAGAATGCGATTTTCACCTTCGAGTCTCCCGGCACGGTGAGAATCGGCAATTTCCAGATCCTGCTCCCGCGGTGGGTTGCGGGCAGGACGCCGCAGTACACATTCTCGTTCGACTCCCTCATGGTAGCCCTAGTCGTGGCCCTCCTTGGCGCCCTTTCATTCCTGGCGATACGGAAGATAGCGGCGCTCGCTGTGGAAGGGGCTGCCATCCGGACAGAGGTTTTTGCGCTTCTTGAGGGAAAGCAGAATATGGAATGGAAGAAGAGGAGAGACAGGATGAAGGCGCTCAAGAGAAGGGGAGTGGGTCTCAGGCTCAAGTTCACCCTCCTCATGGTTGTCCTGGTGACGATGATCGTGCTCATCGTGTCCATCCCGCTCGGCTTGCAGATGATCAGCAATCAAAGATACGCTCTCGCCTCCGGGCTGCAGAAGCAGGCCAATATCCTGCTGAATGCCCTTGAGTCCAGCGCAAAGACGCAGTTCCGTCTTGGTGAGCAGGGCTTCCTTGGAACGGAAAGCATGCCGAATCTGCGAAACGCGATGACCGAAACGAACTACACGACCATCACGGGACCGGACCCTGTGGCCAATCCCTTGCTGAAGCCCACGGACCCGAAGGATTTTGTGTGGGCAAGCGACCAGAAGCGGTTTGCAGATGAGTTGAACGTCACGAAAAATTTCAGGATTGCCAAGGAAACGGTGGAGGACGAGCTTGCAAAGGGCATAATTCCGCAGCTTCAGAAGAGCGTAGACGCGGACGGGGTGAAGAAGTTCTCCATCCTCATCGATCAGTACAGGAATCTGAAAGGCAGGCAGAAGGCGCTTCTCACGAAAACCGATGCCGCATCAAAGGCGCAGCTCTCTGATGTTACTGTGCAGCTCGGAGCGGTCTCCCTTTCCCTCGATGCGCAGGCAAAGGCGGAGCTAGGAAATCCCACTACGCTCGAGGGGTTCGACCCCTCCAAGCCGCTCAAGCCGACCTATCTGTTCTACAAACCAGTCGTGTTCTATAACCGCGCCGAGTTGGACGCGGATACAACATTCTACCAGGGTCTCATCCGTCTGGAAGTGAAAACCGCGGCAATTACCCAGAGTATCGACGATTCCATCAGAAGAATCCTCGCCATCGCGGGTATGATTGCGTTGGCCGCAATGGGGCTTGGCGTCCTCGGTGCAATCCTCATGGCGAACATCACAGTGACGCCCATCCGCAAGCTCGCGCAGGGCGTGGCAGTCATCCGTGACACTGAAGACAAGGAGCAGCTCAAGGATCACACCATCGTTGTCCGCACGCGTGACGAGATCGGCACCCTGGCCGATACGGTGAACGCGATGACCCAGGGCCTGGTCAAGGCAGCCATCGCGAACAAGGAGCTCATGCTCGGCAAGGACGTGCAGAAAATGTTCCTCCCGCTGGCAAAGGACAGGGCGGGAAGGAAGGGGAGCACCGCGGAAGAGGATACCAAGGATGTCGAGTTCTACGGGTACTACGAAGGCGCCGCGGAAGTGTCCGGAGACTACTTCGATTTCAAGCCGCTGGACGAGACACACTATGCGCTCATCAAATGCGACGTCTCGGGCCACGGGGTATCGGCCGGTCTCATCATGGTCGAGGTGGCTACGCTTTTCATCAACCACTGCCGCGATTGGAAGCGGCGAAAAGACAGCCTTGCCCAGATCAAGGATGCCGGAGAAAGACAGCGTCTTCTCAAGGACCTGGAGCGCCTGGACACGCTTGTGTATACGATCAACGACATGTTGGAAGAGCGGGGATTCAAGGGTCTGTTTGCGGCATTCACCATCTGCCTTTTCAACACCGCGACCGGTGCGATCACCGTCTGCCCCGCGGGAGACAACGAGGTGAATATCTATGACGTCAGCGAGAAGCGCATGGTGCACAGGGAGCTGACATCGAAGGAGAAGGGTTCACCTGCGGCGGGCGTGTTTCCCTCCATGCTTGTGGAAATGAAATCAGGGTTCCCCCAGTTTCCCATCAATCTCGATCACGGGGACGTGCTGTTCCTCCCTACGGACGGTGTCGATGAGGCAAAGAGATTCCTGAGAAACGCCTCATTCGAAGTGATCACCTGCCAGGAACCCGGACTGAAGGAAGGGGAATATCACCTCAATACCCACAAGTGGGGAACCGACAACGAAGACTTCGGCAAGGATCGAATGGATGATTTTATCACGGGTGTTTTCACCAAATCGCGGGTCAAGCTCGTTCGGCACCACAATCCAATACCGAACGAGGAGCTGGAATTCGATTTCGCGGCCTGCGAAGGGACGGTGAAAGAAGCCGTCCTCGCGGTCGTGTCCGCCGAGAAGCTTTTCCGCCTGGTGCGGGCGCCGACAGCCGGAGACGGCAACAAGGTCGCGGTCGACGGAAAAATCGATACGTTTTTGAAGAAACATTTCCTTCAGTACGAGCGGTACTTCTCCCATCGGTTGGAAGGGCAGCCGGACGACCCGTATGCGCATTTCTCTCACTTGATAGAGGATGAGCAGAGAGACGATCTCACTATCCTCGTGGTGCGCAGGAAATGATGGCGACAGCCGATAGGAATAGAGGAGAGAACTGATGAATAGAATCATACTGGCAGCGGCAATCGCCTTTACAGCGTGCGTGTTGTGCTTCGGGCAAGGTTCGGGGGTATCACTCCAAAACCAGGAGAATGCGCCATTCTACTATGTCGTGGACCCGAAGGAGCTGGCGGACCTCAGCCCGGGCAGCCCCCTGCTTGCGAGCAGGATTGCGGGATTCTTCGCCACGCGTGACGGTGTGACGTTTGCCTCCCTTGCTCCCAATGCAACAGTGAAGCTCGACGGGCTTGCGGACGGGTCTCATCTCCTGGTGGGTTTCTTCGCCGTGCAGGACCTGACGGAGTACCCAGTGCGCGTCATCACTCTTCAAGCTGACAGCAGGGTCGGAGAAAGGTTCTACGCGATATTCGCCAGTCCGGCGCTTCTCAGCATTGCGAAGGATTCAGGGCGCATTGCAAGCTTCGCGCACGCAGGCGGGGAGGGGAATCCAGAAGGTCAGGCGGGCGGCATTGAAGCACCCGCCGCCGCACAGCCGGCCGCTGCGGAGACTCCGCCCTCCGGACTGCAGCCAATCGCCACCTTTTCTGCCGGGTTCACTCCTGCCTTTTTCACCAGGGAGAGGCCGGGCGACTTCTCGGTGCTGCCGATTTCCGACTCGCGCGCCTGGGCCCTTACCGGTACGCGAATCGCGGCGATTTCCGGCTCGCTCGCGGACGGCATGCTCAAGATCTCACTTTCCGTTGAGAGCGGATTCGCGGAGAGAGTCTCGTATTTCCTTTACGTATTCGGGTCCCGGTCTCCGGGCAAAGACAACCAGTTCACCCTCGAGATCCAGCCCCGTGCAGAAGGCAGGCGGGCCGCCTGCCTTCTGTGGCAGAAAGGGATTCGCGCGCCGACACTCGTGGGAAGCGTGAATTCCACCGACAGCACGGTCGAGCTGGACACTGCTGCCGGGCAGTTTCCGCCCGCGCTCATTTCCGGAATCGGGGAAACGGCAACCATCGATCTCACCGCCGGGTGGTTTGACAGGGGGCTGGGCACCTGGGAAGAGTTCTACTACACGACCTTCTCGATAGGAGATATCTCCGTTACACGTTGAACCTTATGAGGAGCACGTCGCCGTCCTTCACGATGTACTCTTTTCCTTCCAGTCGAAGCTTGTTGGCCTTTCTGGCGCCGGCAAAGTCACCGCCGGCAAGCACATCCTGCCACGCCGCGACCTCGGCCCTGATGAATCCTTTGGCGAGATCGGAGTGGATTTCGGCGGCAGCGCCCACGGCTGTCGTGCCTTCGCGGATGCTCCACGCCTTGCACTCATCTTCTCCGACCGTGAAAAAGCTTACGAGCCGCAGTGTCGCGTACACGTGACGGAGAAAGCGGTTTTTGGCCGGCTCCTCCAGACCGAGATCGCGCAGAAAATCTTTCTGGTCTTCCGGGGCAAGCTGTGCGATCTCCATCTCCATGTCGCCCCGGATGGGGAAGGCGTCGATCCCCATTGCGCCGGCTTCCGTCAGGAGCTCCGCGTGATCGATTGTCTGCTCTCCCGTGTTGATGACAAGGAACATGGGCTTCGCGGTGAGAAATCCGAATCCTGAAAAAATCTTCTCGTCATCCGGGGGAAAGAAGCCGGCGCCCAGGGGCTTTCCCGCTCCCAGCCGCGACACGATCTGCCGGAGCACGTGGTATTCTCTTCCCTCACGCTTCGCTTCCTTGTCGAGCCGCGCGGCCCTCTTTTCGGCGATTTCGTAGTCTCCAAAAACCAGGGAATCCAAAACCTTTCGGAAATCTCGAAGCGGCTTCGGCTCCTTGAGCGGATGGATGACCGCATCGCTCGCGAATGCACGGATCACGATGGCCACCGCGTCCGCCCTGCGCATGTCGGCGAGGCTCGCAGCCGTGATCCCGCCTTCCTGGTCATGTTCGAGGGGAAGGTCCTTGAAAACGACCGGGGCATGCGTGAGCTTCTTGGGACTGTACAACGCGGCAAGCTTGTCCAGCCTGTCGTCGGGCACTTTGACCTCGGCAAGGTAGGCCTGCTTCTTCCCTCCACCCGCGTCGCCCGTGGCGGCGGCCTGCCCTGTCAATGCATTGAATATCGTCGTCCTCCCGGAACGGGCCAGACCGATGAGCGCGGTTTCCATTCATTCTCCTTGCTTGCTTGCGCCTTTGCGATCACGGAAGTATAAATGAGTCCTCGACCGGTGACAATCGAATGAAAGCGCGCTATTTCTGTGAAAACTGCGGCAAGGAAGTCCGCCCGGGAGCATCCACCTGCCCCTGGTGCGGGCGGGTGTTTACCGCGGTGCGCTGTCCTGAATGCGGCTTTGAAGGAAAGGCCTCTGATTTCAGAACAGGCTGTCCTTCATGCGGATTCAATCAACAGGTGCCTGCTGCGGCCCGGGCCGCGCCGCCGCGGCCGCGTCGGAGAGCCCTCCCCTCGGCTCGATTCTACCGTATTGCCGGGGCGATCCTTCTCGTCCTGCTTATCGCCCTTATTGGCCTGCTTCTTCTGAGGGCCTGATTCATCAATAGAGGAAACCCAGCCCTCCGCCGCCCATGAAGTAGTAGTTGTCCGAGTTCTCGTATTCTCCCGCCAGGATTAGGGTGGCGAGCAGTCGAGTTCCGGGGATAAGCCAGTGAGCCTCGGCGCCGAGCTGGAAGGGAATCGGCGAGGAGAGGAATGCAATCCCGCCCGGCAGCGGCTCCGTACGTGTGCTTGCGGATATGCCGAGCATGAGCGAGCCGGTTTCCAGGAACGCACCTCCGCGCAGATACAGCCACCCCACGGCGCCCTGCGAGGGGGTGATGCCGTCCGCGTTGAATCGGTACGGGTACCAAAGTGACCCGGTGGCTCCAACGGACAGCAAGAGATTCATGGCTCCCAGGGTGAGCTGGAACGGCGCTTCGATGCTCAGCCCGGTGAAATTGGCGAAGGTATCGGTCATGAGCACGCCGCCGCCGGAAGAGCTGGCATTGTATTGAACGGCGAGTTTCGCGAGCACGGCGCTTGATGTACCGTACGAGCCGTGCGGGCTCAGAAGGTTCCATTTCGCGGAGACGCTGGCGGCGAAGGGAGTTGAGGCTGAGCTGACTATGAGGCCCGCCGATGCATCGAGCTCGAAGCTTTCACCGATTCCGACGCGCGCGCCGAGCTGGACAGGCGCCTGGAACCCGGGCGGGTTGCTCGCCGCGATGCCGGCGCCCAGGAACGAGAGTTGATAATCTCCGGCGGGCAGCACTTCCGCCACGGGCGCGTAGAGGAGCCCCGCGCTGCCGCTCCACATTGACCGGGGGGCAACCTTGAGCGTGCGATCGACCCGAATAGCGGCTTCCCGCTCGATCTGCGATTCCGATCCATCGCCGTGCGCCTTCACGGCCAGGGTGTAGGTGCCGTCCGGCAGGGCGTTTCCGGAGCTGTCGCGCACATCCCAGGAAAATGACTGATCCCAGGTGGTGAACTCCGGCAGTGCCTTGCTGAACACCTCGACCGAGCCCTCGTTGAGAATGCGCAGCTCGCCCGAGCCGGGACCCGTGACGGACAAATTGACCTCGAGGACGCCAAGGAGCCCCGGGTTGTCAGGATTGATCCCGGTTTTGGGCACCGAGAGGGAACTGATGGAGAACTCGGCCGGCTGCAGCGCAACCGAAAGACTGGTGACTGACTTTTCCTGGATCGTCACGGACTCCACGTAGTCGGAATATCCGAAGGATCTCACACTCAACGAGTAGTCGCCGACGGGGAGCGTATTGAGTCCGGGTGATATCTCCTGGCCGCCGACAGAGACGATGCTGTTCTGCGGGCTCACCGAAATCTCCAGATAGCCTATCATCTGCACGAGGCTTGCCTGGTAGAGCATGTAGTCGCTTTCGAAGTCAGCCCATCCTGATGTCTCGTAGTACCCGGTTTTTCGCAGCGTGATCTTGTGCCAGCCAAGGGAAAGATCCTCCGCTATGTACGGGGAAAGCCCTCTGAACGTTCCATCTATCCAGATCTCCGCATTGTCGGGATCGGTGACAATCTCGAGGCCTTTCTTGCTTTCCAGCGGGTTCGGGGAAGGCCGCTGAGACGGCTTGGACGGGGCATTCCCACTCGTTCCTCCACCTGCCTCCGCCGCCAGCACCTTGCCCAGGGTCGCGCCCTTCGAGGTGGCGCACGAGGAGAGGAGAAGGCCGGCCATGGCACACAGAGCAAGCGCCGTAAACGCGCGCGCGCAATTCGTCCTCATCCCCACAGTGTACCCCCGCAAAACACAGCGATCAAGCTGACGCTGAGGCCTCTTGTGGAGCCAGGGTCGGCACGGACCGGCAAAAAGCCTATTTTCAGGAGCGAATGCTGTTTTGAGCGGCAGGCGGAAACCGCCGATATGAGAACAGGGGGACTATGAAGAGCTTCATAATTCTTGCATTCACGATCATCGTGCCGCTTTCCGTTTTCCCTCAGTCCGCCACTCACCCCGTCCAACCCCTGCCGGCAGGTTTTCGCACCCTGTCGTTGGGGATGGGTCTGGAAGAGGTGAAGAAGGCGCTCACCTCCGATCCGCTCTTTCTCTACCGCGGTGACCCCGACGTCAGTTTCCTTCCCCAGACGAACCAGTATCTTATCGAGTGCCCGGGCGCCACTTACCTCCGACGCGCATATTTCCAGTTCGCCGACAGCCGGCTCTTCATCATTATTCTGGTTCTCGATACTCAAAAGCTGGACCACTATTCGATGTTCAGCGCCCTCACAACGAAGTATGGCCCGCCGACGAGCCTCAGCCCACAGGAGTCCGTGTGGCAATCCGACACGGTGCGTTTTTCCCTTGAACGCCCCCTTACGGTGAAATACGTCGACAACAAGACCTTCTCCGCGATCCTCGCCAAGGGCGGCGCCCAGAAGGACCTCGATCAACTCTCCAGGGAGAAATTCATTGAGCAATTCTGACGGATCGGCCGGCGCCCGTGTCGTCCTCAAAGCCGGCCGTGACGGGCCCGCCCGAAAGCGGCACCATCCCTGGATCTACAGTCAGGCGATCGCTGAGGTAGCCGAGGCCGGGGGTGATCTTCTCCCCGTCTGGGCCGCGGACGGCACGGTCATCGGATGGGGCTTCTACTCCCCGGGGAGCCTGATTGCGGTGCGGATGGTCAACTTCAGCTCCGAGAGGCCTCCCGAGGACTGGATTGAGCGCCGATTGCGCGCCGCGAAGTCCCTCCGGGACTCGCTCCATCTGGACTCGGATGCAATGAGACTTGTCAATGCAGAGGGTGACTATATTCCCGGTCTCATCGTGGATCTTTACGCCGAAACGGCGGTGGTATCGCTGCACATCCGCGGCATCGAGGGACTGGTCGACAGGATCGTGCAGTGCCTTCACGACCTGCTCCCCTCGGCCGGCATTTTCCTCAAGAGAGACGAGCATTACGCGAGGATCGAAAGACTCTCCCGGCCGTCCGGCTACCTGCACGGTTCCGGGGATGGGACGTGCACGATTCGTGAAGGCGGCGTCAGGCTGCGTGTCGACTACGAGCGGGGCCAGAAGACGGGTTTCTATCTCGACCAGAGGGCCAACAGGAGCGCGATCGCGCTCTGCAGCCCGGGGAAGACAGTGCTGAATTTGTTCTCTTACAGCGGGGCAGTAGCCCTCCTCGCCGCGGCGGCCGGCGCGGCGCACGTTGTATCAGTGGAGAGCTCAAAAAAGGCCCTCGAAGCGGGCAGGGAGAGCGTGAAGCTCAACCCGCAGCTTCATGAGGACGTTCTTGAGTGGGTGCAGCAGGACGCGTTCACGTTTCTGGAAAAGCCGGAAAAGTACGACATCGTAGTAGCGGATCCTCCCCCTTTTGCGCGCAGACGGGTCGAGCGGGAAGGCGCGCTCAAAGGCTATCTCACGCTTTTTCAGCAGTGCATACGGATACTCTCTCCCGGGGGGCTGGCGTTCCTGTTCTCCTGCTCCGGGGCAGTGGACAGGCCCACATTCCAGCAGGTCGTGGTCGAGGCGGCGCTCCGCGCGGGGCGCTCCGTGCGGCTGCTGAGGGAGCTGCACGCCGATGTCGATCATCCGGTTGCGGCGGCTCATCCGGAGGGAGAATACCTCAAGGGATGGATGGTACATGCTGAGTAATGGAGGATGGTAACTCCCAAAGTCAGGTATCGCCAACTGTTTAACTGAGCCGATCCTACTACCATATCAGAGGATTGTCAACTAATATTCTAACAGTATCAGCTATTGCCATCTAATCAATTTGGGGCCGGCGTTACCCGCCCCAGGGCGCTGGATACCCCCGGGCGTACCGGGAAAACTCGCTCAATCGTCGAAAAATTCAGAGTCGATTTCATAGGAAAAAGCTTGACAAGTATGATACACATGTGTACTCTCACTCTCATGAGCAGACAACTTCCTATCCGGATTGATGAAGAGTTTCGCAAACGCCTTTCGGATGAGGCCTTCACACGGGGGATCTCCTTGGCCGCGCTGATCAGGGAGAAGCTCGCCGGGGCTCTTCCCTGGCCGCCCTCTGTCTCGCGGTTGATTGCCCAGATCGAGAAGGTGACGGGCAAACCGCCGGACTGGATCGTCGGGAGGGTCATGCTCTGGTTCGCTACGGACCTGGAGGCCGAGCGGCGGAGGACCGGCAAGATCGAACGGCCCTTGGTCGCATTCGTGGAGACAGATCCTCCGATGAGCGACGAACAGGCTTTCGAGTATTTGGTCAAGTGCCACCTTCATCCGCCGGTTCCGATGGGGGCGCCGGCTCCCGAGCCGGAGCCGGATTTCAGCGGCATGACCGATGCTGAGCTAATCGCATACGCGAAGGACCTCGGCATGCCTGACGTGCCGGACGTTCTCGGTCCTGCCGTGCATGAAAATAGGTTCGCTTTCGAAAATGCGGTTCACGTTTTCATGCACGATGCGCTGCAGGCGGCGTATGACACCGGCTTCATTCCCGATGAGAAATAGGGCGCCGAATGATTAGGTATTCCACTCTTAAGGAAGAGGCGGCGCGCCTCCGCGTCAGTGAGCATGCGCTACGCAACTGGGCACAGGCGGGTCTGATCCCTTCGCACAGGCATCCCACTGAAAGGGGTCACTTCTTGTTCGATGACGACGAGGTTGACAAAGCGACCAAGTATAAACCCACCGCTACCGGGTCCATATCAGAGCCCGCGGAGCCCGCCCAGGGGACGTGATGATGGAGCTTTTTCAACCGACAACGCTCGCCATCGAACTCGAGAGGATCATCGTGGATCCGGCGCAGGATCACCTGCCGCCCCTCACTGTCGGATTGTATGAGGCTTTCCTTGCGAAGGGCGACCCGGGGAGGACTGCCCTGGCTGCGTATCAGCATCTCCTCTACACCTACCGACGCCAAGGCACAAATCAGCCGTGGGCAACGACGCGCTACCTCATGGCCGGCCTCGGAATGGGGCGAGATAAGGTGAAGGCCGCGAAGGCCCTACTCCATGAGATGGGCCTCATCGAGTACATCCAGCGCCAGGGCGCAAAAGGCCGCCTGGGACGCACCTATACCAAATTGAATCTTCTGCCCAATCCCGGCCCGACCGCTGGACTGAAATCCGGTACAGCGGAGGGAATCTCCATTCCGACCGCTGGACTGTTTGACCGCCCTGCGGTGCCGCCGTCCAGCGGTGCCAGGACACAAATGCTTGAAGAAGAAATCAATGTCTTGGGGGAAAAAATCAATGGAAAAGGGGGGGTGGACGAAGTACGTACTTCGGAGCCCGCGCTCTTCCCCGAGCCTGACGAGCCACTGCCATTCCCCGAAGAGGAGGAGGCCGCCCATGCGTGAGACCGCCTCTACTGCTCTGGCAACCCTCCCCACCCTCATTGCTTCGCTCAGGGAAGAGGGGGAAAAGAAGCAGCTCGTCTACAACTTCAGCGATCCCGGATTCATTCGCAAGATCGAGAACCTGGCTAAGAGAGTGCCGCGGGAATTCGAAATCACTCTGGCCTTCCGCGCCTTCCTCGAGGACCCCGCGCACCAGTCGCCTTTCTGGTTCGCCGACCGCTTCGACCGCTATAAGGGCAAGGTTGCCCAAGGACCCGCAAAGCCGGCAAAATCCGCGCGGCCGGATGATCCTCAGTGCCCACGTTGCATGATAGTTTCGACTCTGCGCGGTTGCTTTCTTACGGCAGATACCGAGCCCGGCATGTGGAGCTGCGACAGGTGCCGGACATGGTTCAAGCGGGATCCCGACGGCAGTCTGCACCAGGTGGAGATCCCGCACGTCGACACGTCGGCGCTGCCACTCCCCTGGAGGAGGCCGGCATGAGCAGGGGATTCGGTAAAGTGGAGCTGGAGGTGTTTGCAGCTCTTGTGGCAACGGCTCGTCTTCATGCTGTCATGTCAGACGAGGAAAAAGAGACGGCGGAGAACCGGCGGCTTTTCGAGATTGGGGAACGGCTGATTGATGTTGTCCGGATTTTGGAGCCGCAAAGCCCTATTGCCTATGCATTCGGCGGTCAACCGAGTCAGTCATGTAGATACTCAGAAATCAAAAGGGCAGTGAAAAGCCTTGAACGAAAAGGCATTCTCGAAAGCGCGACCTACGCCAATAGGAAGTTTCTCAGGCTTAAGCGTACCCCTGTTACGGATACACTTATAAAGGCGAGGGCCGTATCATGAACGCCATAAAAAGGCTGGCAGTGGACAAAAGAGGACATCCTGGGCCGGACGTGATTCGTTTGACTCTCCGAGAGAGGCGATTCCTTTTCGGCTACCTCCTGTCAGGCAATGCGACGCAGACCTACCTGGCGGTGGTCATGCAGGTCGGCAGCCAGGCGGAGCATGCTCACCAAGCGGCCTCACGTATGCTCGGCAGAATCAAACGGCGGATCAAATGGCGTTTCCTGCTCGAGCAGCTGGACGTCGGCGCGCTGAACATGGTGCGCGAGCTCGAGGCGGATCTCCTGGCCCGGAGGACCTCGGACGGCGACGGCGCCGCGGCGCTCCTGGCCGAGGTCCTTGCATCAAAACGAGCTCGAATTGAATCGATTTTGACTCAAAAAAGTGCAGAAATTGCGCAATTCTCGGATATTGCCGACATATCGGAGGAAAAGTCGATATGAACGCACAGACTCTCAATCGCAATTTCAAGACTTGGACCCGCGTGGAAGCGAATCGCGCGGCCTGGCGGAATCGCCGGCCGACTGATGCGCGAGGGCGCCGGGACGGGATCGCCGGCCAGCCTAAGACGAAGGTCCGCAAAGGGAGAACGAAATGAACGGGAATCGGAGTTTTGAGGCCGAGGCGCAGAAAGAGATTGTCCTCGCGCGCCTCGATCATGAGGCGAAAGAAAAGAAGCTCGATGCGATCCTCTCTCAGGCGGGCCCGACGCATGACTTCTCGAAAGTCACGACGATTGATGGCACCCCGCGGGAAAAGATGCACATCCTGCGAAAGCTCTTAAAGGATCTCGCGGTCCTCGAGGAGACGATAGAGCGCAACTCTGACGAGTTGCGCGGAAGAAAGGGAAAGACAACAATGGCGAAAACCAGTTCTAGGGACTACACGGACTCGTTGTACGGCATCATGCCAGACGACCGGAAGGGGGGCGGCGGCCGAGATGATCGCTTCGAGAACCTTGGCGACTTTTGCATCAAAGCAATCACGGACCCGGCGGGCCTGAAGGCAATGGGGATCGACACCGGCGAAGGCGGCGGATTTGCCATCCCCGACCAGTGGGCAAGTAAGATCATGGCCGTCACCCCGCAGGATGCGATTGTCCAGCCTCGCGCAATGGTGTTACCTGTAGGGACGCCGCCGGATGCGAAGCTCAACATTCCCGCGCTGCGGCAGGGCGCATCAGGAATGCTTGCCGGCGTTAACTTCACGGCTGCGCAGGAGGGAACCCAGGGCGCGGCCGACGATCCGAAGTTGGACATGATCACGCTCGAACCGCAGAGGGTATCGGGCTATTTCACGGTCGGGAACAGCCTGCTCCGCAACTCGGCTCAAATGTCGGCCTTCATCGAGACGATCTTTCGCAACAGCAAGAACGCCTGGTGCGATTACCAATTCATACAAGGCCCGGGTTTGGGCTACCCGCTGGGGCTGCTGAATTCACCTGGCGCCGTCAAGGTACCGCGCGCAACGGCGTCGACAATCCATTTCGCAGACGTCGCAAACATGCTGTCAAAGCAAGTCTCATCGAACGCAATTTGGATTTGCAGCCAGAGCGGGATGGGGCAGATCATGACAATCTGCGATGCGAACGGAAACGCGATGTGGATCCCCGCGGCGTTCGGCGGTGTGCAGGGACCGTTGCCGGACCGGCTCGCGGGCAAGGAAATTTTCTTCACGTACAGGTCACCTGTGCTGGGCTCGCAAGGGGATCTAATGTTGGTGGACCCGTCGATGTACCTGGTCCTTTTTGGATCAGGGCCATACATACAGGCGTCAGAACACGTACTTTTCCGGGAAAGCCAAACAATTATAAAAATGGAATTCTGGATTGACGCGCAAGGGTGGGTGAAGACACCTATCCTGGCCGAGGACGGGACTACGGCCGTGAGTCCGTACGTCATTCTGCAGTAGGAACAATGGCGCCGTCTCTGGCGGGCGGCGTCCTTTGCAGCTCCGCCGTGTTACGGATGGGAGCGGCCGGAGGAGCCCAGGGCGAAGAGGATTCCCTTCTGCCTTCTCTCGCCTGCGGCGCGCGCCAGGGCGGGGATGACTCCAACCCCGGGCCGATCACCTTGCAATAGATCGGCACCCTGGCGCTCCGGCTCTTTTTGCAGCTGCAAAATTGGGCGCTGATATGAAGGGGTTATAGGAGGAAAGCAATGAAATTGCATACAAATGATCCGATCACGGGGGGCGCGTTTTTCGAGGCATCTAATCTCTCAGTAGGCGAAGAGGCCTTTGTCGTCGGCGCGATCAAACAGAACGGCAAGGTCCTGATTGCTTCCAGGGTGATCCGCCCCGCAGATGAAGAGGTCGAGTTGCTCTGCATGGATCCCGACGGAAAGGCAGTCTCCTTCAAGGCTCGGCGCGGCAGCGCAGAGATCTTCGTATCAGCAGCCAGCCTGGCGGGGTAGGGACATGAGCGTTCAGATCACGAACTATCAGGAGCTCGCCGATAAAGAACGTCGCGGTTTTTGTGCTGTGAGTTTGGATTCGCTCGTCACGACAACTGCGATCACGATTAAATCGGGCAGTGTCGTCGAGGTTGCCGGCGCGCTCTATGAGTTCCAGGCTGATGAGACTGAGAGCGGCGGCACGTGGGCGGGGATTGGCAACAGCAACGTAGTCTATGTCTACATCGTACCGGCTGGATCGACCGCGACGTTCATCTACTCGACGACGGCGCCCACGTGGGATACCGCGAAAGCCGGATGGTACACGGGCGGCACGAGCCGGGCGGTGGTCACGCTGTTCAAGGATGCGGGCGGGCTGTACCAAGCGAAGGCCATGATCAGGCCAGTGCAGACAGTAGGCCCCGAGCCGATCAATTCAGGTGCGCCGGATGTTGCGTTCGGCCGGCTCCATCACCTGCCGCTGGGGAATACGACGAGCAGATCAGTATTCTCTAGTGCGCCGCCCGCTGCGGCGGCATGGTCCGCCGCCCAAACAGGATCGGGCGTCGTTGGCGTCCCTACCGGTGCAAAAGGCATACGAGTAGCACTTTGGTATGATGCATATTCTACGGTTGCCGGGATGGCTCTCGCCAAGATGTTTTTTTCGGATAATAACTCAAATGTCCCCTCACTTTCTACCGGGCATCCCCGAATGGGATTTCAGGGATACTCCGATGTCGCTGGGCATTTCATATCGGACGGAGGCAAAGAAGTTGATATCCCTTTGAATTCTTCCGGACAATTCTACATTTACTCGCTCACGCAGAACAATATCACTATTGCAAGCAGCATCCTCTATATGACCGTCGTCGGCTACTACATGGGGGATTGAGGAACTCCCCCCATAAGGTGAACATATTAGAGTTCTATCAGCCCCCCCCCCGGCGACTGGCTGAGCCGTTCTGCGGGCCATGGTGAGCTACGCGGGAGGCCCGCCGTATCATTCTACGGCAAAAAAAGCCCCCGTTTCCGGGGGGGGGGAAGTCAGGCAGGCCGCGATAGCCTACCTCGCTATGTGGTCCTTCGCCCGTGCGTCCTTCGCCTTCTTTGATTCTTGCTGAAGCGCCGCGTTGATCGGATACCGAGCCTCGCCTGTTGACCGTCGCGGCACGCCATATTTGTTCATGTATTCCGCGATGGCAGCGCGCGAAATCTTGATCCCGCCGTTGCCGGCCCCGGTCCGCGTGATGGCCAGTTGTCCACGGAGCCAGAACTTTTGGAGCGAGTTATAAGGAATTGCGAAGTGTGCGGACAACTGCATCGGCGTGCAGGGATCGGGTAGTTCCTCAAGTCGTTTAACCGCCGCGCGGATTCGCCCCTCGTAGGCAACCAGCATGGCGTCAGGTGGAGGGTCCCCCCAAGGTTTGACAAGCCCCGCCGCTTTCATTTGCGCCGGGGTGAACGTCGTGACAGCCACATTCAAGAGTTTTTCAATTGCTGCGAGCCTGAAGGCAAAGCTGCCGAGTATTTCCCGGAAGACCGCCTGCTGCCGTTTGATCTCTTTGAAGTCGCGGTCCTGTCCCTCGTTCTTTGAGAACATCGCTCGGATGTAGATCACCATATCATACCGCATCTCTTCAAACTTTTGGAGCAACGCTGCCCTTGACTCCTGCACCGACAGCGGCCGCACCTTGCCCTCTGGCGCGCGAGGCTTGAACGTGTGGACCGTAGCGGCGCGCTTCCGTGGTGCCTTTAGGGTGACAAGTTCAATCATGACGCGCCCCCGCCCACTTGCGCAACGTGTAACGAGCCCGAGCGCCTTCTTCGGAGTAGCGGAGAGCGTAGAATAGTAGCGCCTCTGTTTTTTCATGTATCTCTTGTACCAGATCCGGTCCTTTGGTGATGGTGAACATGATGGGAATAGGTCCGATGTGAAAATGAATGGTCATTGGCAGCCTCCGTTTCCGCTGCACCGTGAAATGATGTGCCAGGGAAACCGCCACGGTCGCGGCTTGTCGGGAGCTACCCTATCCCCGGCGCCCCTATCATAGCATGGGCGCCGATAAGCGGTCCGTATCAGTGCGGCAGCAGGCGCGTTATTCCGTCTCGTGCTCCGTCCAGGGCGCCGATGCGCTGAGCGATCGTCGGATGGTCGTACCCGTCCGTTGTCGCCTCGTTTGAGTGTCCGATCATCTCGCCGAGTGCCTCGGCGGGAATGCTTCGCCTCACGTGCGAAACGTATGTGTGTCGGAAGGAATGCGGGACCAGGACACGGCCTGCAGGATCGATTCCAGCCCTCGGGAGGGCACGGCGCAGCCAATCTTGAGGCGCCCGCTCATGGTAGGGCACCCCGGCTGCGTTTGGGAACATGTAGCCGTCTGAATCTCCGTATGGGGTCGCTTGGTGCCAGTGGTCGAGTTCCACACACGTCCTGTCGGGAATTAGGACCACGCGGTCCCGCTTGCCCTTCGTCCCGCAGATCTTCCCGTCCTGTTCTTGCTGCTCGACCAGGAGCGCGCGATCGGCGACCAGGTAGTGTTTCCACTGCAGCGCGCGCGCCTCGGCATTCCTGAGCCCCGCGGTGGCCATCGTGAGGGCGAAGGCGGCATAGATCTGCCCGCCCCAGATCCGGAATAGTTCCACGCGATCGAGGGGGAAGAGTTTCGCGAGCTCGGCCAGGGTGAAGACGCCGCGCACGAGTTTATCGGCTTTGACAGCCTTGAGAAGAGCCGTTGGGCTTTCCTTGATCAACTCCTCTTCAAGAGCTACCGTAAAGAGGATTTTCGAAACGCCAAGGATCGTGTTTTTCGTGGAATCGGCGCAAGGCAATGCAAGAATCCAATACTTGAGATCACGCATGCGAATCTCCGTGAGGCGTTTCTCACCGAAGACAGCAAGGATCTGCTTCAACGCATGCTTGTAGACCTTGATGGTGTTGGGGCTGATGGTGTGGCCATGGGCTTCACGATCCAGGATCCAGAAACAGGCGCCGCGCTCGAAGAAGTGACGCTCCTCGATGAATGCCTTGAGGACGGGTGCGCGCTGCCCCTGGCCGTAGTGAAGTTCCGCGTAGTCCTCCGCTTCCTCCTTGAGAGTGCACGGCCTGGTAGTTCCATCGCCGGTGTCAATCCTGATCGCCTTCGCTCTGCGCCGGCCGTTCTCATAGATCTTGACGTACCAGACGGGATCGCGGCCTTCACCGCGTCGCTTGAACAAGATATACTTGCGCATGAGCAGCCCCCTTGAACGATGGACCCGGCTATGTACCCGGATGCCATTTTACCATCAATTTCCCCGCAAAACCAGCCATCCTCCGGTAAATGCTGAATAGCAGAGCACGCGCCTCAGGGCTCTCCCGCGGCCTTGCCGTGTTCAGTTCTATCTGCATTCTGACCGCAACGAGCCTCTCCGGCTGCCAGACACGCCTCCCCCGTGTGACTCTTCAGGCGGCCGGACAGGAGCTGACCGTGGAGGTGGCGCGCACTGATGCGCAACGAGAACGGGGGCTCATGGGAAGGAAGGGAATCGGCCCGCGCGAAGGAATGATATTTGTCTTCGACAGGGACGATCATCTCTCATTCTGGATGAAGAACACCCCGACCGCTCTCTCCATCGCCTTCCTCTCGGCAGAGGGAAAGGTTCTCCAGATCGCGGACATGGAGCCTTTCTCTGAGAAAATCATACGCTCGCGCCTCTCCGCGCGCTATGCGCTTGAAATGCGGCAGGGAGCTTTTGCCGAGATGCGCATAACCGAGGGCACGATTGTCACTTTCCCCGCCGGCTTTCCCAACTGATTGCCCACGGCAGGCGAAGCCCGGGCCCTGCCGGGTCCCCGCTACTCCGTGTCTTCCTCCGACAGCTCGGGAAACAACTCCAGGCCCGGTTCCTCCTGCGCCGATTCGGGCTCCCGGGTGAGGATCTCCACCCGGCGTTCCACACGAGACAAGTCCTTTTCCAGGGACCTGGAAAGCTTCATTCCTTCCTCGAAAAGCAGTACGGCCTCATCGAGGGGAATTTTGCCCTCCCTGAGCTTTTCGGCGAGCTCTTCCAGCCGCTCCAGGCGCTCCTCGAAGCCGGATGGTTTTTTACGCGATTCCTCGTCTCGCGCGAGCTTGCGCGATTCCTCGTCTCGCGCGAGCTTGCGCGATTCCTCACTTTTCGACGGCATGAGTGTCCTCCACGGTCGCGCGCAGCCCGCCCTGTGAAAGCTTGATCGACAGAGAGTCGCCCTGCCGAACGGTCTGCGGTGAAAGCAGGATTGTGCGGGTGCGTTCATGGGTAACGACGGCATATCCCCTCTGGAGAATGGCGAGGGGCGAATAGGAGGCGAGCTCACGGGAGGCAAGCTCGAACCTGTGGCGGCAGCTAAGAGCCATATCGCGAAAACCCTGGAGGAGCTCTTCCGCCGCGTAGTCCACCCGTTGAGCAACGGGCTGGAGAAAGATGCGGACATTCCGTTCAAGGTTCTCAGAGACGAACTGGCCGAGCAGGAGCCTTACTCTCTCCAGGCGCTGACGCATATCGCGCTCCAGCATGGACCGCAGGCCGCCCACCTGGGCCAGCAGCTCCGCGCGGGGAGCTGCCACCATCTCTGCCGCCGCCGAAGGGGTGGGGGCGCGGATGTCGGCGGCAAGGTCGGAAAGGGTGACGTCGGTTTCATGTCCTACGGCGGAGATCACAGGGAGATCGGACGCGGCGATTGCGCGCACGACCCGCTCCGAAGAGAAGGGCAGGAGGTCTTCCAGGGAGCCGCCCCCTCTGCCCACGATGATCACCTCGCCAAGGGCATGGCGATTGGCAAGCTCGATGGCGCGGGCGATTCGCTCGTCCGCGCCGTCCCCCTGGACGGGTGTAGGAAGTATGACGACGCTCACTCCTGCGTTGCGACGACGGAGAATCCGCAGGATATCGCGCACGGCGGCGCCCGTGGGGGACGTGACCACCGCAATGCGGGAGGGGAAAAGCGGGAGTTTTTTCTTGCGGTCAAGATCGAACAGGCCTTCGGCAGCCAGCTTCCGCTTCAGCTCCTCCAGCATGGCAAGAATGTCGCCTTCTCCCGCCTTGACGAGCGATTCGCAGATGAGCTGGTAGCTGCCTCTCTTGGCGTACACCGATACGCTTCCGGTGGCCTTGACGAGCACGCCGTCAGCGGGTGAAAAATGCACTCCGTCGAGCCTTCCGCGGAACATCACGACGGAAATCACCGCGTCGACATCCTTGAGGCTGAAGTACCAATGCCCCGTGCTGGAGGGGCGGAAATTTGATATTTCACCCTTGATCGTGATCCAGGGGAAGCCGTCTTCCAGTGTCGTCTTGATGAGCTGGGTGATCTCGGAAACAGAATAAATCCGCTCAGCCTGCTGCCCCGGCATACGGGGCAGATTATACCGCTGGTCACGGAATGGCAAGAGAAGCGTCCTCCGCGCCTGCACCAAAGGAGGCGCGGTGCGTTTGCCACGCTTGGATCACCGCGGTTTCTTGAACTTCGCCGCAATCTGTCGATATTATCAGCGGGGAACATGAAAAACATCGCCGTGATCAATGGAACGGGTCTGCGGGCCCCCGCGTTCCGTCCCCTGCTGGACGGCACGTCCTCATTTGCGCGCGCCCTCTCGTTTGCCAGAGAGCTTCCCGGCGTCCAGGAGAGCGTGCTCCTTCTTTCGCGTCCCCTCGAGGACACGCAGGGCTGCCTCACGATAGTCCGGGATCGGTGGACCATCGCGGACTTCATGAGCGAGCTTGCCCGGGCAAGCGAGGGCGCGGATGACGTCTTTTACTTTTTCGCGGATTGTCCCTTTCTTGACGCTGAAATGGCCCGCCGGATGCACGCCAATCACCGGCGCTACTTTGCGGACTACACGTTCGCCGACGGTTATCCTTATGGACTGACGCCCGAAATACTCACAAAGGACGCAATCGGGAGACTGCGAGGGCTTGCCGGTGAGGGGCAGGGCGCTCCGGACAGGGAAACTCTTTTTACGGTAATAAAGAAGGACATCAATTCCTTCGACATCGAGACTGAGATCTCGCCATCCGACATGCGCATGCTGCGGGTCTCATTGTGCGCGGACACGGAAAGGAATTTCCTGCTCCTTCGGCGGATCGTGGACAACGGGGGGCGGGACGCGAAAACCGCATGCGCCCTGCTCGGCGAGAAGCCGGAGATCCTGAGGACTCTTCCCGCTTTTTTCCCCATTCAGATCGTGGAACGGTGCCCCCATGCGTGCGCCTACTGTCCTTACCCGTTATTCGGAGGCGACATCCTCTCGAAGTCCGGATTCATGCCCGTGGAGAGCTTCTCCGCCCTCCTCCGCAAAATCGCCTCCTTTGCCGGCGAGGCGGTTATTGACATCTCGCTCTGGGGGGAGCCCGCGCTTCATCCCCGCATCTACGACATGGTGGCCGCCGTGCTCGTGCACCCGGGTCTGGACCTCGTCATAGAGACCTCGGGCGTGGGGTGGGAGCCCGGGATTTTCTCAAGGATCGGCTCGACGCTCCCCCGGTCTCCTACCTGGATCGTGTCCCTTGATGCAACAAATGAAGAGTTGTACCGCACGCTGCGGGGCAACGGATTCGCGGAAGCCCACCGGGCGGCGGAAGAGCTGATTTCCCTTTTTCCTGCCCACGCCTGGGTCCAGGCGGTGCGCATGAAGGAGAACGAGGACGACTTGGAGAAATTCTTCAAATCCTGGAAGGCCCGGACCGAGAACGTCATCGTGCAGAAATACGATTCCTTCAGCGGACTGCTGCCGGACCGCAAGGTTGCGGATCTTTCGCCGGTACGGCGTTTGCCCTGCTGGCACCTCAAGCGTGACATGGCGGTTCTGTTGGACGGAACCGTTCCTCTCTGCAAAGAGGATGTCCGCGCAGGCACGCGACTGGGAAACGCCTTCGAAGAGGATCTCGGGCTCATCTGGGACAGGGCGCAGGAGGTGTACCGCTCCCATCTGTCGGGGGTGTACCCGGGAATCTGCGCGGCGTGCGATGAATATTATACGTACAATTTCTGAGGCATCGCGGTACCCCGCGGATTTCAAGCCGCGAGATGCGCGGATCCCTTACACCGTGATTGGTGGCCCCCGCTGGGACCGGGTCCGACGCTACTCGTTTCCTCTTACGCTCCTGGTATTGAGCCGCGGGGACCGGCTCTTCCGCCCTGAGCTTCTCAAGGACCTTCAGTCACGCGGGATCGGCGAAATCCTCTGGGTGGAGCGCTTCGAACCGTCCGCGGACGTGGATTCCCTGGCGCGCGATTTTCCCGACGTGCGTTTTCTCCTTATCAAGGCGCCGAGCACGGTCGGGGAGATGATCAATATCGGCATCGAGGAGTCGCGCGCGCCGGTCGTGTTGAGTCTCTGGAGCGATACCCGGCTCTCCCTCTTTTCTCCGTCACTTCTCATACCCATGGAAAAATCCGGAGCGGTATGCACAGTCCCTGTTGCCCGCAATGCCCGGCTCGAGGCGATCCCGTCGTGGCAATCGCCCGTCTGGAAGAGGCGCAGGCTCTCCCTCTCATACAGGGCCCCTCGCCGGGACGGGGAGCACACCCTTTTTCCCTTTGACTATTGCGGCGTTTACAACAGGGAGAAGTTCGCGCAGTCCGGCGGGTTCGATCCCCGCATCGCTAATCCCTATTGGCAGAAGCTCGACTTCGGGTTCCGCTGCTTCCTGTGGGGGGACAGCGTGCGCGGCACGACGGGAATCGCCCTCACGTACACGGGCGCGCCTCCCGAGGAGAATACAACCCCCGACCGGGGGTACAAGCTTTTCTGGCTCAAGAACATGGCTGTCCGCTTCCGCAGGGAGATGGGTGTCCTGCCCGCCAGAAGGATACTCGACTACATCATGCACTCTGATACCGGCCCTTTGCACGCGATTCAGGAGTTCCGGGCCGTCCGTGGATGGGTGCATACGCACCGATTCAGGTTCCGAAGAGATTCGCGGGATGTCGTCGAGAGATGGGAGGTCCTCTGAGTGCGCACGGGGATATTTATCCAGGTAAGGCTCGCCTCGACGCGGCTTCCCCGGAAGGCCACTCTGCTGCTCCCGGGCGGAAACATCATTCAGCATGTCATGCGGTCGCTCGTCCGCGTGCCCGCTGACGTGCGCGCGCTGCTCACGGACGATTCCAGTGCAAAGGAGCTCTTCCCGTTCGCGGACGGCGAAGGTTACGCGCTGTTCATCGGTCCCGAGCAGGACGTATTGGCGCGCTACTGCATGGCGTGCCGGAAGTATGCGGTGAGTCGTGTCGTGCGCGCGACGGGAGACAACCCGCTTACTTCCGCGTCCCTGGCCCTGCAGATTCTCGGCGTGCATGCAAGCCATGGGGCAGACCTGAGCCATTACCTTGGATGCCCCCTGGGCACGGGTGTCGAAGTTGTCGAGGCCGCGGCTCTTTATGCGGCGGAGAAGGACGCGACGGCGCCGGAGGAGCGAGAGCACATCACGACCTTTCTCTACCGCCATCCTGAGCGGTTTACGATCCTCGAGCCCCTGGCACCGGCTCCCACGAGGCTTCCGGACGCCCACGTTTCCGTCGACACGAGTGATGACTTCGACAAGGTCAAATCGATCTTCGAGGCGCTCTACGTCGGCAGGCCTCTCGAGGCGTATGAGGTCGTCGAGTGGCTCACGCGTCAGGGCGGGGGCGAGCGGCATGATTGAGAGGAATCGATCCTATCTGCTCGTCCCGGCCGCCGGAGCGGGAGAAGGCGTAGGGCACCTTGCCCGGTGCCTCCGGCTGGCGAGAACGCTCAAGGGGCGCGTGACATTCCTGACCGCGCGCCTGGACCCTGCGGCCCGCGCATATCTCGCCTCGGAGATCCTGAGATTTCCAAAACGCGGACGCCCCGGGACCGTGGCGAGGCCCGGCTCCGGCACACGCTGGGACCTTGTGCTCATCGATGCGCGCCGGACTTCACGCGGCGAGCTGGACGCGCTCATGGAGCATGGCCAGGCCGTGTGTCTGGACGAAGGAGGGCAGGCGAGGCAGTATGCCTCCTTTCTCGTTGACGCCTTCCCTTGCGCACCCGGATCACGCCCGCCGAACCTTTCCTCCCCGGCCTTTCTTGGGCTCCCCGCGCGGGCACGGAAACGGGCCGACCTTCAGGCAAAAAGAGTGTTGGTGAGCTTCGGAGGCGAAGACCGCGCGCAACTGAGCGGGAAGCTCCTCAGGACCCTCCTCCGTGAAAGGCTGTTCACTCCCGCGCAACTGACCGTGGTTGAAGGCCCCTTGTTTGCCATGCACGAATGGCCCGAGGGGGTTGCGGTGCTCAAGGGGATACATGACGTCGCCGCCCTCCTCCCCGGCTATGACCTCCTTTTTACGCATTTCGGGATCAGCGCCTTCGACGCATTGGCCACAGGCATTCCCGTGATTCTGCTCAACCCGAGCCGCTACCATGGAAGATTGGCGGCCGCGGCGGGATTGCCTCGCATCGGTATCCGGTCTCCCGACGTGCATGCCCTGCGAAGGCTGCTCCACGTGCCGGCGGCGCTGCGGGCGAGCGTGGAGAGCTTCAACGCATCTCTGCCCAGGGATCGCGAACAGCCTTTGGCAAAACTGCTTGAGTCGCTGGCCGCGCGTGGATCTTCGCGATGCCCTCTGTGCGGCATTTCGGGAAACAAGGTTATTGCCCGGTTTCCCGACAGGACCTACAGGCGGTGCAGGAAGTGCGGCACTGCGTACCTGGAGAGCTTTGCGGCGGAAGAGAAGGCCTACGACAGGCGATACTTCTTTGCGGACTACCGCGCGCAGTATGGACGCACCTACCTTCAGGATTTCGATTCAATAAGAGCGGCGTCCCGGCCCCGGGTACGGATCATTCGTGAGCTGCTGGGGGAGCAATCGGACGGCGCGGTGGTTGACATCGGGTGCGCCTACGGGCCCTTCCTGGATGCGCTGAAAGAATCAGGAATGCCCGGGTATGGAGTGGACGTTTCTCCGGAAGCCGTGACATACGTAAGGAAGAAATTGGGCATTCCCGCCGTTTGCGCGGCATTCGAGGACATGGGAAGGAAATCGCTTCCTCACAGGGTTTCCGCCGTGACCCTGTGGTACGTGATCGAGCATTTTCGGCAAACCGACCTTGCGATCCGCAAGGCGGCTGCTCTCCTGCCTCCGGGCGGGGTATTGGCATTCTCCACCCCCAACGGGAGAGGGATATCCGCACGCAGGAAATTGAGGGACTTTCTTCAGAACAGCCCGGCCGATCATTTTACAATATTCTCCCCCCGGGGCCTGAGGAAGCTGCTCTCCGGATACGGCCTGGAGCTGCGGCGCATACGGGTGACAGGGCATCACCCCGAAAGATTCCCCGGGCTGATCGGCCGCATGGCGGACAGGTCGGCCGGCGCGTTCGCGCTCGTCCATGCCCTGAGCAGGCTGCTTGGATGGGGGGACACCTTCGAAGCTTACGCGGTGAAGGGAGAGTGAGTGAAGACCATTCTCATGCTCGGCGCGGGCCTCATGCAGATTCCCGGCATTCGCATTGCAAAGAGCAAGGGATGGCGCGTGATCGTTGCGGACGGCAATCCGGATGCGATGGCCAGGGACCTGGCGGACCGGTTCGAGGTCGTGGATCTCAAGGACAAGGAAGGCCTCCTGGCGATGGCGCGCGGCTGCGCGGAGAGCACTCCGCTCGACGGCGTGTTCACCGCAGGCACGGATTTCTCTTCGTCGGTTGCCTGGGTGGCGGAGAAAATGGGACTCCCCGGCATGCCTTATGCCGTCGCGATGCGCGCGACCGATAAATCTCTCATGAGGGAAGCCTTCCGGAAGGCGGGAGTGGCCAGCCCTCGCTTCGCTGCCTGGACCGGAAAGGAAGACCCCGCAGCGGTTCTGGAGTCAGGCCTGGTCTTCCCGCTGGTGGTGAAACCCGTGGACAACATGGGTTCGCGGGGCGTAAGGCGGGTGGACGATGAAGCGGGCCTGGCGGATGCCTGTCGCGCGGCGCTCCGGCTTTCGCGCTCCTCACGCGTCATCGTGGAGCAGTTCATGGAAGGAAAGGAGTTGAGCCTCGACGCCGTCGTATATCGCGGAGAGATCAGCGTGTGCGGGGTGGCGGACAGGCACATTTTTTTTCCTCCCCGCTTCGTCGAGATGGGCCATACCATGCCCACCGACCTTGACGACGGTGCAGTGCGTGAGGCGGAGGAGGTTTTCCGGGCCGGTATCCGTGCCATAGGAATCGACAACGGGGCGGCAAAGGGCGACATCAAAATGACCCCTCGCGGTCCCATGATCGGCGAGATCGCGGCCCGGCTCTCCGGCGGGTACATGTCGGGATGGACGTTCCCCCTTTCTTCGGGGGTCGAGGTCACGGAGGCTGCCCTGAACATCGCCGTCGGTATTCCTCCCGGGAATCTCGCTCCCCGGTACCACCGGACCTGCGCCGAGCGGGCGTTCATCTCGATCCCCGGCATGGTGGAGCAGTTGTGGGGTGTGGAGGACGCGAAAAGATTCCCCGGCGTGGCCGAGCTTTTTTCCCGAGTTGAGCCGGGAAGCGAGGTTGTGTTTCCGGCAAACAATGTCGAGAAATGCGGCAATGTGATCGCAGTTGCAGACACCCGCGGGGAGGCCATCGACGCTGCCGAGCGCGCCATCGCCGCAATCGGCATCCGTCTCAAGCCGCTCACGGAGGCAACGACGCGATTTCTGTTTCATGAATACGGCCATGATGCCTATGCGGCCGTGTCTCATGAGCTGCTCTCCGCGGTCGCCGGGATGCCCCGGTTCACGGGAGACCCCGCGCAGACGGCAATGCGCACCCTCCGGATAGAACCCCTTCCCGGCCTCGAGCGGAGCGGCGCAAGAGACTGGCACGGCACGCGGCTCGAGGAGGCCGTCCGCCTTGCTCTCCTGCATGGCGACGCGGCGATACGCCCCGGCCGATCGGACAGCACGTTTGTTCTGTCGGGCCTGTTCTGGAAAGCAATGATGCGCGGAAGCGTCCAGGGAGGAATCTACCTCCTGGACAGCGTGCGTCGCGCGGCGAGCCAGGGCCGGCTCAAGGAGTTCCTCGCAGAGCTATGAGGAAACTACGCATCCTGGCGAGTGCAATTTTCATCGTGATGCTTGCCGCGACCTCCGCGGCCCAGGAAAAAGACCTCCTGTCGCTTGCGGGGGACCTGGGGGGCGTGCTCGAGTGGGACCCCCTTCGAGACGTCGGTATCATCTCCTTCGGGTCCGACAGGATTGCCCTTGGGGTCGGGATCGATCTGGCCGTCATCAACTACCGCTTGAAAGTAGGTATTGATGCGCCCCTGCGGAAGAAGGGCGCGGTTTGGCTCACCTCCGCGTCGGTTGCGGCGCTCAGCGAGGCGGTGCAGAAGGACCGGCTCGCTCACGCAGGGGACCACCTGCGCGTGGCAGCCATCCTCATCGATCCGGGACATGGCGGAAAAGACGGCGGCGCGGTCGGCAGCGTCGTGGTGGGCAAACGGCAGATCACGGTCAGGGAGAAAGACGTGACACTGACCGTCGCGCGCAGACTTTCCGACATGTTGAAGAGCGCGTTCCCGGACAAGGAGATACTTTTCACCCGCACCGTCGATTCGTTCGTCTCCCTGGAGGACCGCGTCGTCGTGGCGAACTCGCTGCTCGAAAAATCAAAGGAAACGGTTCTGTATATCTCCATCCATGCAAATACCTCACCGTTCAACAAGAACGCATCAGGATTCGAAGTGTGGTGCCTGCCTCCCGAGTACAAGCGGACACTCGTTGACGAGACCACCGCGGGGAAGGAAAACCACGAAATACTGCCCATACTCAACGGCATGCTCGAGGAGGAAATCTCGCTGGAGAGCACCGTCCTGGCCCAGGAGATACTTTCCGGGCTCAATGCGAAGATCGGAAAGCTCAGCGCCGACCGGGGGCTGCGCCAGAACGACTGGTACGTGGTGCGCAATGCGCGCATGCCGGCCGTCCTCGTCGAAGTGGGATTCGTCAGCAATCCCGACGAAGCGGCGCGCCTGGCCGATGACGCATACTTGAAAGACGTGGCCGCGGGCATGTACAGTGGCGTGCGGGCTTTCATAGGGCGATTCGAACAAAACGGGAGCGCAGGTGCTCGATAGACTGGATTTCATACTCCGCATTCGGTTACGGGGGCGGCCACTCGTTTTCGGGGCGGCCTTTCTGGGGGTCCTTTTCTTCTCCCTGCTTCTCTTCCTGCTGGCGGGGAACGGGAAAGTGGTGCGTGTTCTTTTTTTCCCGGCGCAGACCGGCCGGGGAATGGTTGCGGAAGAGCGCCTGCTTCCGCGGCATCGCATCATGGAACAGGACGTGGCTGAGCTCGCAGAAGGAGTGCTCCTGGGGCCGACCCGGCACGACGCGCTTCGGATCTTCCCGCGGGGAGGCTCCGTGCTCTCCTCCCTGGTCCACGGCAGGACCCTCTACATCGACCTCTCCCCACGGCTTCTCGTGGAGGATCCCGAAGTCCCGCTGAGGGGAGAGGACGCGCTCACCGCCCTTGCCCGCTCCATAAGGTTCAATTTCCCCCGGGTGCGCCAGATCGTCTTCTTCATCGATGGACAATTGCCGCACTTCCCCGCAAAGAAAAATATTTGACAAAAGGCGACCTGTTGCTATACTTGTGAATGTAACTCCGAAAGGAATTAGCAGCGAAAGGAGCAATGCATGAAACGGCTGTTCATTTTTGTTGTCGTTGGGCTTCTTCTCGGCGGAACAGCGCTTTTTGCCGACCAATCCGTGCTCGTCGATTTCACCAAGCTGGGCGCAGATCAGAACATGGGTGCAAACAAAACCCCCACGGAGAACGCGGCAACGCTGGTGGATTACAGCAACGTTGCGGGAGCCTCGGTATCCGAACAGGACAAGGCCGCAATGAAGTCCTCCCTTGCCCTGAACAACTGGCAGGTGGTGCTTGCATCCTCCGCCCGGTCGGTCGCCAACCAGAGCGTGACCGTGACCAAGGAAGCCATGACCAATCCCACGGCAAAGCAGTTCAACGGAACGGACATGGCCAGCAAGAAAGTGCTGGGCGTGCGCATCCATTTCCCCACGGAACCGTTCAACTCCTGGGCCATGATCCAGCCGCCTTTCGACATCCCCGCCTATGCGGATAAGGACGCCCTGACCTCCGGCAAGATGGTGGTCGCGGACGCAGACAAGGGAAGGGGTGAAAAGTTCAACGGCTACGGCGTCGTGAAGAACGTCGGGGTCCTGAAGAGCCTTTCCATCACCGTGTACGGAGCCAACTTCCCCAATGGCCTGGGTGTCGTAGTCGCGGACCAGGACGGCAACGAGCAGACGATGTTCATGGATTACCTGGCATTCGACGGCTGGCGCACCCTGACCTGGGACAACCCCAACTATGTCGTGGACGTCAGAAACCGGGAACTGCGCAAGTTCCCCCTCTACCCGAAGGGCATGCCGTACCTGAAGATCGTCGGAATCATCGTGTACCGTGACGCGGCCCAGGAAGGCGGCGACTTCGTCACCTATATCCACGACATCAACATCACCTATGACAAGGCCATCATCGACACCGAACGGGACATCAACGACGAAGCGATCTGGGGCATCCTGCAGCAGCGCAACGAGGCGCGGCGTCTGGCCGAGCTCAAGCGCCTGGGGAACATCCAGGTCCTCCGCTTCCTCGAGCAGCAGAAGATGGACGCCACATCGAAGCCCGCGCAGTAAACGATATTTCAACCAGTCAGAAACTCATGAGGGGCTCCCGAAAGGGAGCCCCTTTCGTTTTGAGGATACGAGTTCAGAGCTCCGCCTGTACACCCACAAAGCCGTCCAGCATGTCGCTCAATTTGAACGGCCACAACTTCGTGTTCACCTTCACGGTCCACTGGACACCCGGGGTGCTGAAACCCACCCACGGAGATACCTTGAACGTCATCTCACCCGCGGAAGACTGGAACCGGAAATTTCCTTCCATGCCGCCCTGCAAAGTCGTGTTTGCCTGGTCGCCCAAATAGAGGTTCAGGTTCACGTCGAAAGTGCCCGACTCATCCGGGTAAGCCGTCTGATTATAGTACGCGGGGTGCCAGAAAAAAGTAGGCACAATGTTGAACAGGCCGAGGTGGAGACGCGGCTCGAACAGGAGATAAAAGAGATTCACGCTCAGCGACGAGTCAACGCTCGGGTCCCACCTGGGGATGCCGATCTGGGCCAGGAACTCAACATTGCGATCCGCGGCATAGAAGAGGAGCCCTCCCCGATAGATTCCGCGGTGCGCGGCTGGGCTTGCCGTCCCGCCGACGAAGCCCTCCAGCTTCACGGCGCTCGAGTTGAGAAGAAACCTCAGGTCTCCCGAGTAGGAGCCAGGCTCGAGGAAGACCGGATGAGTGTCCTCGTAGAGATAGAGATCAACACCGAACGTCCCGGCGATGGGGGTGAATGCAAGGGCAGCGCCGGTGCCCTGCACCTGGTACATCCCGTCGTAGATGGGTGCGGTAACCGAATCATTCGGAAAGTACAGGAATCCGCGGTACCTGGTCATGATGGGCGGAGCGCCGAAGTCGGCAAAACCGCTTCCCGAGCCGAAAATGTCGTTCTGGCCCACGAAATAGATGATGTTCAGCGGAAGCGAGAACACCTCCCGGATGGTCATGCTCGCCGAAAGGAACTGGATAGGGAGGTTTTGGAATTCGAGGATCGACTGATTGTACAGCCCGAAAGAAATGCTTCCCCCGAATTTATACCCGCCCTGCACTTCCAGCGCCATGTTGCCATAGGTCTGGAGCGTGAATAGGCCCCCCGAGCTGACCCCGTGGGTAATGAGCTCCATGGTGGGGATCACGATATTGGCGGGGAACGAAGGCGCGCACATGAACAGGAAAAGCCCCAGGGCAGCGGCCCTGATCGTCCCTTGGGTGCTTTTCATCATGCCGGGTTCCTCCTGTGACGGCGCAAAGCTATCACGATGATATGCTCTTGAAAATATAGCGTTCCAGGGCCTTCTTATCCGTGGGATTGATGATATCAAATCGAAGCGCGAGGACTTTTGCTTTGTACAGCACAACGCTTCCTGAAGGGGAGAGCTCCTTCCCCGAGAGGGAGAACTGCAGTTTGCTGACCGAAGTTCCCGGGGCAAGGAGCTCGGCCGCGGGCGGGTTGAACAACTCTATGGCCAGCCCGCCGAGACTGATATCGACGATCCGACCGGACACGAGCTGGGGGGAATGGGGGATGCGAAAGCTCGCGCGCGCAAGCTCGCCGGGGTCCGGCTTGACGCGGATATGTCTTCTCTGGCTGTTGTGCGTGGCCATCTTGGAGAATATCGCGGAGAGCTTGGTTTTAGCATTTGAATCGCTGAAGGGCTTCAGGAGATATCCCACCACGCCCAGCTCGATCATCCGCATTACGAAGACCTTGCTGGACTGCACCGTGTGCACGATGACCGAAATTGCTGCCGTGCGCTTGTTCTTTTTGAGCTCTTCGACAAGCTGAATGCCTTCGACGTCCTTGTTGTCGATGTCGACTATCGCGCCTTCGACCTGGTCACCCGACTCGAGAGCTCCAAGGGCGGCGAGGCGCGTCGGCACCGGGATACCTCTGATCCCGAAGGCGAGGAGCACATGGCACAGGGACTCGCGCACCGAGAGCGAGCTCTCGACTACAAGGAAGACCACCGGCACCTCCCTCTCGATGAATGACGCGGGTACCGCGCCGCGGCCCCATACTACACGGGAAGCAGGGTCCCGTCAATTGCGTGTGCGTATTGCGCCCCGCGTCGCTCGCCTGTACAATGGAATGACGATGGATATTTCGCGCGATGAAGCACCTCTCGGCAATGGCAGTGATTCTCAAACGGGTCCGATGGAAGAGGCTTCCCTCGAAGAGGCCCGCCGGCTGCTCACGTTCCTGGGGGAAATAGCCGGTTCGATGCGGAATGCACGGGATGCGGGCGCGCTGCTCGACGAGGTGTACCGCGCGGCTCATTCCTTGAAGGGGGAGCTCGATCAGGCAGCTCTGCCGGGAATCGTGCGGACGGCCCGGCTTGTTCAGGACGTCGTGCGGGCGGTACGCGCGGGCCGGATACCCGCGGGTGCCGAGGTTGGGTCAATGCTCAGCTTTGCCGCCCGGGGTGCGCTTGATTCACTGGAGGCGCATGTGGCCGGCGCGCCGGACCCGGGTGCCGGTGAATCCGGAGCACGCGCCCTGGAGGCTCTTCTCGCGCAGCCGCCGCACAGCGTGGAGGGCTCTGGGGCGCAGGCTGCCCTGGAGCTTACCCGGGTCGATGCGCGCCGCCTGCGCGCGGCGCGGGAGGCGGCGAGTGAATCCGGAGCGGCCGCTGCTTCGGTTGCCCGGACCGCGGAAGAGTCCGTCGCCCTGCTCTCGGGGCTTCGAGCCCTGGCCGCGCAGCAGGAACGCGGGGCGCAAGAGCTTCTTAAGGCGATTCCCAGCGGGCTCGCAGCCGCGGCGCGCGGCCAGCCGACAACGAGCATTGCCGGCGAGCTGTCAGCACGAGTCGCGGCATTGGGCAGGATCGCGTCTGAGTTCGAGGAATCATTCTCAAGTTTCGCGGTCAGGCTGAGGGAGGCGGCAAGGAAAGCGGACCGCGCCTCTGCGGCGGCAAGGGAAGCAGCGGCACGGATCGGAAGCGTCCGGCTCGCTGCGTTGTTTGCCGGCTTTCCGCGCCTTGTGCGCAGGCACGCGCTGAAGCTCACTTTTCCGGTTGAGACAATCGTGGACATGCATGACCTGGAGATAGACGCGGCCCTCGCGGATACAGTGGCGACGGCAATGAATCGATGCGCCCGCGCCTCGCTCGACAGCGAAATGAAGCAGTCGCGGGGCACGGGGAGGAAAACGCGAGCACGCGCCCGCCAACTTCAATTGCAGGCTGCCGCTGAGGAAGACGACGTGCGGGTGAGCCTCCACCACCACGGACGTGTCTCCTCGAAAGAGAAGCTCGAAGAGACCCTCGCGGGCCTGCGCGCGCGGCTTGAACGCAAAGGGATCGGCTTCCAGATAGATGCAGAGAATGGAGAGGACGCCGTATTTTCCTTGAGAGCTCCCCGCCCGCGCGGACAGGAGATCCTCGGCGGAAGCTACATCCTGGGCAGGGCCGGTGAATCTCTCTATGCGATCTCGATTGATGAAGTCGTAAAATGTATCGCGGCTCCGCCGCCCGGACAGGAATATCTGTCGGGAAACGAAAAACTGCACGTCATGACGATTGTCGGTACCGATGTGCCCCAGGCGGGCGTTGTCGTGAGCGCGGGCGGTCGGAAAGCGGTCCTTCTTTTCGATAAGCTGGAGGGAGAAGAGAGGCTCACTCCCGCGCCTATCGACTACGCGGGGGCCCGGACGCCCGGCATAGCCGCGGCGGCGGCCAGGGCAGACGGGGCGGTTGCGCTCATAATCGATGTTGCGTCATTTATCTCGGCTCCGCGCGCCGATCGGAAGCGGAAACGCTGAGACCCGCCCGTGCGAGACCGCGCAATGCCCGTGCAACGTGTGCATGGTTCGGAAGGTCTGGTCTACACGGCGTCCATTGCCGGAGTGGAATTCGGAATTGATGCCGCGCAGGTGGAAGGGACATTCGAAATCGTACGGATCGCTCCGGTGCACGGCGCATCCTCCGACGTACTGGGATTGCACACCTGGAAGGGCGCGCCGCTGCCTGTGCTCGACCCCCGCCCTCATCTTGGCATGCTCCCACGCGGCGGAGAGACGGCGAATCAAGGCGCGGCAATAGTTGTGCAGCTCGGGGGAGCGCACGTTGCCATCGCCTTTGACAGCGTGCGCGGGCCCCTTGTCTATTCCAGGTCTGCGAGGCAAATGCTGGATTTCATCTCACTCTTTGACGACCATGCGCTCCCCCGCGCTCCCGACGTATGGGCAGATCTCCGGGCCGCATTGTGGAAGCACGCTTCCTACGCGATATCGGATGTGAACATCGCCTGGGTCACGAGACGATATCGGAGCGCGCAATGGGGCCGGGTTCTTCCTTCGACTCAAAAGCTCGCCGCGGAGTTTCTTGCCGGATTCGGCTCGCCGTGCGTCGATACGCTCTGGAATGAAAAGCTTCGGGCCCGGATGAATGCGCTGCTGCCCGGCTCATCCACGCGTCAGTTCGCCATTTGGAACCACGGCCGCGGCCGCGGCTTTGATGCCCTCTCCCTTGCATGCATCCTTGCAGTGGACCGACCCAGGTTGCGCGTGAAAATCTGGGCCGTTGACGAGCTGGCGGCGATCGTGGAAGCGCAGGATCCCTCCTTGTCCCGTTCAGATGTGCCCGAATACCTCAAAGGGTCCGGACTCCTCGTGGAGGAGGGCGGGCGGTTCTCCGCGACCGACGCTGTTCTCGAGAGGATCGTTCTCGTCTCTTCAGATGCTTTTGTTCCTTTCCCGGGATCGTTCGATATGATTGTCTGCCGCGACCGGCTCTCGTACCTGGATGCCCATGCCCGGACCGCTGCAATCGCCGCATTCAAACGCGCGCTCCGCCCGAAAGGGACCCTCATCACGGGTATGCACGAAAAAATGCCGGCAAGCGACTGGAGCGCACAGCCGCATGCGCATCTGCCTTCCTGGAAGATCCGCAGGATCCCTGCGAGACCGTTGTCTTGACACTTCGCCTGCCGATTGGATAGAGTCCTTGCGCAAGGGGTGGGACAACTACCTGCCCGAGGGCGGCTAGCTCAGTTTGGTTAGAGCACCAGCTCGACACGCTGGGGGTCACAAGTTCAACTCTTGTGCCGCCCATTTCTTTGATTAAAAAAGAATTACGAGCGTTTTTTCGACCTTCTGAATATGGGCTTGACAAGGCATTTAAACCGTATTTAAACTGAATCCATGGGTAGGCATGCAGCGGTCTACTCCCTGCGGCATTGGGAAAACGACTTCTGGTATTACCGGCTCCCCGGGATGAGCTCCTACAAGACGACCGGGATCAAGGGGCCAGGTCAACCTGCTGATCGTCACCGTGCCGAGCTCTTTGTCCTGGAGAAGATGAAATCCGTCGAGAGCTCGAAGGCGCCGGCTGCACGGCGCACACTCCGGGACTATTCGGCGGATTTCTTTATCTGGGATCGCTGCCCTCGCGTTCGCGAGCTACTGGACGAAGGCAAGTCGATCACTCGGCGGCACTGCTACAATCAGCGGCTCCTACTCGACAAGCATATCTTCAAGGATCCCATTGCAAAGCGCCCGATCGGGGAGATCACGCGCGCGGACATCCTAAGCTTCCGGGGGCGTCTGGCCCGGAAGGCGCCAGATCATCTCACTACCGCGAATAAGGTCCTCGGCATCCTCAAGCTTATCCTTCGTCGGGCATCTTTCCTCGAGGACATCGCGCGTGATCCTACCGCCGGCGTCGGCAACCTGAAAGAGACGCGAAAGGAAGCAGGAGTCTTCACCGCCGAGGAGTTGAAGAGCCTCTTCCCTCTGATCGGCTTGGGGCCCTGGCGAAACCTGCAGGAGAAAAATGTCTTCCTCGTCGCCGCGAGCATGGGGCTCCGTCGAGGGGAGATCCTCGCGCTGCGATGGCGCCACATCGACTTTGATCGCGAGCTCGCGCACATTGACGAGGCCTGGAAAAGCCGCGATGAAACAGGGACTCCCAAGTGGGATAAGAAGCGCGTCGTGCCTCTCCCCGAGGTAACGGCTGCAGCTCTCCGCGAGTTCTGGGAGCGCCGGCCGGCCCAGCTCGCCGGCGCCGACTGCCTGGTGTTCTGTTACATCGACGGCTCGCGCCTGGGAGCCACCTGGTGGACGAAGGTTTTCGCCGGTGCGATGAAGAAGGTGAAGCTCCAGGAGCGCGGGAAGGAGAAAGTCGGCATCGACGCCCGGGCTCGAGGGATCAAGCCGCACAGTTTCCGTCACACGGTGGCCACGCTCCGCAGGGACGCCGGCGAGGATCCCGCGAAGATCCGCGCGGCCCTGGGCTGGACGAACGAGCGCACGCAGGACGGCTACACGCACTTCGACGCGGACATGCTGCGATCAAAGGTCGTCGACGAGATCTGGAAATGAAGCCGCAATCAGATAAGAAACAAACAATTTCCTTCGAAAGGAGCACACACATGAAGAAGGATCTTTGGATTGCGACCGTCACAAAGTGTTCCATCTGTTCGGGTAAGACGACCGTACCGGATGCCTTTGGCATCGAGCAACCATGCAGAACCTGCCAGGGGGCCGGTTTCGTTCCGGGCGAGCCCATTCCTATCAAAGAGTTGGCAGCAATGCTCAACAAGCAGTCATGAAGGCTCGGCAGCACAAGAAAGAAAAACCTTCGGGCTCATGGCGCATCTTTCCGAATAAGGTCATGGAGGAGATCAGCAACCGCAACGGCAAACGGGAAGCAATCGTTGAGTTCACCGTCTACTTTTTGCCCAGCCCTCCAGGTGAAGTTCCGATCTTCTTTGGATATCCGGAAAGCAAGACCAGGGCAAAGATTGAAAGGATAGCTATTGCGAAGGCTATCGTTCCGGCCCGGGCGATCATAGTCGAGGCGACCGGAGGATGGAAGCTCCAGTCGACAGCAGAGGATCCACACCCGGAAGAATCTATCATCAACAGGGCCTGGAAGCGGCTGGCAATCGATCGAGAGATCCCCGCCGAGGCCGGGCGAAAATCCATCGAGGGTGGAAATAGGACGGTTAAGAAACGGTTTGGCAGCGAAGCGGAGCGACAGAAAGAAAGAGCTCGCTGGCAGGCCGAGGTCGAACGACAGTGTAAGAGGTTATGCAGAGAAAAGAACGGCAAGCGACCCTCTCATCTGTTCGTCTCGAAAATCGTTGGTCAGCATTTCAAAGTGAAAGAGCACACAATCCGCAGATACACTCGCCTTCCCTCTGACTGAAAAAAAACCTGCACAGACCTCCTACTGCGCAATTTCATCATGCTATCTCTATCTCATGAAGCAAATCATTCTGCGGGTTTCGGATGAAGTCCACAAGGACATCAAAACTGCGGCAGCTCAGACAGAGAAGTCCATGCAGGGGCTCATCCTCGATGCCCTGACTGATTCTGAATCGGTCGGAGAAGCTCTCAAGAGGATGAAGCAGAAGCGGAGCTGAGGCCCCCGCCCATGGGAATCCTTGAGGACCTCACCGCAGCCGTATCAAGCCTCAGCTCGAGAGTCGGCGAGCTCGCCGCCGAAGTGTCCGAGCTGCGCGCGAAGGTGGCGCCAGCGCGCGAGATCTACACGCTGCACGACCTGGCCGAGCTGCCCGAGTCTCCGAGTCTGAAAAGTTTGCGTAACCGGCCCGAGCTGCAGCCGAACGGCGGGATACCGGACGGGTACAAAGGCAGCTCGAAGGCCTGGCTTGCAGCGACGGTCCTTGCCTGGCGGCGCGAGCTCGCGCCGCGGCCTGATGCGCCAGCGGCCACGCTGAAAAAGGCCGTGTGATGGAGTACACGCTCAACGTCCACCAGCTGGCGCTGAAACGATGGTTCGGCAAGGTCGACGGCGATGATGTCTTGCTTATCGCTTTCATTTCCAGTCTCACGTCTGAGAACCCGGCCATCAAGAGCTATATGAAAGACGGCTTCTTTCGGCTGAATCGCACGTGGCTGCGGCAGCAACTTCCGATTCTCAGCTTCTCCGAAGACTGGATATCGCGCCGGATGAAAGCGCTGGAGAAGATCGGCCTCCTCGACCTTCAACACTTCAGGAATGCCGGAGGGACTCCCCTCCTCTACGGCCGCATGAGCAAGCTCTATTGGCGCGATTTGGAACGTGCAAAAGCTCATGCCGACACGCACCAGCCGCCCAATGATGACGCCCACAGGGACGAATGTCCCACTGGGACAAAGGACATTCGTCCCAGTGGGACACGGGACCATTCTCCCACGGACGATTGTCCCAATGATCAATGTAAGATCAATGAAGAGGCGAACACGGTCCCGCTTTCAGCGGCGGGGCCCGTGTCGCCATCTGAAGAGAAAGAACCGGCCGAGCCCGAACTCTTCCCGGACGATGACCTGGCTTACGTGCCCGTGGAAGAGATCCTCGCGGGGAAAGACGGCGCCTTCGCTCGCGATCAGCTGCGCTCGCGTGGAGCGAGAAGTCAGCAGGATGACGGTGAGGAGCTGCTCTTCCCCGAGGTGGTCAACTCGTGAGCCCCCTGCCAACCCTCGAGTTCATGACGTACGGGGAATACCTCCAGACCGAGCACTGGCAGGAGACGCGCGCTGCCGCGCTCAAGCGCGCCGGGGGCCGCTGTGCTCTCTGCCCCAGGGAAAATGCTCCACTCCAGGTCCACCATCGTACGTACGAGCGCCTGGGCGAAGAGCTGCCAGAGGATCTGGTCGTTCTCTGCGACGAATGCCACGAGGCGCTTGAGGTCGGACACGAGCTCCTGCAGGGGCGCGCGTCAGATAACGGGCAATTTCTGAGCGCGGAGGATCCGCATTGAAAAAGCCCGTGAAGCGCGGCAAGAAGACATCGAAACGGCCGTCAAATGTGGCGGGCAAAAAGCGCCGAACCGCTGTCCGGACGCGAAAAACCTCGAAGAAATCCCGGCCCCCCCGGGGGGAGCATTCTCCGCGGGGTTGGAGCTTGTCGACGTTCGGTGCGGTGCGCCGACGTCTCGCGCAGATTATTTCCGAGATCGATCGCAAACGGTCTACCGAGCTTGGTCTGTCGAAAGCAAGGACGATGATCTATGGGCTGAGCACGATCGCGGGAATCCTCCGGACGGAGCAGGAGCTCATCATGTCGGAACGGATCCTCGCGATCGAGCAGCACCTGGGCATGGGAGGAACGAAGTCGTGACGGCCGCACAGATCCGGCAACACGTGAAGAAGATCGAGAGGAGAATCGGTCTCAATCAGCCGCCTTTCCCGGAGATCCTCCTGGTCAGCACGGATGGCCAAAGCGAGCACTTCGAGGATCAAGAGCTCATCGTAGGCGAGGCGGACAGCGTGCTCTCCCCGGAGGGAGATTGGCTGCCGGCCGCGATCGTGGGGCACGCTCGTGTTCTCATCGGGTTCCCGCGGGGATCTTTCGACCTGGCTGCAGCGGACAACGTGATGATTTGCCGGGGCAATGAATCTCCCGTAGCGGAGTCAGATAAGCGGCAGAACATGAGCGGGGAGGGGTAGACAGCATTGGAATCGATCGGAGGCTTTTGGGAGAAAAATGATATGGAGACTTGGGCCCGTCCTTTACCCTCGGTTTACTGCGGGCTCGTGTCACCAAAGGGCCGCTCCGCTGCGCGCGCAGCGGGGACCGCGGAAGGAATCTGCCGGCGCCGTTGGCGTTTGGCGGGCGATCTTCGCGGGGCTCTCGGCGAGTCAGGGGGCCGGC